>Ga0233380_1000670_pt1 | contig 17185 bp, 25 predicted proteins | sample ElkDunMinimDraft_9_FD_191541 | JGI IMG/M metagenome (GOLD analysis project Ga0233380, IMG submission 191541) | Fecal eukaryotic communites from dung pellets of Tule Elk in California, USA - Elk Dung F36 | ecosystem: Host-associated > Mammals > Digestive system > Large intestine > Fecal | place... | reverse complement strand
ATGCGGTGGGTGTAGGTTTTTGATGATCAGCTGTCATGCATGCACTCCTTTAATCGGTAGAGCTTTCAGGGTGATGCATGCCGTTCATCGGGGGTGTAGGAGCTAGGCCCCTATGTTTGGGGGGCGATGAACCACGCCCCTCTGTAGCAGGGCAACTCTTGCTTTCAATTACAAACGGCCGTCCGACGCGCAAGGCCCTGGTTCCCCCAATTGAGTGGGTCTGAGGGCTGTGCGATGAGTAGACAGAATCAGTGTAGGAATGAAAAACCCCACCACTGTGGGCTTGTCATTTCGGATTTTAAAAGTGCAGACTTACAGGTTGCCGCCCGATATTTCAATCAAGCTACCTGTTGTGTAAGGCGACTCATCAGACATCAGCCAAACAATTGCATTTGCTACTTCTTCAGGTGTACCACCACGCTTCATGGGAACGCTTGGCGCTAGACGTTCAAGCCTGTCTGGCTGCCCGCCGCTGGCATGAATATCTGTGTCAATCAGGCCAGGGCGTACAGCATTCACGCGAATGCCTTCAGCTGCAACTTCCCTGGCTAAACCCAGCGTCATCACATCCATGGCTCCTTTGGATGCGGCGTAGTCCACATACTGGCGAGCAGCCCCCAGCCTTGCTGCAATGCTTGAGACGTTCACGATAGCGCCGCCTTGGCCACCGCGAGATGTACTCATTCGAAGTACAGCTTCACGTGCGCACAGGAATGCGCCAATGGTGTTGATGCGGAACATACGCTCCAAGCGCTGCAAGCTGAACTCCGCCACTGTCTGGGCTTTGTCGATCACGCCTGCGTTAATCACTAGGGCATCCAGTCGACCAAACTGCTCATCGACCGCGCTGAACATGCGCAGTATCTGCTCTTCACTGCCAACATCGGCTTGGACAGCTGCTGCGCGTCTCCCGAGGCGCTGAATACTTGAGACGACTTCATTGGCTGCGGCATGTTCGCTTTTGAAGCTAAGAACCACATCCCAGCCCTTAGCAGCAGCTTGTAAAGCCGTCGCGGCACCTATGCCGCGGCTGCCGCCAGTGATGAGTACAACTTTGTTAGTCATGCGCTTCCTTGAAAGATGACTCAAGTCTATTTGCGTTACTTATTGGCTGGCTGTCGCATAGACGAAATTGCAAACCACAGCCCTCTGTCACAAGGCTTTGGTTTCCCCCAGCAATAAAGCCCACCGTGCGTGTGCAGGTGCGGCTTACAAGAAAAGCAAAACGCCCTGAGAGGCGTTTTGGGTTGGTTGGTGCTGAGAGAGTTACTGCTTGAAGTCTAAGCCTTGCTTGACCGCATCGTGCATGCGCTGATCACGCACACTGCCTGGAACTGGCTTGCTGTTGCGGTCTTCAATGCCGGCTTCTGATTCAACGAATAAAGGAGGCGCTGATCGGGAGATTTCGCCCTTTGGCATGTAGGAGGGTTGGGCTTGAAAATACAGAAACAGTGCAGCAACGGTTGCCGCTGCAATCCAGAGCTTCTTGAGTTTCCAGCTCAAGCCAAAGCCAATGGCCGCAATCAAAAACGGGATGAGGTTGATCAGAAGGATCATTTGCCTATGCTCACCATAGGAACTGCATCGCTCAGAGTCGTTGTGGGCAGCTGCCCATTCCACTTTTCAATCCAAGCGCGCTCGTTTTCCAGCTTGCGTAGCTGCAGCACTCGCGAGTCCACGGATTGGGCCAGCACTGCTTGAGACATGGCTTCAGTTTCTGCCTTTTCCTTGTCAATGGCGCGTTGCAGGCGGGCTTCTTGCAGCTCACGCTCTAACTGTGCTTTGGAGATGGCCAGTTGGGCTTCCTCTTTCTGAATGGCTTCACGGCGCTCAGCGGCAGACTCTTGGGCATCAGTAATGATCTTGGGATACTTCAGATTGGTAATTCCAACAAAGCGTACCGAGAAGGGGGTTAAGGCCTCAATCGCATTGCCAAGCTGGACGCGCAAGTCAGAGTTGATTTTTTCATTGCTTGAAGCAATTTCACTGATCGAAAGCTTGCTCAAATACTCACGCACTTGGGCTTGAATGATCTGGCTAGCATAGGTGCGGTACACCTGCTCATTGGCAATGGTCGAGATATCTCCAGAGACTTCTGTCGGAGCAATTGCATTGAACAGTTCGGCTGTTTTCTTGGGGTTGATGCTTAACGTTGCACGGATGGTCACATCCAAGTTCAACTTGTCTTCAGGAATGAAGATGGTCATAGCCTCTTGATAGGCCTTATCGGATACGTCCAGCAATACCAGTCGATCACAGTACGCCCAGCACTTGCCAAGACGGAACTTGGAGGTTGGGATCAGGTTGTCCTGGTAGCCATCCTTGGTCATTATTTTGCCTACATGTGCTGGTGGCACTTCGACTTTTTGTCCGCATGCTGCCAACACCAGAACGGTGGCTATGGCTGCCAGAATATTTTTGTACTTCATTGGTTGCATGGTTTTGTACCGCCTCCTTTGCGGTGTTACACGTTTATTTGAACATGTTTCAAACCGCAGCCATCTGTCACAAGGCTCCGGTTTGCGGTCGTAGCCTTCCGACTTGTCATCGATTGTGCGACGGGCTTTGCTGTTCTTGGCAAGGTCACGAAAGGCGCACAGCCTTGTCTTGCAAGGGATGAAAAAAGTTCAAGCAGGCGGCCATCGCCGCTGCAATCCATGCAAGCGACTTCCATGCTCACTTGGTGTATTGCTACAGGAGGCTGGATGTGAAAGCTGCAGACGCTAAAACCTAGGTTGCAGGTGCTGGACACCAGGCGAGGGGCAACTATGCAAGAGGGCAGTTGGCGCACCGAGAGCATGACCAGCACTCAGCGTGGCTATGGTTATAAGTGGCAGCAAGTTCACTTAACTTTTGTTTGTGAGCATCCGCTGTGCGTGATGTGCGAGACCGAAGTCCGGCTAGAGATGGCCACGGTGGTTGCTCACAAGATTCCACATCGTCGTGATCAGAAGCTGTTATGGCGTTGGAGAAATTGGCAACTGCTTGCAGTACCCACCACTCACGAAACAAGCCGCGGGAAGAGGCGATGTAGGGCTTATGAGCTAATGAGCTGGCGTATTTGATTCAGGCTGAACTCAAGGCCTTCGTCTTTGAAGTCTTGAATGATGTGCTCACCTCTAGTCAACAAGCCATCGATCTTGGCGACCTCAGCGTCTTGTAGTGCATAAACGGTGATGAACGGTTCGTTGGCATCCTGATCGCTTTTCGCAAACTCGGAGTTCTCTGCGTGCAAAGCTTTGATTGCGGCCTTTGGGCCATTGGCTTCATCCATCCACTGAAGAAGTCCCGGGCCAGTGTCGAATATTGCGTAGTGCATTGCATCCTCCGTGGTTCGCTGAACATCATCATAGATGAGCAGGAGCACCAGTACTGGAAAGACTAGGGGGTGCGAAAGTCGAGAGGGCTCGCTGCTCTAGACCGCCCTGTACTGCACGCGCATAAAAATTCCCCAGTTTGATTTATTTCGAGGGTGAAAATCAAAGAAATCAAATATTCAAAAAGTGAGGCCGGGTTTGCTAGGTGGTGGCTCCCACCCGGGTGCAGGGCGTAAGCCCAAGGCTGCCACGGCTGACAAGCAGGCCACGCCGAAGGCTGCACCAGCAAAGAGGCCAGCTCAAAAATCTGAAGCTATCTATGTGGATAGGAATGGTGTCCGGTCAAAGGATGGGCCTGCCAACTGGTCATCCGGTACGGTCCCGCCATCTGAACCACCAGCTAAAGAATATCTGTTCGTGTTGATGCCCTTGGACTTCTTGCTTCAAGTGATGCGTGACGAGGACGAGGAAAAAGGAAGTCGAATTCAAGCAACAACTCTGGCAGCAGCCGTACTGTCACCCCAAAAAAGGCGAAACATCCAAGAGGGACGAGGCAGCAGGCAAAGCCACCCGCGTGTGTGCATCGCTGGGCGTGCGCCATGCCTGGGGCAAGTTGAGTCAGAACCGTATCATTGCGTTTGAAGGGAGCAGCAGCTTTACCGTGGCAGGTGCCCCGCTGGCGCGCAACACGGCGTTGGTGGGCGGTTTTCAGGCTGAGATGGCGCTGAGCCGTTACTCGGCTTTGGTGCTGGGCTACAACGGTGAGCACGGCAGCAGTGACCAGTCTGCCTGCGTGGCTGTGTGATGGGCTTTCTAAGCACGCAGTCTTCGCAAAGAACAGCGCCCTACCGGTGCAAGCTTGTAGGGGGGGTAAATGAAGTTGACCGCTGTAGATGCTATTGGACAGGCGGTGATGGCGCCGGGATTCAGGCTAATAGCCATCTGATAAAGCGCAGTCAGTACGGACAACATGAGAGCAAATGATCATGCGGTCGTCTTGGTAGCGTAATGACCATGAGCCTTCAGATTGCAAAGAGCATGGCTCGCGAATAATTCATGTCTGAGCGTATGATTTATCTTGCCAAGGCATTAGGAACCCATACCAATCTTTGCTTGGCGTACGTCAGGCTTAGCTCCTGTGTGTGGATGTTGTATCACCAGAATCGTTTTTTAATGGGTTTGAAAATGAGCGATGAAATTGATACCGACATGATCGAAGAGTCGTTGATCGTTATCGATCAGGCTTGCGCAGAGTTCAAGAAGAGCGTTTTTTTGCGCGCCACGAGGGAGATGGACTGGCAAGCACGGCACAAAGCAGACGATGTCATCGTCTGCTTTGACGCGGTCAAATATTCAGGACACCGACGCACTAAAGACTTGATGCTTGTGGAACTTGATCACCTTTGCCATAAGCTAGATCAGATGATTCGGTGGTCTTGTGTCAACAGACCCTTTGACGCAGCGGCATACGAGCATATTTTAAGTATTGCGCAACTGGCCCAGGGAGCCGTGTATTCAGCGTTAGGAATCTACAGCCCTACTCTCAAACTCTTTTCGCGTATGGGTTTAAAGACTTAAATATAGATAAGAAAAAAAGCACCTTCGGGTGCTTTTTACTTTAGGCCGTGCTCTTGAGGCTTATAGAACCTAAGGTGAAACTTCTTAGGCTGCTACTGCTACTGCTACTGCTACTGCTACTGCTACTGCTACTGCTACTGCTACTGCTACTGCTACTGCTACTGCTACTGCTACTGTTGGCCGACCTGCGACTGTCGAAAATTGCCCCATAGCAGACAGCTTCAACGCAAATATTCGGTGCAACGATTTGTTAGCTATGCTTACCTTTAAGTCGCAACTCCTTAAGGCTTAAGGCTGCTTCAGAGCTCGGGAAGATTCACCTGTGTGCCGTGCTCTTTCTCTGGTCCGGGCACCATAGATCGATTGACGCAACCCCAAAGGATTGGCATGAACTCCATGACCGAGCGCCTGGAAGCCCTGCTGGCAACCGGTAAGGAAACCGCGCTGCTGCGCTATACCCTGGGAAAGGCCGCTCTCGACAGCGAAAAGGCCGCTACTGCGTTGCTTCACCTGCAGCGGGCCACGGCGTTGGATCCGCAGTACTCCGTGGCCTGGAAACTTCTAGGTAGAGTCCATCTGATCCTTGACGACCATGACGCCGCACGTCAAGCGTGGGCGCAAGGGCTGGTTTGCGCTCAGATCAACGGCGATTCTCAGGTCGTCAAGGAGCTGAGCGTGTTCTTAAAACGGCTGGATAAACCATCCCACTAGCCAGCGTGCTATTGAATATTTCTCAACTTTGTTGCAGTAGCTTGGATCCACAGCTTGAAGGCCGTCAGTCTCTATCAACTGCGGGCTAGCGTGGACGGCGGCAAGCGGCCCGTATCAGTCTTCACCCAAATGAGTCCCATGGAACGACATGGACTATTTTTTGTGGCCAGTTAGGAGTGTGTCCTTGGATTATCTTCTCCTGGTAGGAGTAAATATGACAGTAAGAATTGACTACAACACTGTTGCACCAGGTGCATCTGCTGCGCTGGCCGGTGTCTATGGCTATGTGATGAAAAGCGGCTTACCTTCTGAGTTGGTAGAGTTGGTCTACCTACGAGTCTCGCAAATCAATAACTGCGCCTTTTGCTTGGACATGCATACCCGCGACTTGCTCGCTAAGGGAGTGAAGGTCGAGAAGCTGGCATTGGTTCAGGCGTGGAGTGAAGCAGGTAAGCTTTTTGATAACCGTGAGAGAGCCGCCCTTGCATGGGCTGAATCAGTTACCAAGGTTGACCAAACAGGGGTGCCCGATAAAGCCTACTCACAGGCTAAATCTGTTTTTACCGAAAAAGAGCTGGTTGATTTGACCGTGGCTATTAGCCTTATGAACGCTTACAACCGGATGGCTATTAGTTTCCGCAACACTCCCAAAGCTGCCGAATAGCCTTAAATCTGCCATAGAAGCAACTTCAAGTGCAATGGCTGCAACTGGCCGAAAGCAGCTGCGGCACACGACTCATTTGGGTCGTTCAGGACTCAATACGTCTGACCGTTCTTGTGCTCAAAGGACCACTGACCTTTTGTATCCATTACGGCGACCAAATCATCTTCAGGGTAGCTGACTTGATCAGCTTCAACTCGGCTACCGACTTCGAGAATTGTTGCGGCTGTCTGTGAGCAGTTGTGAAGATGATGCGCTTGCCCCTTGGCCTTGAAGCCAGCACACATACCGGGCTTCAAGACGTGCTCTTTAGTACCTATATGTAGCACGACCTCCCCAGACAACACATAAATGAACTCATCTTGTAGTGAGTGTTGGTGGTGAAGTGCCGAGACTGCGCCAGGGTGCAATGTTGTCAAGTTGACTCCGAACTGAGTCAACCCAAATAGGTCACCAATTGGTCGCTTATCGCGTCCACCCATGCGCCGCGCAAATTCTTCCGGATAGTTGGAGGGCTTTACTCTAAGTGGCGTCATGTCAGCCAACACGAAATCAAGTGCTTCATTCATTTCATTCACTCCATAAATGATTCAGGCGATAGAAATTTTCATTTACTCGGCATGGAATATCAATTTCTTGAACAAGCGACTGTTCAATCGAGAGCTGCGAAAGACCGGTAGTAATCGAAAGCAGAATATCGCCTACCTTTGCACTTCCGCCAGTTCCATGGCGCAATATGGATCTGGTAGATCACACCGCAGACCAACTTTGCGCGCTTTTGCCTCTTGCTCTGCAAACTCATTCTGGCTGCGCTCGTGAGCGGGTTGCTCTTTTGCATAGGCCCTGTACACCAGGCCATGCCAACGGTGAGTTTTTGATGGCACGCGTAGCCATTACCAGTCTAGAGAGCGATGAATCAAAGGGATTGAACGAGCGCGATGACGCAACCGACTTTATCGATAAGATTCTTGATCAAGTTCTCGGACAAGATCGCCACGAATGGACTAGTGCATATGAATGGGATGATGCGCTTGCAGATGTGGGAGTTAGGATGGTTGCACTGAAATCTTGCAAGTGCCTGCACCAGATTGCAGAGTCAGTAGCGCAGGGCATGGATGCGCAAAACCTCTGGTAGATTTCACGAGTTTTGGTGTCCGCACTTATTAGTGGACGCTACGCCTGTTGTCAAAAAGCAAGCTTGATGGTTGCGTGCCAAGGGCTTGCCTAGCGCGAGCAGGTACATCTGAATTTGGCAGGCGCAGAGCCGTGGCATGGCGTAGCTGCTGAATAGAATGTTTCTGTTCTTGGCTCAGGAAATACTATGTCTCTGCTAACTTCTGAAGTGCATGCTGCGGCAAAAGCATCGGTGTTGTGCTGGTTGGCTACGGTTGATGCGGATGGTCAGCCGAATGTTTCTCCCAAAGAAATCTGGGCGCCCGTGGATGAGCGCCATGTAGTGATAGCTCACATCGCATCGCCCGTGTCGGTACGTAACTTGCAGACCAATCCGCGTGCGTGCCTGTCTTTTGTGGATATTTTTTCGCAAAAGGGCTTTAAGCTGCAGGGCGCCGGCCATGTGCTGCACCCACAAGACGAAGCCTTTGAGCGATGGGTTACGCCGTTGTTGCCGTTGCTGGGGCCACGCTTTCCGCTGCATGCCGTGCTGCTAATTGATGTAGATGCCGTGCAACCTATCGTGGCACCCAGCTACCATTTGTTTGCTTCAACCACGACCGAGGCGGGCCAGATTGCCGACGCTATGCAGCGTTATGGTGTGCAACCGCAGCAAGCAACCTCCAGCTAAAGCCCATAGCAAAGGCCCTCGCACTCTTGATGCGGGCCTTGCCATGGTCTTGGCGCAACATTTCTGTAATGTAGAACGCAGCTGAGCTGCTTGCTCATCAGACTGGTAGGTGATTCGCCAAGCCTCATTGCTCCGTGCTTGTGTTATGGCAGTGTTCTCTAAAATGAAAACCCCGCTATAGGCGGGGTTGTGCTTGTTGGTAGCAAGGCGCTACAGCGGGGTGGTATCTAGTTAGAGAGCGCGTGGCTAAAAATGTCTTTATTGCTGCTGGTATTAAAAAACCACGCAGTGTGTGCTGCGCGGGTTTGTGGGTAGGGTGGGTTCTTTTACAGCAGCCAGCGCATTGCCAGTGAGGCGCACACCAAAACCATACCTGCGATGGTGCAGATGAATGAAGTGCGGCTCAGTTTTACCGACTGGCAGAACATGTCGCGCAGGGGTAAGTTGAATGAAGCACCCATCTGGCTCCATGCAATAGTCCAGCAGACGAAGCCTGCAATGGCGACAAGGTAAGAGATGTCTTTTGTGTTGAGCCAAGAGAAGAGTGACAGCAGTGTGCAGAACACGCCGATGCCCAGACCAAGCCATGATTTGATAATTCGTTGCGGTGCAGATTCTGTGGTCATGGTGGTTGGGGTTGAAGTAAAGGGCAGCTACCAGACGCAGCTAGTGCGGCTGTGTAGTCTATGTGCGTTTGCGGTGGGTATGGCTTTGGTTAGGGGTGGGTAAGCTAATACCTGATTGCGCAAGCGGCGTTGCCTGCTGTGGCTGAGTGGCAGCCGGGGGCGTAAAAAAACCCACCGAAGTGGGCTGAAAATAAAAAAAGTAAGAGGGCCGTTTTTTAGTAGTAGGGAACACCGTAGTGATCGTAGACACGGCGGCCGTACTCATCGTTGTACTCAGGCAGGGTACTGTTTTCATAGCGTGGAGCCTTGTCCAACTGCTCTTTGGAGACTGAAACCACGTAACCACCTTGGTTGGGGTCGTATTTGAGGCTGTTCCATGGCAGTGGATACAAGTCAGTGCCTATGCCTAGAAAGCCACCAAATTCCATGACTGCATAACGAACTTGCCCGGTGATTTTGTCGATCATTAGTGAGTCGATGGAACCCAGCTTCTCTCCAGCTGGGTTGTAGACGTTCGTGCCGTTGACTCGGGAGGACGAAATGACGGACGACGCTGAGTTGATTGTTTGCATTGGAGTTCCTTCTCAGAATTTAAAAACCTAAAACCATTGCTTGTTTAAAGCAGCGAGCATTTGCCCGTTATTGCTTTTGCTTTTGAGGCTGCTGTTGCTGCCCTGGCTGGTTGCTGTGGTTGGGGTTTTGCTGCTGCTGTTGCCCGGGCTTGGGGGTGCTTTGCCCCGGTTGCTGCTGATTCGGGTTTTGCTGCTGTTGCTGCTTTTCCTTTTGGTTGGGGTTCTGTGGCTGGTTGTGTTGCGACATTTCCGTAGCTCCTTCAGGTTGGCAGGCAAGCAGGTTGCTCGCCTTGTTGATAGGTTCGCAGACTGGCCGGGTTCACAGTGTCAGTGAATGACTACCTGCATTGTCAATAATGGTTGTTCTTACCAAATGAGTGATATTTCATGTTTCTTAACATCTGATTGATTCAAGCTGCTGAGAGATGAATGCAGATTGATCTGAAATTGCATGCACGCTTTGGCATGCTGCGGCTGTGGTTTGCAAGCTGGGTATGGCGTGGTTTTATAGGTCAAAGGGGCTGGGTGGCCATAGCGCCAATAACCGCTGTGAGGGCGATTGCAACCATCCAGACAATGACTTGGCACATGGTGTGGCTCCTGCGTGCGGGCGTTAAAAAGCCCGCACGGTGGCGGGCTTGAGGAGTGGATAGCTTCTGTCGCGCTACTGGCTTTCAGAGTAAGGCGCTGCTGGCGTCACCTATTTGGCATGCGCTTAGTGCCGGGCCGCCTGAACGCTGATCGCTGCGGCCCTGGGGAAGCGCTTCATGGCATCTTCCAGCGCAGCGAACGTGCTGGGGAACAGGGCCGTGTAGTACGCGCCTGCAACTTTGATGATGCATAGCCTCATTGATGTCTCCTTGTGCTTATCCAGTAACTTCCAGTTTATCGGTCACTTTGTATCAAACTGAAACAAAGATTTGTAAAGTTGGCATGCAGCCAGCTACCGGGTCGTGGCTGGGCCGGGTGTTGGCTGCCTGAGCCGCTTTCAGGTGGGTATTTCGCAGACTTGAGGCGAAAAAAAACCCACCGGGTGGTGGGCTTGGAATAAAAGGCCGGTGCCTTGCGGCGTGCTATGGGATTGCATAAGAGGGAGGGAGGAGGTGCCCGTAGCCCGGCTTGAAACTTGTAAAGCTGTTGCTTGCTATGGATAGATGGCGCTGATTCGTAAAAGTTCAATCGGGTTTTTTGCTTCAGGAATGAGCTGCAACGCAGCCAGCAAACCCAAAAGCCCTGTAACTTAGGCGCTTAGGTTTTTCCTCTGCTGTCGTGCAGAGGGCAAAGCTGCTTGCGCGGTGGGCTTGTTGTTGTTGTTGGAAGCCCGGTTTGCCCCTCCCTCTGAACGTGTACGCACTTTGTCGACTGAATACAGCAGGACACTGCGCGGAGCACCCGCCTTGCCGGGTGACGAACCCCAAACAGGCTGGGGAGCAACGTCGGCAGCAGCTTGTGAAAGACCGGGGGCAACGCCCCTGTCAATGCTGTTGTACCCATCGTGGGTGTACCTTGCTGCGCGCTGTGATGTGCTAAACCTTCCTCTTGCATCGATTCGGTACGGGGCGGATCGCTTCTCCTTGGCCGTTTCTTGGTTGAAGCTTCGACGAGTGACTTAAACAATTCGCCCAACGATCTGTTTAAATGCGGCGTTTTAGAAACAAGTGGTGGGCTGTCATCCGACAGGCAGTGCAAAGGAGTTGGGCTACAACTGCCGAAGGAGGGCGCTGCCATGCAACTGAACCCCAAAGAGCCTCGCAAGGAACAAGAACCCAAGCCTGAGCCGATTGATCCGCCCAGCGATGCCCCACCGGTAGAGCTGCCAGGCGATCCGATGGATGAGCCAAATATTTAGGGCGTAAAAAAGCCCGCGGCGGGCGGGCTTTTTTTATGCTGGGATGTTTGTAGCCGTTTGAGCTGCTTAATTCCATCCATGCTTATTGCGGCGTAAATATGGAGCAATCGAGGCCAGTGCTAATATGGCTAGAACGAATCCAATCCATAGAGGTGAAGTAAGGCCATAACCTGAAACTATTGCTACCCCTCCTAAATAAGAGCCACCGCCTAAGCCAATGTTAATTATTGAAGTATGTACCGAATTAACCATTGGACCAGGGTGAGCGATGCTGACAATTCTTGCCATCATTGCAGGATTCATGGGGACGCCTGTCAAGCCGATCAAAATTATTGAGATAATTGCAACAGATTTGTACTCGGCAAACAATGCCATAACTAGCAACGAAGCGCTAAGGATAGTTAATCCAACTAGCATAATTGCTAAGCTATGTGCGTGGGCTAAACGTCCAGTTATCATATTTCCAATGATATTGGATAAACCAAAAATCATAAGAATAAATGGAACATCTTTCATCCTAAATCCAGTTACATCAACCAAAACTGGTACAAAATAACTAAATGCAGCAAAACTGGCGCCGAGGATGAGGCAACTGGTCAAGCATGCTTTCCAATAGGCTTTGTTTTTAAAAGCTTTTAACTCATCTTCCATTTTTAATTCGCCACCGCGGCTAGTGATGGTTGGTAAAAGACGTTTGAGCGCAAGTAGGCACACTAAAACCAAAACAGCAACTGAACCAAAAGTTATTTGCCAGCCCCATCGTTGATCAATTATGGTGGCAAGTGGTACGCCAAACACGTTTGAGATCATGAATCCACCGATAACTATCGATGCAGCACGAGGGCGCTTTTCGGTTGGAACCATTGCCATGCTTGTCGCGAGGGAGAGGCTTAAGCAGCCAGCGCACAGAGCACCGGTGAAAAGTCGGATAAAAACTAAAACTGCATAACTAGAAACAAAAGCGCTTAGGCCTTGTGCCACGACATAAAGCGTTAATAATAGCAGTAATACTTTGCGATATGGCACTTTAAACTTCAAAAAGAAATAAGTTAATACAGGACCACCGAGCATTACGCCAAATGCATAATAAGATATTAAATGTCCTACTTCACCAACTGTAACCCCAAAGGCCTCGGATAAAGTAGACGTCATACCGGCCACCATTAACTCTGCTGTGCCAATTGAAAAAATTGCCAGCCCTAATATATACACTGCTAACGGCATAACCGCACCACATCCTTTTTATTTTAACGATCGTTACAAAAATATTTAATAAAAGTATTTAATAAAAATATTTCAATTGAAATACTTTTAGAAATTAATCAAGATGCCATTTACAACATCTTCAAGAGTATCTCTATCCGAAATGTTTTTACTTAGTACGCGCAAGCCGTAATAGCCGGCTAAAAACCCCCTGGCCAGCACTGTGGCAGAGGCTTTGGTACTCAGTTCGCCACTTTTTTGGCCTTCGGCAAACACTGCAAATAGTGTTTTTTCTAAACGCTGCCGATATTCCAGATTCAGACTGGCAACTGCCTGATCTTTGCTGCCCATCTCCAATGCGGAAAACAAAACCATGGCTGCATGCTGTTCCGTTTTAGAGAGATCTTCCGAAATTCCCCAGAGCAGAAGGGATCGCAATCGATCCTTTGCAGGTCCGCGTTGCGTGAGAATTTCTAGCTGTGCCGACATGGTTTGCTCGTGGCTACGCAGCAAAGCTTGTTCGTATAGGGCCTGTTTGCTGCCAAAAGCGTTGTACAAGCTACCCCTGCCTAATCCTGTGCTTTCACATAAGTTTTGGGCTGAGGTGCCGGCATAGCCATTGACACTGAAAACCGCCACGGCGGCATCAATAACCCCTTCATCATCAAACTGTCTTGGGCGGCCAGGTTGATTGGTTTTTTCAGTACTCATGAAGGATTGGTAGGGGTTGACCTAGGTCAGATTGCTATTCTAGGTGTTTTTGGAACGATCAGTCAAATTAGGGTGCAATTTGCACATGCAAGCACCTCGGTCCATACGACGCTGGGATTCAGAAGCTACCGCATAAAGTACTCGAAGTACTTGTTGGCATTGAAAAAATGATCAATGTCAGCGCTGTCTGCCTTTGATATTTTGTTCCAGAAGTTCTTGCATGGTCGCTTAGGTTGGCGATAGCCAAAAGTCGCTGCATGTTCGTCAGCGGGCTTCTGAGGCTAAGGCTTAGGGCTTCGCTGACAGTTTCTTGCCATTCCACGCCCAAACCACACGGCCAAGCAAGCGCGGTTGGTGGTCGCCGTTGAGCACATCCACGCTTTTGATGTCGGTCGTGTTAGAGCTGAGTTCTATGCCCATGCTCAAGGGCGGTACCAACCCCGGCACCGTGCGCCTCGGTCAATTGCTGGAGGTTGCAGACACAGACGGCACCTAGCGCGCTCTCTGGTACGCAGCATCAACATTAGCGCCGCACTGCCCAAGGCGCACCAGCAAATCACGGTTGAAAGGGAGCAGCATGAGCACCAACCTCTACAAGCGCTTCAAGACACTGCTGCCCGATGCTCCTGCTGACCGGCACCGTCACCATGATGTATGCCGATGGCTGCCGCTCACAGATGGCCAGCGTGCCGCCTTTCTCAGCTTTGCATTCAATGTGGGAGAGGGCGCATTTTGCAAATCCACCCTCGTGCGCAAAGCCAATGCGGGCGACATGCAGGGTGCGTGTGCAGAACTCAGCCGCTGGACGTACGCCGGCGGCAAGCAGCTGCCCGGCTTGGTGCAGCGCCGTGCTGCAGAGCGCCAGATGTGTGAAGGGGGCTTGGCATGAAGCCGCAAACCATTGCAGCTGCCGTGGGGGCCGCTTTCATCTTTGGTGCGGACTGGGCTGCCAACGGCTGGCGGTTGGGTCAAGACATTGCGCAAACCAAGCTGGCCCACACCCAAGAGCTGGCAGCGCGCGATGCGGGCACCTTTGCGGTGGCCCAGGCCATCACTACCAATTACCAAGGGGCACTCAATGCATCTATTCAAGAACAAGCACGCCTTGCTGGCGCTGCTGCCACTCGCAATGCTGGCAGACTGCGCGACCAGCTCAGTGAAGCCGACAAGCGCATTGCCACAGCTTCCGCTGCCGCCGTCCGCGACTACGCCACAACCGCAAACAAGCTACTCGGACAGTGCAGCCAGCGATACACAGAGCTGGCAGCAAGAGCTGATGGCGACGCCCTTGATGCAAGAACCTGCAGCGCAGCTTGGCCAGTAAAGGCAGTGAGTCCATAGCTGCAAGACGTGGTTGATTATTCGGTTTTTTATATAAACATTATAACAGTAATCGTATGCATAATGCGCGATAGGGCCAAAAATACCTAGTTTCAGGTATAGGCACGCCAGGATGTGGATGTTACTGTTTGTTCCGATTTTTTAGGGCTTCGGGCAGCGTGATTACAGGCTTTGAAGCGCAAAACACTAATACAAACGCATTCAAGGCCTTGTTACATGAACCACATTTACCGATCTGTCTGGAACGCCACGTTGGGCTGCTGGGTGGCAGCGCCTGAAACGGCCAGTGCTGGCAAAGCTTCTATAAAACGTATCAACGGCGTAAAAAAAAGCTGCTTGTTAGCGAGCATAAAGTTCGTATTTCCGATGTTGGCGTTGAGTTTAGCTGCCGGTAGTGCTGCAGCTCAGACAGATACCACTTGGACGGGGGATGTGAGCAACGACTGGCTAGACGCAGGAAATTGGAATAATGGGTTGCCAACAAATGCTAATAGAACGGTGGTCAAAGGATCACTTTCAGGCCAGCCTTTAATCAATTCAGGAAGCGCTAATGTTAAGACGCTCTACGTCGACTTAGGGGGGCTGGTTACGATTGCTAATTCAGGCAGGCTGATTGTTGATAATCTTTTATCTTTGGGGCAAGTACCCATTGGTAATCCTTCAAAAGGAAGTCTCTCTGTTTTGTCCGGAGGTACTGTCGTTGCCAACGCTCTTTTTGCGGGTGATGGTACTAGTAGTGGCAGCGTAACTGTTTCAGGCGTTGGTTCGACGCTGACGATCAACCAGATTGCCATTCTTGGAGGTATGCAAACTCAGGAGCGGTTTGTTGTTGGTGGGTGGGGGGCCGGAGACCTTGCAGTAAAAAATGGTGGGGTGGTTGCTGCTGGAGGATTAAGTCTTTTAGAGTTGGGTAACGTGTATAACGGGTTCCACGCACCAGGGATTCTTAAGATTGGTGATGGAGAGCTTGCCGGCGCCGTTGATGTAGTGAATATTGCATTTAATACAGCTACATCGTCCATCGTTGCTGATTTCAGTGATTCAATGACACTTGGGGCCAATATTTCAGGCTTAGGCTCACTGGTCAAAAATGGCGCTGGCACCATGAGCTTGACAGGCACCAATAGTTACACCGGAGGCACCACCATCATTGGCGGCACGCTGAAACTGGGTGCTGGCGGCAGCTTGGCTGCAACAGGCGCGCTGTCCTTAATGGGTGCAGGGGCTGAGTTCGACATGTCAACTGGCGGTAACCAGACCATTGGCGCGCTGTCTGGCGTGGTAGGAACGGTAGTGAAACTGGGTGCCAACACCTTGACCCTTGGGTCTGCCAGCAACACAACCTTTTCTGGCACCATTAGCGGCACGGACGGTAGCCTGATTAAAAACGGTAGTGGCACTACGACCTTGACCGGAAATAGCAGCTATACCGGTGACACACAGATTAATGCGGGCACGCTGGTAGCGGCTCACAACCAGGCGCTGGGCATGGGCAATGTCACCGTGGGCACCGGCGCAGCGCTGGAAGTGACCAGCGGCACCGCGCTGACGGTGGGCGGGGATTTGACATTCAAGAATGGCTCTACCTACCGTGTCTATGCCGATCCCAATTCGGCAACCAGCAGCCACATCGATGTAACGGGCACGGCCGATTTGGCTGGCAGCGTGCTGCATGTGGGCAATGAGTCCAATGGGGCGACTGACTTCCAAGCGGGTAAGAAGTACACCATTTTGACGGCAGGCGCGATCAGCGGCACTTTTGGGGCTGCCAAATCTAGCTTTGCTTATCTGGATGCGAAGCTGGATTACTCAATTGCCAACCAAGTCGATTTGGAGCTCAAGCGTAAAAGCAACGGTGGTAATAACGGCGGGCAAATGCGCTTTGCCGATCTGGCCAACACCAACAACCAAGGCTCGACCGCCAATGCGCTGGAGAGCCTGCCCAGCACGCACGCGCTGTACCAGCACATCGAGACATTGCCTGCAGGCACGCCTCCTGCAGTGTTCAGCAGCCTGTCGGGCGATGCGCACTCGACGGTTTTGGGCAGCGTAAACATGCTCAATGCACATGCGCCCAATATCAGCCAGCAGCATTTGCGCAACAACCTGACGGCAGGCTTCCGCCCAGGTGCGCCGATTGCCCAGTCTGATGGGCCTTTGCCAGCTTCGGCCCTCCCATCGTCCAAAGCCTTGCCTGCATGGGTAGAGGTGGTGGGCCATTGGCAAAAGATGGATGGCAACAGCAACACACCCGGTGTGAAGCAAAACACCACCGGCCTGTTCCTGGGTGCTGACGAAGAAGTGGGCAGCAGTGGCTGGCGTGTGGGTGGCTCGGTGGGTTACACCAGTGCCGATGCCAAGGTAAGCAGCCGTGATGCCTCGGCCGACATCAGCAGCTACAGCGCTGCGGTGTACACCGGCAAGGGCTTTAGCCATGGCAGCAACCGCATCAACGTGATTGGTGGCTTGGCGTATACCAAGCACAGCATTGAGTCTGAACGCAGCGTGGCCACACTGAACCAGAACCTCAAAGCTGACTACAGTGCTCACACGGCGCAGTTGTTTGCCGAAGTGGGCTACGCCATGGGCCAGTACGACAAGCAAGGGTTTGAGCCGTTTGCGGGCATCACCCTGGGCGAGCAGCGCACGAACAGCTTCAAGGAAAGCGGCGGGTTTGCAGCACTGAGCAGCGAATCCAGCCGCGACACGCTGGCCAGCACAACGCTGGGTGTGCGTGCGCACAGTGACTTTGTGCTGGCAGGCAAAGACACCCGCGTGCGTGCATCGCTGGGCGTGCGCCATGCCTGGGGCA
>Ga0233380_1000669_pt1 | contig 17191 bp, 19 predicted proteins | sample ElkDunMinimDraft_9_FD_191541 | JGI IMG/M metagenome (GOLD analysis project Ga0233380, IMG submission 191541) | Fecal eukaryotic communites from dung pellets of Tule Elk in California, USA - Elk Dung F36 | ecosystem: Host-associated > Mammals > Digestive system > Large intestine > Fecal | place... | reverse complement strand
CGATTTCCGAAAAGTTTATAACAAATAGAATGTATCAACCTTTCGTCGGTTCGAGCTTGTCGAGAACTCTTTACGAAAAATCTAATCGAAGTGACGGTTATCTATAATAAATGAATATATTTTGGTATAAGAAGCTGAACTAAATTCAGCTTGACAAAATGTTTAATTATTCATACTGTTGAACAAGTTCCATTATTTTCTTTTCTTTTTCTAACAAAATTAAACGCGTTCCGTCTAATTTGTAATGTGTAACTTTTTCTAAAGCATTGGTAAAAACTTTTTCGTTTACACCGTCGCAAAACATTTTGGTCGATGTAATATGATTGAATTTCATAGTATTTTGATACATCAATAATTGTCCGTTAATAGCATTACAAGCACTATTTCCAGAAAAAACCGGCTGATTGATATCAATCTTAATAAATGGTTTTTTATACGGATATAAATCGGCAGCTTTAATTTTTCCTACATAAATTTTATCCAAATACCAGTTTCCGTTTAAGGTTACCTTATGAAATTTCATTTCACCAGTATCAGACTTTAAAATCAACACATTATTTTTTAAATCGTACGATTTTACTTGCGTAAGACCACTTTTAAAATCTTCACTTTTAACTTTATTACACGCCATCATGGTCGAAATAAAATTGGGAGGAAAAATAATCTCCTGATTTTTCTTCAATAACGCTTTTCCATTAATTCTGTTACAGCCATCATATCCGTAAACCGATACATTTTCAGCATTTTCAAAAGTCAATGTTGGCAAGCCTTGTTTAAAATCTTTCGCTAAATCTTTACTAAAACTGGCACCTGCAAGTTCCCAGGTTCCGTTTAAAAGTGTTTGATCTTCTTTAATTTCTTTCTTTGCAGCACACGAAACAATAAAAGTTGCTGCTGCTAAAAGTAAAAATATCTTTTTCATATTCATTTTAATTTCGATAAAAATAAAAAAAGCTCCGCAAAACGCGAAGCTTTTAACTATTCGTTATGTAAAAAAGCTTGTCTTTCTAATAAAAGCTCTTCGCTTTCTACGTGGTTATCATCGGGCACACAACAATCAACCGGACAAACGGCTGCACATTGCGGCTCTTCGTGAAAACCTTTACATTCGGTACATTTTCCCGGAACAATGTAATAAATATCGTCAGAAATCGGTGTTTGTGCATCATCAGAATCAATTTCCGTTCCATCAGGCAAAACAATTTTTCCGCTTAATTTTGTACCGTCTTTCCAGCGCCAGTCATCGGCACCTTCATAAATTGCTGTATTTGGGCATTCTGGTTCGCATGCGCCACAATTTATGCATTCATCGGTTATTATAATTGCCATAGCAAGTATTTTTATTTAATTAATGTAACTTTGTACAAAAGTACTGCATAAACAATTTACAAACAAATCTATATGATTTTAGAAGATAAAAAAGACGCATTTGTACAGTTAGGTGCGTTTTTAAAACAGTTTACCCAACAACCTTACCAGCAAAGCCCTAGTGTATTGTTTAACGATGCCTTTTTTGAACCTTTTGTTTCGCTGATAAATCAATTGCACGAAAGCAACAGCTGGTTTAAACGCGATCAGTTGCATTTTGCTTTTAAATCGTGGAGTGATGCTTTAACAAACGATAATTTAGCCAAATGGCTTTCTGCATACAATTTACAAGAAGATAAATTAAAAACGATTGGTTTGATATTAGCCGGAAACATACCAATGGTTGGTTTTCATGATATTTTATCGGTTTTAATGTCAGGTAATAAAGCGCTGATTAAACTTTCATCGAACGATGCTTTATTGATTCCTTTTCTTTTGAACTACCTCAGCACGGTTGAACCGCAATTTAAAGATCGATTCGAAATCACAAAAGATAAATTGCAAAATTTTGATGCCGTGATTGCTACGGGAAGTGACAATACGGCTCGATATTTTGATTATTATTTTGGAAAATATCCGAACATTATTCGTAAAAACCGAAATTCGGTTGCAGTATTAAACGGCAATGAATCTAAAGAAGATATGTTAGCATTGGGCGAAGATATTTTTAGATATTTTGGCTTAGGTTGTAGAAATGTATCTAAACTTTTTGTTCCGAAAGATTATAATTTCGATGATTTTTTTGGAGGTTTATTTCAGTTTAAAGATGTTTTAGATGATGATAAGTACACCAATAATTATGATTATAACAAGGCGGTTTTTTTAATGAGTAATTTTAAATTGTTAGACAATGGTTTCTTTACAATTAAAGAAGACGCATCATACGCTTCGCCAATTTCCTCTGCCTTTTATGAATATTATACCGATCTAAGTGAAGTTGAAGAAAAATTAAAAGCCGATGCCGACAAAATTCAGTGCATTGTTTCTAATAATTTAGTTGCAAACAGCATTGCTTTTGGAGAAACGCAAAAACCAAAACTTTGGGATTATGCAGATAATGTTGACACAATGAATTTTTTATTATCTTTATAAAAATTAATTAAAAATTTCAGAAAAAAATGATGGATCAAATTCAGCAGATTGTAAATCAGCTAACAGAAAAAGAAGTGGGTACAAACCAAGGTATCGACAATAATTTAGTATCAAACGTTGCAAAAGAAACAGGTAGTTCTTTAATGGAAGGATTGCAAAAGGCAGTTTCGGGCGGTAATATGGGAGAATTAATGAATATGTTTGGCGGAAGCGATACAAACTCGTTAACATCAAACCCAATTGTTAAAAGTATTATTGAATCGTTGACATCTAAATTAGGCGCAAATGTTGGTTTAGATGCGGGTACATCGGGCAGTTTTGCAAGTAGCATTATCCCACAGATTTTAAGTATGATAATGGGCAAAGCTAAAAGCGGCGACTTCAACATTACCGATATTTTAGGATCGTTAACCGGCGGAAACGCAACGGCTATGTTAGACCAAAACGGCGACGGTAAATTAGGAATTGACGACGCAATTGCTGCCGTAAAAAAAGGTAATTTAGGTGATATCTTAGGCGGATTTTTTAAGAAGTAATTTTTATTAGATAAAAGAGAATAGATGAAAGAGGAAAGATTTATGTCTTTATGTTTTATCTAAAATTATTTATAATGTAAAGCTCAACGTAATGTTGAGCTTTTTGTCTTAAATTATTCTTTTCTTTGATACCATTTATCATTTTCCAAATAAACAAATTCAATTCCTTTGGTTTTATGATAAAAAATAAAAGATTCTTCTTGTTCGTAATAAGTAGGACTATATCTTAAAACTACTACATCTTTGAATTTAAAACCACGAAACTCAACCTCTGTAAAGCCATCTAAAGGAAACGAACCTCCAAAATTCTTTCTACCTCCTTGAAAAATCCTATAAATTTCTAATGACACAAAATTAGGATCTTTTGTACTAGTTGCTGTTATGTGGTATTGCTCATTATTTATATTTATAGTTGCTTTTTTTATTTGATAATCTTCCCTATCACATTCAGAACTCATAGTATATGGTTCTCTTGGCGAATTTGTAACACTACCAAAATATTCTACATCTTTGCTGTCAATCCATTTCATAGGCTGGTCTTCAGTATATGAAGGAAAAAGAGTTTCTGTTTCCTCTGGCAAAGGATAGCTGCCCAACAAAGTATTTTCACAACAACCAGAAAAAAGTGGTATTAAAACCAAAATCAACAATTTAATTATACTTTTCATAAATTAATTTCTTTTATACCAATTACCGTTTCTAAATAAAATAAGCTCAACTCCATTTTCTTTGCTGTAAATCATTTTTTCTATATCCCAAATATCTTTTTTATCTCTATTTTTAAAAACTATAACATTATTAAAACTAAAACCAACTAACTCTATATCTTGTGTGAATGTATCGATTTTTTCAATACTATTCTCACCTAAAAACAGGTAATTTGAAGCTACATAATTATGAATACTTAAATAAAAATTAGTGTAACGAATGTTAAATTCCCCTTGATACTTACCTATAACAAATTTTCTTTTTCCATATTCATAGGTGATATATTCACATGATTCGGGTCCTTCATCTTCTCTTTGAGTGTAATAGTTAACAGCTTCGAAATTCGCAATGAGTATATTACCGTCCTGATCTACAAAGGATATTTTTTCAGAAGTATTTTTTAAATACTCTTTATTATCAATATCTACCATCTGTGTTCCTACTTCTTCATTATTACAAACACAACCATAAGTTATCACTATACTAAATAGTAAAATCATTTTTTTCATAACTCATTTATATAAATTTCTAATCAAAGAAAGCTAAAAAAACTATATCTATTAAAATTTAACATATTATTATTTTTTAGAATGTCATAAACTTACGTTTCTACCCAGACATTTTCTCACCATCACCTTTTTTAAGTTTTGTAAACGTTAAGCTAGATAATGCGGTTAAAACCGCCAAAGTTATTAGAGTATAATGAAAAGCAGAAACTAAATCACCTTGAAAAAAGTTCATGGTATCTTTATAAAATGATAAAATTAAAGCAGCAATAGATATTCCGAAACTAATAGACAACTGCTGCATAATTGCCAGCAAACTGTTTCCGCCACTTGCCTGATCGTCGTTTAAATCAGCTAACGAGATAGTGTTCATCGCTGTCATTTGTATTGATGTAAATGCACCGTAAGCAATCATTAGTAAAATATAATACATTAGCGGAGTGTCTTTTCCCATAAAACTGAAAACAAAGATAATTGCTGCTAAAAACAAGGTGTTGCTTATTAAAATGTTTCGATAACCGAAATGCTTTACCAAACGAACGATCCATGGTTTTATGGCAATGGTTGTTAATGCCGATGGCAACAGCATCATTCCTGCTTTTGATGCCGAGAAACCAAAGCCAACCTGCATCATTAACGGTAACAGAAACGGCAATCCGCTTATTCCGAAACGGGTAATTAAACTGCCCAACAAACCAATGCGTAATGTTCTTATCTTGAAAAGATTTAAGTCGATAATTGGTTTTTGTGTTTTCTTGAAATGCTTGTAATACAGCACAAACAATAATACTGCTGCAGCAACCAATCCTAGAACCAACGAATAATGATTGATCCCCACGCTACTTACCTCCAACGCAAATGTTACCAATACTAATGCGGTACTAAAATAGATCAATCCTAAAATATCAAACCTACCAACGGTATTTTTAAAGTTCGGCATAATTTTAAATGCTAAAATCATTCCTACAACACCCACCGGCAGATTTACTAAAAAGATCCAATGCCAAGAGAAATTATCTGATAGAAAGCCCCCTAAACTTGGACCAACAACCAAACCCAACAATCCCGGAATGGTTATGTAGTTCATTATTTTCAACAATTGATTTCTCGGGTATTGATATAAAATTGCCAATCGGGCAATGGGAACCATCATAGATCCGCCAACTGCCTGAAGAATGCGTGAAAGATTCAATGTTAGCAGATCGACAGATATAGCACAAAAGAAAGAGCCTAACGTAAACAAAAACACGGCAAACATAAACATTCTTTTGGTTCCGAATTTATCCGAAAGCCAGCCCGATAGTGGTATAAACAACGCCAACGTAAGCGTGTAACTTACAATTACCGACTGCATTTCTAAAGGCGAATAATTCATATCGGCGGCAATGCTTGGTAGCGATGTGTTAAGTATGGTACCGTCTAACGACTGCATAAACATGGCTACGGCAGCGACCAACGGCAGATATTTTTCGTAAGGCGATGAATCTTCTTTTATCATGAATTTTGTTTGATGCTTGATGTTAGGCGTTTGATATATTCTGAACGCAACATATTAAAAAAGTCTGCTTTTCAGCAGACTTAATTTACAAATTTATACTTGAATAACACCTAAATTAAACTGTTTTTCAATTGGCGCGTGGTTCGCTGCTTCAATTCCCATAGAAATCCATTTGCGGGTATCTAACGGGTCAATAATAGCATCGGTCCATAAACGTGCTGCTGCATAATATGGCGATGTTTGTGCATCGTATTTTGCTTTGATTTTATCGAACAATTCTGCTTCCTTTTCAGGAGTTAACTCCTCGCCTTTTGCTTTTAATGATGATGCTTCAATCTGCAATAAAACTTTTGCCGCTTGTGCACCGCCCATTACTGCTAATTCTGCACTTGGCCAAGCCAAGAAGAAACGTGGGTCGTACGCTTTACCGCACATTGCGTAGTTTCCAGCTCCGTAAGAATTCCCCATAATAACGGTAAATTTAGGAACAACAGAATTACTTACAGCGTTCACCATTTTAGCTCCGTCTTTAATGATACCGCCGTGTTCAGATTTAGATCCAACCATAAAACCGGTGACATCTTGCAAGAAAACCAGCGGAATTTTCTTTTGATTACAGTTTGCAATGAAACGCGTTGCTTTATCGGCAGAATCAGAATAAATTACACCACCAAACTGCATTTCGCTCGGTTTGGTTTTCGCTCCGGTAGTTTTCACCACTTTACGCTGATTGGCAACAATACCAACTGCCCAACCATCAATACGCGCATAACCGGTAATAATTGTTTGTCCGTAACCTGCTTTGTATTCATCGAATTCAGAATCATCAACCAAACGTTTAATGATTTCCATGGTATCGTATTGTTCGCCACGAGATTTAGGTAAAATTCCGTAAATTTCGTTTGGATCTAATGCCGGTTTTTTGGTATCGATTCTGTTAAATCCTGCTTTATCAAAATCGCCCATTTTACCAACAATGTTGCGAATGGTTTCTAAACAATCTTTATCGTCTTTAGATTTATAATCGGTAACACCAGAAATTTCGGTATGTGTTGTAGCACCACCCAAAGTTTCATTATCAATAGATTCGCCAATTGCTGCTTTTACCAAATAAGATCCTGCTAAAAAGATCGATCCTGTTTTATCAACAATCAACGCTTCATCGCTCATAATCGGCAAATAAGCTCCACCTGCAACACAACTTCCCATTACGGCTGCAATCTGGGTAATTCCCATAGACGACATAATGGCGTTGTTACGAAAAATACGTCCGAAGTTTTCTTTATCAGGGAAAATTTCATCTTGCATTGGCAGATAAACTCCTGCAGAATCAACTAAATAAATAATTGGCAAACGATTTTCTATGGCAATTTCCTGCGCACGTAAATTCTTTTTACCTGTAATTGGGAACCACGCACCGGCTTTCACAGTAGCGTCATTCGCAACCACAATTACTTGTTTACCATTAACGTAACCAATTTTCACCACAACACCGCCAGAAGGACAACCGCCGTGTTCCTGATACATACCATCGCCAACAAATGCACCAATTTCGATTGATTTTGAATCTTTATCGAACAAAAAATCAATACGCTCGCGAGCGGTCATTTTTCCTTGTTCGTGCAATTTTGCTATTCTTTTTTCGCCACCGCCCAGTTTAACTTTGGCAAATCTTTGCTTTAATTCTGATAATAGTAATTTATTATGATCTTCGTTTTTATTGAAGTTTAAATCCATTTCGTGAAAAATTTCGTTTAAGTTCTTTGAATTCTTTGAATTCTGCTAAAATACAAATATTCCTTCTATTTTAAAGAAACCGTTTTTGAAAATATTTTACATTAAATTGTAAACTTAATATTAAGTTAACATTAGTTTATTACTTTCGCAGTGCGAAAAAATTAATAAACACATGTCATTAAATTCAATTTTTCAATTTTTAGTTCCAAAGGATAAAACATTTTACCCTTTATTTGAACAAGCTGCTGGTAAAATTAAGTTATTATCAGAAACATTACACGATGCAGTTAATTTACCTGCAAGCGATAGAGAAAAATTATTACGAGAAGTAGAGGTTTTAAAATCTGAAATAGAAGCGATTGTACAAACCACTCGCGTTGAATTAGGTAGAAATTTCATTACACCATTTGATAGAGAAGACATTAACAACTTAATGACTGCAGTTGACGAAATTGCTGATCATTTAAGTGACGCTGCTTCACGTATGCGTTTGTATCAAATTGAAAAGGTAACAAAACCACTACGTAAACTTACCGAAGCTAATTTAGAAGCTTGTACCCAAGTGGCGCAAAGTATTTTAGATTTAAAAGATATGAAAAACTTAAAAGCTATTGCGGAAGGTTGTAAGGTAATTTTACGATTAGAACGTAAAGCAGATAAGGTTTTTGACAAGGCTGTTGCCGACATCTTTGAAAATGAAACGAACGCTATAGAAATCATTAAATACAAAGAAGTAATGGATGCTTTAGAAACTGCTACAGATAGCTGTCGCCGAGTAGCAAATGTATTAGAAACCATTACAGTTAAGTACGCATAAAAATCATTTAATAATACATAATTATGGAAATGTTTTTTACTGCATTTAACGATATAATAAGCAGACCCGAGGGTATCATGCTTGTTATAATTATAGTTTTAGCTTTAGGTTTTGACTATATTAATGGTTTTCACGATGCTGCAAATTCCATTGCAACTATTGTAACCACACGCGTTTTAACTCCGTTTCAGGCTGTTCTTTGGGCTGCAGCATTTAACTTTGCAGCTTATTTTATATCCTTATACATTATCGGGGAATTTAAAATTGGTAATACCATAGCAAAATCTGTCAACGAAAATTTTATTACGTTAGAAGTTATTTTTGCCGGTTTAATTGCAGCAATTCTATGGAATTTAGCTACATGGAAATTAGGTATTCCATCCTCATCATCACATACATTAATTGGCGGTTTTATTGGAGCTGCCGTTGCACATGCCGGAGGCTTTAGCGCGAATGGTGTGGATGTAATTGAATACGCAAAAGTTCTACCTATATTCCTTTTCATTTTTGGCGCACCATTTTTAGGAATGATTCTCGCCTACTTTATAACCGTTGCTATTATGTGGATTTGTCGTAAAGCTAACCCTCATAAAGCAGAACAATGGTTTAAAAAGCTACAGTTGGTATCATCGGCTTTATTTAGTTTAGGTCATGGTGGTAACGATGCACAAAAAGTAATGGGTATTATTGGTGCTGCTGTAATTTTTTACCATGTAAATGTTGATATGGATCCAGAATATTTAGTATCTGGGGTTGATACTTTTAAAGTTTTTGTTTCACATTGGGCATGGGTACCATTAGCATCATTCTTATTCATTGCTTTGGGCACCATGAGTGGTGGTTGGAAAATTGTTAAAACAATGGGATCTAAAATTACAAAGGTAACTCCGTTAGAAGGTGTTGCTGCAGAAACAGCCGGTGCCGTTGCTTTATATGTTACCGAGCACATGGGAATACCGGTTTCTACAACACACACCATTACAGGTTCTATTATTGGTGTAGGTATCACCAAACGTGTATCGGCAGTTCGCTGGGGTGTAACCATATCTTTATTATGGGCATGGATTTTAACCATACCAGTATCTGCATTGGTAGCAATGCTTGTTTACCACATTGTACTCTTGTTTGCTTAAGATTGATATCATTTAAAATAAGAAAAGTCGTTCATTAAGAGCGACTTTTTTGTTGTTTGGTATTTTTTGAAACTTGCCCAAAAATAGAATATTAAATCTATAAAGTATATTCATTTTATTTTACTCGGTGTGTTATTCCGTGCTTAATACAGAATCGGACTATCTTTTTGACGAGAAGCTGAACCAAGTTCAGCTTGACATAGATACGCTCCAATTTAAGTTTGATAAATTCAATTATTTGAAATTAACTACGAAACGATCTTTTTTATATCTACTGAAACTTGATTGACTTAACCGGAGAAATCTTTGTTATTATGTACGATGGTATCAACATAATTACATAACTTAAAACAACTAAAGCTACATTTATTAAAATGATATAAACAGGCGATATATACACAGGCGCTTCTTTTACGTAATATTGTGTAGGATCTAATGTGATAATACCAAAATATTTCTGGGTTAATAACAAACCTAAACCTATTGCGTTTCCTATTAACAATCCTACAAATACGATATATGTTGCATTGTAAACAAAAATTTTACGGATAGTCCAATTACCTGCTCCTAAGGCCTTTAAAATACCAATCATCTGTGTTCGTTCTAAAATAAGAACCAGCAAAGCAACAATTATATTAATAACGGCTACTAAAATCATTAACCCAACAATGATGTAGATGTTTAAATCGAATACTTGAAGCCAGTCAAAAATATTATAGTATTTGGTTGTTATTGGCTCGCTGTTTAAGGTCGATGGAATATGGCTGTACACTTTATCTGCAATTGTATCAATCTGTGTAAAATCGTTCACAAAAAGTTCAAAGCCACCTACTTCATCTACTTGCCATTTATTTAAACGCTGAATGTGCTTTAAATCGCCTAACACAAAGGTTTCATCAAATTGTGGAAAACCCGAATCGTAAATTCCCGAAATGGTAAAAGCGCGCACATTTGGCAAACTTTCTCCATCGTTCTTTAAAAAATACGTTTCAATTTTGTCGCCTACTTTTAGTTCTAATCTCTTTGCCAAAAATCCAGAAATTACCACCTCATTGGTCATCCCTTCCGCTTTATATTCAGGCAATTTTCCTTCGATCAAATAATCTTCCAAATAATTCCACTGGTAATTTTTATCTACTCCTTTAAAAATAATTCCTTCAAACGATTTATCGGTTCTAACAACTCCCGCTTTTGTAGCAAACGGATGCACCGCAGTCACTTCGGGAACTTCGGTAAACTTGGGATAGAAATTCTGCTTTGTAGAAATAGGCTCTAAAGTAACTTCGGACTGGTTGTTATCGAAATTAGATATCACCACATGCCCATTGAACGATGTAATTTTATCGCGTATTTTTTGCTGCAAACCCAAACCCGTTGCAATAGAAACCAGCATCATAACAACGCTAATAGCAACCGCAGCAATGGCAATTTTTATAATTGGCGCAGAAACACTATTTTTATACTTTTTAGAAGTTGCTAAACGTTTAGCTATAAAATAAGATACATTCAAAACTATGAAATCTATAATTCTTTTCAAAAATACATTTTTATTTCTCTTTGTAACAGCATTTACAGGCTTAAGTTTTGTTTGCAATGCGCAAAGTAAGTTAAAAGTCGAAAGTCAAAAGTCAAAAGATTATCAAGTGGAAATACAAACAGGTGCGGATCAACCGGAAATTTATCTTCCATTATTAAAAGATAAAAAAGTGGGCGTTTTGACAAATCAAACTGGGATTATAAAGCTAATCTCTAAAGGTCCTTTTTCTAGTGAAATAAATTCAAGAGGGTATAACGAATACAAAGAATTAAATCAAAATATTACGATTGATAAAAAGTTCATCATTGATTATCTCATCGAACAAAAAATCAACCTAAAAAAAATCTATGCGCCCGAACATGGTTTTCGTGGAACTGCAGATGCTGGTGAACTGATTAAAGACGGAAAAGATACCAAAACCGGTTTGCCGATTATTTCTTTGTACGGAAACAATAAAAAGCCGACAAAAGAGCAGCTTGCCGGGATTGATGTAATGATTTTTGATTTGCAGGATGTAGGCGCGCGATTTTACACCTACATTTCGTCGTTACACTATTTAATGGAAGCTTGTGCCGAAAACAACATCCCTTTGATTGTTTTGGATCGACCAAATCCGAAAGGTGCAACGGTTGACGGTCCTGTTTTAGAAATGAAAAACAAAAGTTTTGTAGGCATGCACCCTATTCCTGTTTTACACGGAATGACCATTGGCGAATATGCCCAAATGATTAACGGCGAAAAATGGCTGAACCCTTCGACAGGCTCAGGGCAAGCTCTTCAGTGTAAATTAACCATTATTCCTTGTAAAAATTACAACAAAAGTATGCACTATTCATTGCCTGTAAAACCATCGCCAAATTTACCAAATAACACAGCTATTAATCTGTACACTAGCTTATGTTTTTTTGAAGGAACCAATGTAAGTATGGGTCGCGGAACCGAAAAGCAGTTTCAAATTTACGGATCACCCTTTTTAAAGAATATGGACTTTACTTTTACGCCAAAACCGAACGATGGCGCAAAAGATCCCGTTCACAACGGTATAAAATGTTTTGGGGAAGATCTGTCAAATAATCTTACTATTGAAGGATTATCGCTGCAATGGCTTTTAAAAGCATACAAAAATACCGATAGTAAAGAAAAATTCTTTAATAACTTTTTTATCAAGCTCGCCGGAACCGATAAACTACAAAAACAAATTGAAAAAGGTTTAACCGAAAAAGAAATCAGAGAAACTTGGAAAGCTGATATTGAGAAATTTAAAAAAACACGTAAAAAGTACTTGCTTTACACCGATTTTTAACTTCAATTTATCATTACAAACCTGATAAATCATAAGTTTTTTATTATATTTGATTATAAAGTTAAAAAAAGTAATTTGTTATGAATACAACAAACGCTATTATTGCTATCATTGATCGTTTTCAATCTCTTTATGAATGGTTTATTCGTATTTTAGGTCGTGTGGTTGACTTGTTTGAACGATTTAAAGAATTTATCTTAAATCTGGTTGAATATGTACTAGATAATTTTGATACAGAAGAAGATGCACACAATTTCTTAAAAAACTATTTAGATAACGAACATAGTTTCATATAAAACTTAAATGCCTTTTTTTACAAAGGCATTTTCTTTTTCATTTCTTCAACAACAGCAAATGCTGCCGGACAAATTTCAACATTCTTCAATGTAAGATTACTTATTTGCTGAAACTTTTTTCTATCAGTATGCGGAAATTCCCTGCAAGCTTTCGGACGCACATCATAAATCATACAGTAATTCTCATGATCTAAAAACGTACACGGAACACTTTGCAGCACATAATCGTTATCCTCATCAATTCGTAAATATTGGCTTATAAACTGCTGCGGCTTTTGGCGTAAATGTTTTGCAACGCGCTCAATATCTGCCAACGTAAATAAAGGACCGGTAGTTTTACAGCAGTTTGCACACTTTAAACAATCGGTCTTTTTAAAAACATCGTCATGAATAAGCTGCATTTTGCAATCTAACTCTTTAGGTGTTTTTTTCTTTAGCTTATCAAAATACTTCTTATTTTCTGTATGCTTATCTTTTGCTAACTTTGGCAATTGTTTTAAATACTGTTCCATTGCAATTTTAAAATACAAAATTACAAATAATCAAATTATGTTTAAAGATCTTTTTGGCAAAGCAATGCTGGATTATGTACAAAATAATCAGCCCGAAAATTTAATTACCGAAACAAACATCAGCGAAGCCGATGAAATGGATGTTTCTTATCTATTTAGATCGTTTAAGGATATGCCTAAATTAGAACAAAAAGCATTAAAATTAGCGAAAGGAAGTATTCTTGATGTTGGTTGTGGAGCCGGAAGTCATGCATTGTATTTACAAGAAAAAGGATTTAATGTTTTAGCGATTGATATATCTGCAAATGCTGTTGAAACCTGTAAAATTCGCGGTGTTGAAAAAACTATGCAGATTGATATTTTACAAGTTGATGATTCTGAAAAATTCGATACCATTCTGCTTTTAATGAACGGGACAGGAATTTTTGGTAAATTGAAAAATATTGATGAATATCTTACCAAATTAAAAAATTTGCTAACTGATAACGGACAGATTTTAATTGATAGTTCTGATATTGTTTATATGTTTGATGAAGACGATGACGGCGGAAAATGGATTCCTATGTACGGTGATTATTATGGCGAACTTACGTTTAACATATCATACAAAGGCGAAAATGAAGAACCTTTTAATTGGTTGTATTTAGATTTTAATACGTTGCAAAACGCCTGTATTGCTCATAATTTAATCTGTGAATTGGTTTTAGAAGGATCTAATTTTGATTACTTGGCTAGAATTACAAAATAAAAAGCTAAAATGATTATCGGAAAGTTTATGCCAAATAGAATCTATCAAACTCTCGTCAGTTCGAGCTTGTAGAGAACTCATTACGAAAAATCTACTCGAAGTAACGGCTATCTGTATATCAAGTATATTTTGGTATAATGTTCCAGATAGTCAATAAAGCGAATAATGATTGCACTTATCATTCCGACGAAAGCAGTAATCTCTAACAATGAGATTGCTCCGCCAATTCGCAAGCTCGGGTCTTCACTACATTTCATTTCGTTCAGAATGACCGTTTTTAGTTTGAAATCAAAAAAAAGAGAAGCAGTTGCTTCTCTTTTTACATCATATATTTCATTATAATACCTTGTATTTCGCTTTTAAAATCTTCTGATTTATTACTTAAAACCGTAGCATAATTCTGTTTAATCATCATGAATTTCTTTGCCAATGGTGTCTGATAAAATTCAATCAGGTTTTCAACTTCGCTTTGTGATAAGTTTTGTGCATAATAAGCAACTAAATTCTTTTTTTGCTTGGTTATTAAAGGTTCCATATCCTTTTTAAAACTTTCACGGTTATTAGCAGATAATTGTTTAGAGATTTCATCGGCAATATTGTAAAATTCATTCACTTCACCCGAAAGCTCAACCAGCTTAACAACATCAACTTTATTGGCTTGTCCAAAACTGTTAGTTGCAAATAATAACAGCGTTAATACGATTGTTTTTCTCATAGCTTTTTTTAAGTAAATTTAAAAAAAATTATGGAATATCTAAATATTTATGAGTTTGTGTTGATATAGCCCATTGAGGATTATTTTTAACATAATCTATCAGCATTGGAAGCATTTCATCCTTCTTACCCCACTCTACCTGCAAATACAACTTGGCATTTTTATTTACTTTAGCTGCTTGTTCTTCGGCAAAAATAAAATCATGTTTATTGTAAATAATACACTTTAATTCATTGGCAGCATCGTAAACACTTTGGGTAGGCAATTTTGCTTTTTTAGGCGACAGACAGATCCAATCCCAAAAACCAGACAGTTCATACGCACCAGATGTTTCTATATTTGTTTGAATACCCTTTTCTTTCAATTTTAAGGTAAGATGATCTAAATTCCACATCAATGGTTCACCACCTGTAATTACAGCCAGTTTTCCATGCATTTCAGCTTGTGCAACAATATCGCTTACCAACACTTTGGGATGCAGGTTTTCGTCCCAGCTTTCTTTAACATCGCACCAATGGCAACCAACATCGCATCCTGCCAAACGTATAAAATATGCTGCGTGACCGGTATAAAAACCTTCTCCCTGAATGGTGTAAAAAGCCTCCATTAAAGGTAACGATTCAACTATTGTTTCTGCTGTTGTCATCTTTTTATTTTTTGCAAAGATACGATTCTTAAGGAAAACAGACTGAGCGAAATGTGTAATCTTTATTTAATACGTTATTGATTTGCTTAAACTTAACAAATTGAGCCATAGATTTTCATTTTCTACCTTCAGTATATTTTTAAAAAATGATTATCTTTAATAAAAAACGTATGAGAAAGTCATTCTTTAAATTGATAAATAATCTGAATAAGAAAATACTACCAAGTTATTTAGATAAAGATCCAGCCAAACTTACAAAATTTCAACAGGCAATTGTGGCTTTTAGATACTATGTTTTAATTCAATCAAAATAATAATTACTTAAATATTTACATAAAAAAAGAGCAACCGTTAAGTTGCTCTCTTGTTATTTATTTAGCGTTTTGCACTTGCTTTCTTGCATATTCGTTACTAGAATCTAATCTTAGTACTTTTTGGAAAGAACTTGTTGCTTTTGCTTTATTTACCGTTTGGTTGTAATTACCAATCATCGTGTAAGCTTCAATTAAGGCGTCTTTAAAAGCAGAATCATTTGCAAATCCTTTTTGTGTAAGTAAATCAATGAATCCTTCGTAATCTTTTTCCATTTTAGCTAAAGATGTTGGTGTATTCAAATTTCTATTTACACGTGCACTGATTAAATACGCTTCAAAAGTTGGTGTTTTTCTTAAAGAACTGTCTAAATTATCTTTTGCCTTTTGTAATTGATCATTAAACATAGGCTTCTCACTTGCCATATAAAGCGCATTTCCTTTGTAGAACATATCGTATACATAATACGGTGATTTCTCGTCTTTCGATGCTAAATCAAAAACAAAATAAGCTTGTTCAAAATGTTCGTCTTTAAACAAATCCATTCCCAACTCATGTAAAGCAACTCCTAATTTAGGATTCTCTTTCACGGCTTTTGCCATTTCATCAATTGATTTCTTGTAAACTGCTTCGTTGAAAGTTCCGTCTTCCTTACGTGAAGCTTCTAATTCTGCCAAACCTTTGTAAAGATAATCTATTGGTAAAATTTGATCTTTTTTATCTTGAACATCAAAATATTTATTGATGCTTTCTTTTGCGTCTAAGAATTTCCCGTTTTGAAAATCGGCAATAGCGCGGTAACGGTACATAAAAAAGTTATCACCACGCGTGTACCATTTGGTTCTAACCAAATCACCTAAAGCTTTATAATCTTTATTTTTAATTAAATATGCAGCCAATTCGTTGTCAAGATCTATACTTTCACCTAACATTCCATGATATTTAAAATAGTTTTCTACACCAGGCTGTAAAAGCGCTTTATCGTCTTTAAAACGAGCATAATCTGCATGAGTTAATGCTAATTGTTTGTAAACATCTACATATGTTGGATCTTTTGAAACAATGGTATCATACACTTTTATAGCATCTTCAAACTCATTACCCGCACGCAAAACATCAGCTAATTTCATTTTGGGTAAATGACTATTAGGAAAACGTTTAGATGTCTCGTAATAAACTCTGCGTGCATCAACAAATTGCTTTTCTGCAAAGTAAATATCACCACGGGCAATATGTGGTTCTGGTGCTTCTAATTCTAAAAACAATGCTTTGTTTACAAATTCTAAAGCCAAATCGAAATCAGGCTTTGGGGCATAAGTATAAGCGTGTGCAATGTCTAAATAAGTTTGATAGTCTTTTGGTCCAATATTTAACGTTGCTGCATTAAATTTAGATTTTGCTTCTTTATCTTTTTGTGTAAGCAAACCAATTTTACCTAATCCTAAGTTATTTATATCAACATTTTTAACACCTCTTAAACCTTGTTTAAAGTAATAACTGGCAGAATCTTGATTATTTTCGTTTAAATGAATCAACCCTAGGCGATAAAAATGCTTTCCTTGGGTTGGTTGTGATCTAACAAGCTTGTATAGTTCTTTTTTTGCAACATCGTAACGTCCGTACTTAATTGCATTATCAATTTCATCATTTACGCTATCTTGTGCGTTAGCGCTAAAAATGAATGATAATAAAGCTAAACTTAGGGTAATTTTTTTATTCATAATTTA
>Ga0233380_1000668_pt1 | contig 17201 bp, 19 predicted proteins | sample ElkDunMinimDraft_9_FD_191541 | JGI IMG/M metagenome (GOLD analysis project Ga0233380, IMG submission 191541) | Fecal eukaryotic communites from dung pellets of Tule Elk in California, USA - Elk Dung F36 | ecosystem: Host-associated > Mammals > Digestive system > Large intestine > Fecal | place... | reverse complement strand
ACCACCGGTCCTCGCCCGCCGCGATAGCTTTTGCTGCCCTTGATGCGGGAGAGCATCGGCAGGATGACGAAGAAAAGGACGAACATGCCGATCCACAGCGCCGTCATGCCACCGCTGTCGCCGCTACGAGCATCCTGCTCAGCCTTTGCGGCGAGCGCTCGCGCCTCTTCGGGTGGGAGGCTCAGCAGCTTGGTCATGTCGGTCACGCCAGCGTCGATCCCGCCGGGGAAATCGCCCGCCTTGAAGCGCGGAGTAATGGCATTGCGGATGATGCGGGCGGCCATGGCGTCGGTCAATATGCCCTCCAGCCCATAGCCCGCCTCTATCCGCACGCGCCGCTCATTGGGCGCGACCAGCAGAAGCGCGCCGTCATTGCGGGCCTTGTCGCCGATCCCCCAGGCCCGGCCCAGCCGATAGCCATAATCGTCGATCGCATAGCCCTGAAGATCGGGGATCGTCGCCACGACCAACTGCCGACCGCTCTGCGCCTCGAAAGCCGTCAGCTTCTGCGTCAGCGCCTGCTCCTGCGCCGGATCGAGCAGGTTGGCCGCATCGACCACGCGGCCGGACAGCGCGGGGAAGGTCTGGCCCCACGCTGCCGGCGCGAAGGCGAGCAGCGCGAGGATCAGGGCAAGCCGGCGGAGCATATGCTTCAGCTACCGAAATCCACCTTGGGCGCTTCCTCCGCGCCGGGCGTCGTCGCCTGGAACGGGGTCATCGGTTTTGCGCCATGGATGATCTTCGCGCCGATCGCATCGGGGAAGGTACGGATGCGGGTATTATAGGCGCGCACGGCCTCGTTATAATCGCGGATGGACACGGCGATGCGGTTTTCCGTGCCCTCAAGCTGCGACTGGAGGTCGAGATAATTCTGGTTGGACTTGAGGTCCGGATATGCTTCGACCGACGCAAGCAGGCGGCCAAGGCCCTGGCTCAACTGGGCCTGCGCCTGCTGGAACTGGGCGACCTTTGCCGGGTCGTCCAGATCGTCGGCATTGACCTGAACCGACGTTGCCTTCGCCCGTGCTTCGGTCACGCGTACCAGCGTGTCCTGCTCCTGCTTGCCCGCCGCTTTCACGGTCGCGACAAGATTGCCCACCAGGTTGGAGCGGCGCTGATACTGCGCCTGCACGTCGGCCCATTTCGCCTTCGCCTGCTCCTCTGCGGCAGGCACGCTGTTGATGCCGCACGCCGACAGCAAGAGGGCGGCAGCCAGCGGCAATGTTTTGGACAGGAAGCGGCGCGGGAGAGGCATGTTAGCGGACATGAAGCATCCTTGGCTCTTGTTTCGCGATCGAAAATAGGCGCTTGTCGGGCGGGGCGCAACGGCGCATCATAATATTGATCTGAGTTATGGGGGGCTTCCATGGGTCTCGTGTCTGAATTCAAGGCGTTCATCAATCGCGGTAATGTGCTCGACCTCGCCGTCGGCGTCATCATCGGCGGGGCGTTCGCCACCATCACCAAGTCGTTGACCGACGACCTCATCATGCCGGTCATCGGCTTCATCTTCGGCGGCGCCGATTTTTCCGGATATTTTCTAAGGCTGGGCGATCTGCCGCTGGGCTTCAAAGGTAATCCGAACAGCTATGCCGACCTGAAGAGCGCAGGCGTTGCGATGTTCGGATGGGGCGAGTTCCTGACCGTGTTGGTCAACTTCCTCATTCTCGCCTTCATCATTTTCCTGCTGGTGAAGATGGTCAATCGCATGACCCAAAAGCCCAGCGAAGAGGCGGAGGCCCCGGCGCCGACGCCCGAGGAGATCGTGCTGTTGCGGGAAATTCGGGACTCTCTGAAAAAATAGTGACTTGCGATGAGCCGAGGCGCGCGACGGGAACCATCGCGCACGCGACCAGTTGATCGCCCTCGGGGCTGTCGCTATCGTAACGATTGGCGGCCCAGGTGCCGAGTGACCTCAGCCCTTAGGGGGCATAACAGGAGAAAACGCCGTGAAAACCTTTGTCAAACTGCTTGGTGTAGCCAGCCTGATCGCGCTGGGCGCGTGCGATTCCAAGGAGGAGAACAAGGTCGAGAACGCTTACGAGAACCAGGCGGACGCGATCGACAATCAGGCTGACAACATGGAAGCCATGGCGGACAATCTGAGCGGCGCTGCTGAAAATGCTGCGGAAAACGCCGCTGACCGTCTCGAAAACAAGGCTGACGCCGTCCGTGACGCCGGCGAAAACGCAGCCGACGCGGTCGAGAAGGCTCAGTAAGCCAGCAGAACCATCGGTTCGAAACAGGGGCGTGCGGCATAGTGTCGCGCGCCCCTTTTCTATGCGGAGCGGATAAGGGTGGAACGTCTTTAACACCGCTTTAACCACGGATCGCCATGGTGCCTCCCGCATCGATAGGGCGGAACCGTGGACGAGCTGCTTCAAGAATTCATCTCGGAAACGCAGGAGACGCTAGAGGCGCTCGCGGGTGAGGTTATCGCCTGGGAGGCCGATCCTGGCGACCATGACCGTCTCGACGCCATTTTCCGCTTCTTCCACACGGTCAAGGGCAGCTGCGGCTTCCTGAACCTGCCGCGTTTCGAGCGGCTCAGTCACGCGGCGGAAGATGTGCTGTCTGAAATCCGCGCGGGCAAACGCACGATCGACCCGGCGACCGTCAATGCCGTGCTCGGTATCATGGATCGTATCGGTCAGCTTACGGAGGCGGTAGCGAGCGGAGCCGCGCTGCCGAACGCAGACGATGAGTTCCTGCTTGCAGCGTTGAGCGCGACGGGCCTGCTGCGGGAGGAAGAGTTGCCGCTCGATGCCGCGCCGGCCGAGCCCGCGCGATCGGGTGGCGCAGTCGCCGCACCGCGTACGATTCGGCTGCCCCTCTCGTTGATCGACCAGCTTATGAACGGCGTGTCCGACATGGTGCTGGCGCGCAATGAACTCGCCCGCAAGCTGCGTGATCGTTCCGCAGACCCGGAACTAGATAGCGCGTTTGAGCGCCTCTCCACATGTGTCGCTGATATGCGCGACGCCATCTCCAAGACGCGGATGCAGCGGGTCGAACGGCTGTTTGCGGCGATCCCCCGCATGGTTCGCGATCTGGGCCGCGACCTTGGCAAGCGCATCGACCTGGTGCTGGAGGGCGGCGACGTCGAGATGGATCGTGAGATGGTGGAGATGGTCGTCGACCCGCTCACCCACATCGTGCGCAACAGCATCGACCATGGCATCGAAACGCCCGAGGCGCGCCGTGCGGCGGGCAAGCCCGAGGCGGGGCGACTGACGCTCGAGGCGCGCCAGTCGGGCAACCAGATCGTCATCGCCATCACCGACGACGGCGCGGGAATCGATAGCGGCAGGCTGGTGCAGAAGGCTATCGTCGAAGGTCGCCTGACGCCCGAGGCTGCGCAGCGGATGGATGAGCAGGCGCGGCTCGACCTTATCTTCCAGCCGGGCCTGTCGACTGCCGACCGGGTCACCGCCATTTCCGGCCGGGGCGTGGGCATGGACGTGGTGCGCGCCAATATCGAACGGATCGGCGGCGTCATAACGCTGGAAAACCAGAATGGCAGCGGGCTGCGCATAACCTTGCGGGTGCCGCTGACGCTGACGATCATTCCCGGCCTCATCATTCGGGCAGGCGGCTTGCATTTTGCCGTTCCGCGCGCGGCGGTCGTGGAAATATTGCACGACAATAATGAGATGCTGAAGATCGCACGGATCGGCGGCGCGCAGATCGCGACCATTCGCGCGCGCCGGCACTCGCTCATCGACCTGGAGGATGTGCTGGGCTTGCCGCTCATCCCGCAGCAGGCACCGCGCGCAATCATGGTGGTGCGCTCCGCGTCGGGCGCACCGTTCGCGCTCGGGGTCGCGGCGGTCGACAATCATGAAGAGCTGGTAATCCGGCCCGCCTCGCCGCTGGTGATGGCGAGCGGCCTTTATGCCGGCATGACGCTGCCTGACAATGGACAGCCCATGCTGCTGCTCGATGCCGGCGGACTTGCTCAGGTGGCGGGTCTCGCCCAGGGCGGGGAAGCATGGGAAGCGCCCGCAGCTTCGACTGCGGAGGAGCAAGGCCGCGTCGACATGATCGCCGCGCTCCGCTTTGAGGAATTGACCGGCGAGCGGCGTCTGCTGGCGCTGTCCCTGATCGAACGCGTCGAAGATCTCGACGCCAGCCTGTTCGGCCAATCTGGCAGCCACGCCTATGTACGCCTGGAGGGGCGGCTGGTGCCGGTGGCGGGCGGTCCTTATCGGTTTGACAGTGGCAAGGTGGCCGCCCTGCGCCTGCGCGACGGCGCGCGGGAGATTTGCTACCCGGTCGCGCAGGTCTGCGACATCGTCGAGATGCCCGCCGTGCCCGACCTGGTGGCGATGCATGGCTTGTTGAGCGGCGTCGCGGTGATCGACGGCGAACATCTGGAAGTCATCAGCCCCTTCGCGCTCTTCGCCACCTTGCCCGACGAGCCTGTTGCCGAGATCGCACGGGGGCGCTGCGTCCTTACAGATACGAACGATGGTTGGACGCGCGAGATATTGGCGCCGCTGTTACGGCAAGCGGGGCAGGAGGTGCTGTTCGGCCTGCCCGACGACGGCGCCATCGACCCTGCCGATATCCTGTTCTGCTCTGGTGCCGACGCCGACTTTGCCGCTGCCATTACCGGCTGCCGTGTCGTTCGCCTGCGGGCTTCGCCGCGTCCGGCGGAGCCGGATGACGGCAGCATCTATCGCTACGACCAGGACGCGCTGATGGCTGTTCTGAGCGGCGGAACGGGGAGGATGAGCCGATGACCGAGCTTTACTTGTTCGCCACGCTTGCCGGCACCCGCATCGCCGTGCGCTCGCAGGAGGTCGAGGCGGTGGTCAAGCTCACCGACATCTCGCCCGTGCCCGGCACCGGCGCGCATATAGCCGGACTGTCGGCGCTCCGCAGCCGTGTGCTGACGATCGTCGATGCAGCCGCGCTGATCGATGGGCAGGCGACGCCCGCCGACCGGCGCAGCCTTGCCATCATCTGCAATGTGGCGGGACACAGCTATGGCATGATGGTCGACGCGATTGCGGACATCTGCGCCGTGCCAGAAGGCGAACTGCCCCTGCGTGGGCGGATCGACCCGGCCTGGGCCTGCTTTGCCGACGGCATCGTCGATTATCTGGGCGAGCCGCATCTGCTGGTGAAGCTGGCGCGCTTCATAGAGGGCGCGGCCCTGCCGCAGGCGGCGTGAGGCCTAACAAGGCGTTCATCATTTCGTTGTCTTTCGCCTCTAGGGTCGACCCCGCAAAAAGCAAAATGTCAGGGTACGCATCATGAAAAACTGTCTGATCGTGGACGATTCCAAAGTGATCCGAAAGGTCGCCCGCCACATGCTGGAGTCCATGGATTTCTCGGTCAGCGAAGCGGTTGACGGCCAGGATGCCCTCACGCAGTGCGAGGCGTCACCGCCCGACGTCGTTCTGCTCGACTGGAACATGCCGGTGATGAGCGGCATGGATTTCCTTCGAGCGCTCACCCAGTCCGACGTAAAGAGCCGGCCGAAAATCATCTTCTGCACCACCGAGAACGGCGTCGGCCATATCAAGGCAGCAGTGGATGCTGGCGCGGACGAATATGTGATGAAGCCTTTCGATCGCGAAACACTCGAAAGCAAGTTGGCCATCGTCGGCATCATATAGTCCACCCTATGAACGGGCTGCTCCTCCATCTTCAGGTCGCGTCATGAGCATGGTCACCGCTTCCAACTCCTTGCCTTCCGCGCACGCGCCGATCCGTGTGCTGATCGTCGACGATTCGGTGGTGGTGCGGACGGTGATCGACCGGATATTGGCGCCGCATCCGCGTTTCAGCGTGGTCAACAAGATGGGGAGCGCGGAACAGGCGCTGGCCTTTCTGGAAAGCGCGACAGTCGACCTCATCCTGCTCGACATCGAGCTTCCGGGGCAGAGCGGGCTGTCGGCTTTGCCCTCTATCCTGCGCTCAAGCCCGCAGGCGAAGGTCGTGATCTTGTCTGGCAATATCGAAGCAGGCAGCGCCGCTGCGATCGAGGCGCTGGCCTTGGGCGCGAGCGACATCATGTCCAAGCCCACCAGCGGTAGTTTTGGAGCGCAGTTTCCCGAGGCTCTGATCGACCGGCTCGCGCGCCTGTTCGGCCAGGCAGAGGAAGGGGCCGTGCCGGTCTTGCCATCGCCCCGGCTGCGGCCGACGATGGTCCGGCAGCCACTGGCCTGCCTTGGCATCGGCGCGTCGACGGGCGGTATTCATGCGCTGGGCCAGCTGTTCGCGGGCCTGCGCGCGCCCTTGGGCGTCCCCATATTGGTGACACAGCACCTGCCGGTCAGCTTCACCGTCTACTTCGCGCACCAGTTGGGCCGGATGACGAGCCTGCCCGTGCGCGTGGCGCAAACTGGCGACCCGTTACGCCCCGACATCGTCTATGTCGCGCCCGGCGACGCAAGCCTGGTGTGCCGGCCTGGTCTGCATGGCCGCAGCTCGATCACGCTCGACCCCGCGCGCACGGCGTCTGGCAATCTGCCAGGCGTCGATCCGATGTTCGCCAGCATGGCGCGCGCATTCGGCGCAGGGGCGGCAGGAATTGTGCTGACCGGCATGGGGCGCGACGGGACGCGCGGCGCGCAGGATATCGTGGCCGCCGGCGGATGGATCGTGGCGCAGGACGAGGCGAGCAGTGTGGTCTGGGGCATGCCGGGTTCCGTCGCGACGGCCGGGCTGAGCTGCGCCCTCCTACCGCCCGGCGCGATCATGGATTTCGTTGCGCGGCGCGGCGGGGCCGGCATTTGATGGGATTGTCTTCCCACTCCTCCGCCCTATCGGGTGCGTCCCGCGTTCTGATCGCGTTGCTGGAGGCGCGCACCGGCCAGATTTTGTCGGAAAGTCGTGCCTGGCGGATGGACATGGTGTTGCGTCCTGTGCTGCGGAAACATGGCCTGGCCGACATCGATCGGCTGGCTGCGTCGATCGTGGGCGCGCGGGACAAGGCGCTGGAGGATGATGTCGTCCACGCGCTTCTCAACAATGAAAGCAGCTTTTTTCGCGATCCCAAGGTGTTCGACCTGATCCGCCAGCAGATATTGCCGCATATCCGGGCGACGCGTTCGGACCGGACGCTGCGTATCTGGAGTGCGGGCTGCTCGACGGGGCAAGAGGCCTACTCGCTCGCCATCGTGCTGCGCAACGCGGTCGAGGACTGGCGCGCCTGGCGGATCGAGATCCTCGCCACGGACATTTCCGCATCGGCGATCGATCAGGCGCGGGCCGGGCTGTTCCCGCAAATGGACGTGCAGCGCGGGCTGGGCGTAGGCGACCTCATCAAATGGTTCGAACCCGCCGGCGACGATTGGCGGGCGAGTGCGGAACTACGCCGCATGATCGACTTTCGCGTCGACAATCTGTTCCAATGCAGCGCGCCGGAGGGTGTGTACGACCTGCTGCTCTGCCGCAACGTGCTCCTCTATTTCACCCCGGCGCGGCGGCGGGCGGTGCTCGCAATGCTCGCGCGCCATAGCCATGCCGGGTCGGTGCTGCTTCTCGGCGCAGGGGAAACCGTGATCGGCCAGGGGGATGCATTCGTCGCGCATCCTGAATATCGCGGTGGCTATACCCGGCGGGCGGAGCCGCCTTGTCCCATGCAATCGCTGCGCCACGCTTGATCACGGCCCCTCGCTGCGCCATGGTCCTGACAGGCGTAATCGAGGGAAAGGCTGCCATCAGCGTGACGAGCCGGGCGCGATGACCGATATTGTAATGATCGAAACGCCGTCGCCCAATTTCGACGTGCGCAGCCTGCCCATCTCCATGCTGGTGCTGCACTATACCGGCATGCCGGATGCCGCGAGCGCGATCAACTGGCTCGCCAATCCCGAGTCGAAAGTGTCAGCCCATTATGTCGTGACCGAGGATGGCCAGATCATCCGCATGGTCGATGAGGCCAACCGTGCCTGGCATGCCGGGCGGGGCAGCTGGCGCGGCGTGGAGGACGTCAACTCCGCCAGCATCGGTATAGAGATCGTCAATCCCGGGCATGAGTGGGGATATCGTCCTTTTCCCGAGGCGCAGATGGGGTCGCTGATCCCGCTTATCCACGACATCGTCCAACGCAACCGTATCACGCGCGGCAATATCGTCGGGCACAGCGACGTTGCGCCCGCGCGCAAGCAGGACCCGGGCGAGTTGTTTCCCTGGGACCAGCTGGCGCGCCTGCGTCTTGCCTTGCCGCGTCCGACCAGGAATCTGATGGACCCGCACTGGACCGATGGCGGCTTCATGCTGGCGCTCGAGCGTTTCGGCTACGATATTGCGGATGCGCCGGCGGCAGTGGTCGCGTTCCAGCGGCGGTTCCGCCCGGAACGGATCGACGGCGTCATCGACGGCGAATGCCGCGCCATCCTGCTCGCATTGCTGCTCCCCAAGCCAAGGGGCGACGAATAAGCAGGATGACGGACGCCGATAATGGCTGTAGGGACGCCCTTGTGCCAGAGGGCTGGGCGACCGCGGCGTGGCGGGTAACTTCCACGGCGAGGAAAGTCCGGGCTCCACGAAATGACGGTGCCGGTTAATGGCCGGCTGGAGTGATCCAAGGGACAGTGCAACAGAGAGCAGGTCGCGTTTTGCCGCAAGGCATTAGGGCTTCGGCCGCGTGAAGGTGAAAGGGTGCGGTAAGAGCGCACCGCGTCCCCGGTAACGGGTGACGGCACGGTAAACCCCACCGGGAGCAAGACCGAATAGGGGCGGCGCGCGGGCCTTAAAAACCCGCTAGGCATGTTTCGGCCGAGACCGCCCGGGTTGGTTGCTTGAGGGACGGCGCAATCCGTCCCCTAGAGGAATGGTCGCCCATCTTCCGTTCGCGGAAGGGGACAGAACCCGGCTTATAGGCCCTCTGGCATTTTTCTTGACGGGCAAGGCTGGCTTTGCGGCCGCTGCTTCCCTAATTTGGGCCGATGTCACGAAATGGGCGATCCAACGACTGGGGCTTTCCCCGCTGGCGCAGCTATGGCTCGGCGCGCGAGGCTGAGCGGGTGCGGATGTGCGACCGCCATGGCTGTAACCAGCCCGGCAACTGCCCGGCGCCCAAATCGCCCAACAGCCCCGAACGCTGGTATTTCTGCGCCGAACATGCCGGCGAATATAACCGCAACTGGGATTATTTTCAGGGCCTGGACGAGGAAGAGCGCGCCCAGCGGGCCAAGGATGAGCGACGGGACGCGAGCGGCTTTCAATCCAGCGCCTATCACGGCTGGGGCGGGCCGGGCGATGGCAGCCGGTCGCGGGATGAGCTTCATGCGCTCTCCGCGCTCGATCTGGAAGATGACGCCGATTTCGAGGCGGTGAAGGCAAGCTGGCGGCGGCTGGCGAAGGAAAATCACCCCGACATCCGGCCTGGCGACGCGCAGGCGGCGGTACGGTTCCAGACGATCCAGGCGGCTTATGAGGTGTTGCGCGCCGCTGAGGAGCGCCGCACCTGGAAGCCGCGCGGCAGCGCCGCATGAAGGCGCGAATCAGTTCGAACTGGGATCATGCGGTCCTCGTCTGTCGCAAATGTTCCAAGAAGCTTGGTGGCGGATTTGGGCCGAATGGCGACCAGCGGCTCGACAAGGCGCTGCGTCGTCACCTGTCGCTCAAGAAGGGACGCAAGGCAGCGGCGGGCATCGTCGAGGTCGGCTGCCTGGGCGTCTGTCCCAAGGGTGCCGTAACGGTAATCGATGGCGCGCGGAGCCGCGACTGGCTGCTCGTGCGCCCCGGTGCCGACCTGGATGCGCTGGCGGCGACGCTCGCCATCGGACCCCGCCAAGAAGATGATATTTAACAGGATCATTACCAATATCTCCTAATCGGAGGAGATGCCTTCCCCCTCCATATTATCGCGCGTCCTGCTGAGCGCAGGCCAGTCGGCCCTCCCGCTTGTCTGCCTCGTCGCGATCGGTTTTACGCCCCCCGCAGAAGGGCGCGTCCTGCTGGTGCCGACCAGTGTCGGTGCGCGCGCCATGTTGATCGCCGTGGCGACGGACCATGGCGCCCGGCTGGTTGAGCGCGGGCCTATCAGCGGCTCGATAATCGTCGAAGGGATGCGGGACGAACTTGCGGCACCCATGCTCTCCCACGGCATCCTGCCGCTCAGGGCACCGCGCGGCGGATGCGGCGATGAGCGGGGTGCAAGGGCATGAGCGCGATCAACGGCCTCGACCGGATGCGGCTCACCGGCCTTCGCATCCTGATGCTCTCGAGCTGGCTCTGGACGATTGCCAATGCGGCGGCGGGGCTGATCATCGGCAATGATGGTGCGATGGCTGCGACCTTATTGTCCGTCGCGGCGAACATCCTGCCCACGATCCTGACATTGCGCGGGCGGACCGACCTCGACTGCCGCCTTGCCGTCGGCTCGCTGGCCGCGATCCAGCCGGCGATCAGCCTGTTCCAGTTCGAGGGCCATGACTGGCAGATGGACGGGCACATGTTCTTCTTCGTGGCGCTTGCCGGCTTGACGGTTCTCTACGACTGGCGGCCAATCATATTGGGGGCCGTTTTGACGGCGCTACACCATCTGTTGCTCAACTACCTCTTCCCCACCTGGGTCTTTGCCGGCGAGCATAATCTGGGGCGAGTGGTCCTGCATGCCGTTGCCGTCACGTTGCAGACGGCCGTGCTCTGCTATCTCACCGTGCGGCTGCGTGCCTTGCTGATGGCGCAGGATGCCCATGTCGTTCAGTCCACGATGCTTGCCGACGAAGCGCAGGCCGGACGCGCGGCGGCGGAAGTGGCGATGACGGTCCAGCGCGAGTCCGACGCGCGCGAGGCCATGCTGCGCCGGGCGCAGGAGGAGGAGCGCATGCGTCTTGGCGCACAGCGGCGTGCAGAGACGGCCAGCATGGTCGCGAGCTTCCGCGCCTCCGTATCGGCGGTCGTCAAGGCGGTGAGCGGCGCGACTGCGGAACTGGAGGAATCCGCCCGATCATTGAACGAGCTGGCCCGGCGGGCCAGCATCGGCACCGACGACACTGTCGCGGCGGCCGAACAATCCTCGGCGCGGGCGGCGGTGCTCGCGGGCCGGATCGAACATCTTACTCAGTCGATCGCCTCGATCGCCGCAGCCGCGCATCAGCAGGCCGAACTGGGCGGGGAGGCGCAGCGCAGGTCGGGCGCGGGACAGCAGGCGATGCGGATGCTTGAGGGACGGACCGCGTCGATCACCGGCTTTGCCGACTCGATCACCGGCATCGCCGCGCGGACCAACCTGCTCGCGCTCAACGCGACGATCGAAGCGGCGCGCGCGGGAGACGTCGGACGCGGCTTTGCCGTCGTTGCGGGCGAAGTGAAGCAACTCGCCGGGCAGACCAGAAGCGCGACCGGCGAGATACAGGCGCTGGCCGTCGCCGCGCAGCAAGGCGCGGGCGAGGCGCAGGAGGCGCTCGCAGAAGTTGTAGGCGCTGTCGGGCAACTGGCGCAGGCTGCCGATTCGATCCAGCGCGCAGTCGCAGATCAGCGCGACACGACCGCTGCGATCGGCCAGACCGCGCGCGACACCGCGCGCGACGCAACGGTGATGGTGCGGCAGATGGAAAGCGTGGCGGATGTTGCGCGTAGCACCGAAAGCTTGTCGGAACGCGTGTCGAGCGCGTCGAGCGGGCTGCTCCAGACAGCGCAGGAGCTTCAGCGCGCAACCGATCTGTTCGTGGCACAGCTCGAAGCAGCCTGACGCCTGGCACATCGGTCGGCCTAGGATAAAAAAGGCCCGCCAGTCGCAGGGACTGGCGGGCCTTTTTCGACAATTATCCGCTAGCGATCAGCCCGGCTGATCGGCCCGGCTGGCGCCCTGGCCGTCGAGATTCTGCGCGGCGAAGTCCCAGTTGATCGCGTCCTTCAGCACCTTTTCGGCATAGTTGGGGCGCGCGTTGCGATAGTCGATATAATAGGCATGTTCCCACACATCGAGGATCAGCAGCGGCGCGTCGCCATGCGCGACCGGGCAGTCGGCGTCATGGTAGGAGGTCACGGCCAGCTTGCCATCCTTCAGGACCAGCGCGGCCCAGCCGCTGGCGAAATGGCCGACGGCCTCAGCCTTGAGCTTTTCGATCAGTGCGTCCACCGAGCCAAAACCTTCGTTGATGAGGTTCAGCAACTCGCCCTTGGGCTCGGTCTTCTGCGGGCTGAGCGAGAGCCAGTAGAAATTATGGTTCCAGATCTGGCCGACCTGATTGAACAGCACGCCCTTGCTGCTCTTGATGACTTCGACCAGCGACTTGCCCTGATAGGCGGCGTCGGCGGCGATCAGTTCGTTGGCCTTGGTCACATAGGCATTGTGATGCTTGCCATGATGATAGTCGAAGGTTTCGGCCGACAGGACGTCACCGAAAGCGTCCTTGGCATAGGGCAGGTCGGGCAGGAAAAAAGCCATTGCGAAACTCCTCGCTTATCGTGATCGGGTTGCGCACGCCGGAGGGGTGCGCGGTGGCATGGTTCACCCAGGATTTCAGGCAGGCGTGATGCCCGCGGTGGTTCCATATGCGCTGCCCAACGCCTTGCAAACCAATATGTGCCTATTGCGAAACGATCTCAGATATTGGGCGCTTATCCCTGCGGCGGGGTCGTTTCCGCCACGTCATCCGCATCGGGCGCGTCGCCCAGGACCAGACCATGGCGCATCAGCATCGGGATATTCGCAGCGGCGAAGACCACCGACAGGATGGTCACGCCCCAGACCTTGACCGCCAGCCACGTGTCGAACGTCAGATAGAGCCGCAGCACCTCGTTAAGCAGCGCCATGAAGACGAAGAAGAAAGCCCAATTGAGCGACAATTTCTTCCAGCCCGTGTCGGTCAGCCCGTCATAGGCGGCCTGCAGCAGATATTTGAGCAGCGGCTTTCCCCGCGCGAGCCCAGCGAACAGCATCAGCGCGAAAAACGCGTAGATGATCGTCGGCTTGAGCTGAATGAACCGCTGGTCATGGAAATAGATGGTGAGGCCGCCGAAGAACAGGATCAGCAGCGCCGACAGCCAAAGCATGGGCGAGACCCGGCCGAGCTTCACCCGCGACACGATAACCGCGATGACGATGGCGACCATGAAGGCGCCGGTGCTGAACGTCATGGCGGTGACGGGATTGTCCGCACCCCACAGCCATCCTGCGCCCTTGTAGCTCAGGAAAAAGACGAGCAGCGGACCGAAGTCGAGCGCGAGGCTGAGATTGCCGCCATGGGCGGGCTTGGGCGCGGTGGATGCTTCAGCGGGCATAAGCCGTCCCCGCAATCGCCCGCGCCATGTCCAACGGGTCGAAGGGCCGCAGATCCTCAATCTTCTCGCCCACGCCGATCGCGTGGATGGGAAGGCGATATTTCTCCGCCGCCGCGACCAGAACGCCGCCGCGCGCCGTCCCGTCCAGCTTGGTCATGACCAGCCCCGTCACCTGCGCGACCTCCTTGAACACTTCGATCTGATTCAGCGCATTCTGCCCCGTGGTGGCGTCCAGCACCAGCACAACGTCGTGCGGCGCGGCGGGGTTCAACCGGCCGAGGACGCGGCGCACCTTGGCCAGTTCGTCCATCAGCTCGGTCTTGTTCTGAAGACGCCCGGCGGTGTCGACGATCAGCACGTCGATGCCGGTCGCGGTCGCCTGTTTGACGGCGTCGAACACCACACCCGCTGCGTCGCCGCCTTCCTGCCCCGCGACGATGGGGATGCCCAGACGATCGGCCCACACTTTAAGCTGCCCGATCGCGGCCGCACGGAAGGTGTCGCCCGCTGCCAGCATCACGCCATAATCCTGTTCGAGGAGCAGGTTGGCGAGCTTGGCGATGGTGGTCGTCTTGCCCGACCCGTTGACGCCGATGACGAGGATCACCTGCGGGCGAGGGAAGGCCTCGATCTCGAGTGGCCGGGCTACGGGCGCCAGCACCTTTTCGATTTCCTCGGCGATGATCTCGCGCAGATACTCTTCTGTAAGTTCGCGATTGAAGCGCCCCTCGGCCAGCCGTTCCCGCACGCGCAGGGCCATGGCGGGGCCAAGGTCGCTCAGGATCAGCGCTTCTTCGATTTCGTCGAGCGTCTGCTCATCGAGCGCGGCCTTGGAAAAAAGGCCGGTGAGATTGTCGCCCAGCTTGTCGGAGGTACGCTTGAGACCACCGAACAGGCGGTCGCGCCAGGATGTTTCAGCCATGATGGTCAACTGCCCGGGAAAGAGAAAAAAGCCCTGTCATGCCGCCTCTTGCGCGATCAGCGCGCCCTTCTCAAGGCCCGTCATGGTCGCGGCCACGATCGTGCCGGGGGGCTGGGGCGTCGTGAAGCGGACGGACGCGAAGTTTTCGGCATGGCCCTGCATGCCGCTGCGTTCGACCAGAACCGACTGGGTCGAGCCGACCAGCGACTCCAGCCACGCCGTCCGCCGGGCGGCGCAAGCGTCGCGCAGGCGGGCGGCGCGCGCCTTGATCGCGCCTCGCTCGACCTGCGGCATCCGCGCTGCGGGGGTGCCGGCGCGCGGCGAATAAGGGAAGATATGGCCGTGGACGATGTCGCACTGCGTGACCAGGGCCAGGCTGTTTTCGAACATGGCTTCGTCTTCGGTCGGGAAGCCGGCGATGATGTCGGCACCGATGCTGATATCGGGCCGGGCGCTTTTCAGGCGCGCGACGATGCCGATGGCATCAGCGCGGGCGTGGCGGCGCTTCATGCGCTTCAAGATCATGTCGTCGCCCGATTGGAGCGACAGATGGACATGCGGCATCATCCGCGGCTCATGCGCGAACAGGTCGAACAGGCGCTCGTCCATCTCGACGCTGTCGATCGATGACAGGCGCAGGCGGGGAAGGTCGGGGACGAGGGTCAGCAGCCTCTCGACCAGGCTCCCCAGCGTCGGCGCGCCGGGGAGGTCGGGGCCATAGCTGGTCACATCGACGCCGGTCAGCACGATCTCGCGATAGCCAGCATCGACCAGTGCCTTGGCCTTGTCCACCACCGCGCCGGCAGGTACTGAGCGGCTGTTGCCGCGGCCATAGGGGATGACGCAAAAGGTGCAGCGATGGTCGCAGCCATTTTGCACCTCAAGGAAGGCGCGCGCATGTTCGGCAAAGGCCGACGCCATATGCGGCGCGGTGTCGCGAATCGTCATGATGTCGGCGACCCGCGCCTTGGCCTCGCCCGCATCGATGCGGTAGGATGCGGCGTCCATCTTCTCGCGATTGCCAAGAACCAGATCGACCTCGGTCATGGCAGCGAAGCTTGTCGCCTCCGTCTGGGCCGCGCATCCGGTCACGACAATGCGCGCGTCGGGCCGTTCGCGCCGCGCGCGGCGGATCGCCTGCCGCGTCTGGCGCACGGCCTCGGCGGTGACGGCGCAGCTGTTGACGACGACGAGATTATCCTCGCCCCCCGTCATCTCCCGGATCGCTTCGCTCTCCGCGATGTTGAGGCGGCAGCCGAGCGTGATGAGCTGCGGGCCGGACATCTTAAAAGCGGTCCCAGTCGGCCTCGCCGTCAAAGACATGGGTTGCCGGGCCTGTCATGCGGATCGTGCCGCCCGGCTTCCAGTCGATGACGAGGTCGCCGCCCGGCAGGCTGACCGTCACCGGCCCCTGAACAAGCTTGCGCCGCACCGCTGCGACCGCTGTCGCGCAGGCGCCCGTGCCACAGGCGCGCGTCAGGCCTGCACCCCGTTCCCAGACGATCAGGCGCAGATGATCCTTGCCCACGACCTGCGCAAAATTGACGTTCACCCGCGCCGGGAAGAGCGGGTCCGTCTCTATCAGGGGGCCAAGCCGCCCGACATCGACGGCATCGAGATCGGGCACGAAGAAGATGACGTGTGGATTGCCGACGTTGACGGCGGCCGGCGGGGGCAGGTCTTCCCAGCTGGCCGCCATGGTTAGCGTGTCCATCGGCAGGCCAAGCGGAATGGCGTCCCAGCCCAACCGGGGCGCGCCCATGTCGACGCTGGCGCCGCCATCGACGCCCTTTGCGTCCAGTAACCCAGCCTTGGTCTCGATCAGCACGTCGCGGCCGACGAACAGCGGCACGCAGCGCGTCGCATTGCCGCAGGCTTCAACTTCGGACCCGTCTGCGTTGAAGATCCGCATGGATACGTCCGCCTGGGTCGACGGACCGATCAGGATGAGCTGGTCGCAGCCGATGCCGGCATGACGGTCGGCGATCGCCTGCGCGCGCGCCGCGCTCATCGCAACGTCGCTTGTCCGCGCGTCGATGACGACGAAATCGTTGCCGAGGCCATGCATTTTGGAGAAACGTCCCATGACGCGCGCATGTAAGCGCGCGTGGGGCAAAACACCAGTGTCCCCGGGACCGCTCGTGCGGCCCATGAAGTTGTGATAAACCCGCGCCGGCAAAACGGAGGAGGGGGAGCTTCTTCATGGATGCACTGGCAAGGCCGGTACGCGCGCCGTCGCGCGACCATGGCTTCTATCTTGGCATGGCGATCGCGATTGCCGTCACGGTGATCGGCGGTTTCGGACAATTTGCGATGCGCGGGCTGGTCGACGTCGCGCGCGTTCCTTTCTGGGTTCATGTCCATGCCGTCGTGTTCGTTGGCTGGACGCTATTGTTCGTGGCGCAAAATGCGCTGGTTCATCGGCGGGAGATGGCGCTGCACCGGCGGCTGGGGTGGGCGACCGTCGGACTGGCGGTGGCGATGGTGCCGCTGGCGGCCTTCACTGCGGCGATGTCGGTGACGCTGGGGCGGGTGCCACCCTTCTTTCCCATTCCGGTTTTCGTTGCGCTCAACCTGCTGGAGCTGTCGGCTTTCATCCTGCTGATGACGGGTGCGGTGCGGATGCGGCGGCGCACGGACTGGCACAAGAGGCTGATGCTGTTTGCGATGATCGCGATCATCGGCCCGGCTTTCGGGCGTATCCTTCCCATGCCGTTGCTTGGGCAATGGGGCGGTCTGGCAGTGCTGACCGGGCAGATGCTGTTCGTCGCGCCGATTATCGTGCATGATCTCAAGCGCGAGCATAAGCTGCACCCCGCGACCATGCTGGGTGCCTTCGTGCTGTTGGTGGAGGGGCTGGCGGTGCCGCTGCTGGCGACGACGTCGCTGGTCGCTGCACTCACGCAGGCTTTGTTGCCGGCATAGTTGCCATCGGCGCGTTTCCACTGTAGGAGCGCCGCAGCACAGGGCGGTTTGGGCCGTCCATGTCCTGACGACTCCATGGTGCCACGAGGGTACTGGATGGACGCTGGCCGGCGAGGTTTCGCCCGCCGGCGATTTTGTCGTTTTGGGCAATGCGCGATTT
>Ga0233380_1000660_pt1 | contig 17333 bp, 18 predicted proteins | sample ElkDunMinimDraft_9_FD_191541 | JGI IMG/M metagenome (GOLD analysis project Ga0233380, IMG submission 191541) | Fecal eukaryotic communites from dung pellets of Tule Elk in California, USA - Elk Dung F36 | ecosystem: Host-associated > Mammals > Digestive system > Large intestine > Fecal | place... | reverse complement strand
AAATCAGTATATTTAGCCAATTGTTTAAAAACATCATTCATTAATAGCGCTTCTGGTTTATCTTCTACAATAACCAATGCACGAGGTGACAGCATAAAAGCTTTTTCTAAACGTTGAATAACAGAAATTGCAATAGCTTCTTTTTGTTCTTTTTTATCTTCAATTACAAGCACCACATCATTCCCTGATTTAATAGTTCCAAAAGCTTCTTTAATAACATTTGGAGCCTCTGTTAAACCGTTTTCGATTAAGGCTTGTTGTAAATTTGGATTTATCTTCTTTAAATTCATTTTTTTTATTTTGATGCAAAAAGTTCTACGTCGGATTTTGAAATTTCTTTTCCGCCTAAAATTATCAGGCGTTCTACTACATTTCGTAATTCACGAATATTTCCTGTCCAATCGTATTCTTTTAAAAGGTTTATCGCATCGGCAGAAAATGCTTTTTGTGCACTGCCATTTTCGTCGGCAATTTTCTTTGTGAAATGTTCAATCAATAACGGAATATCATCTCTGCGATCGTTCAATGCTGGAACTTTTATTAAAATTACAGCCAAACGATGGTATAAATCTTCCCGGAACCTGCCTTCTTCAATTTCTTTACGCAGATCTTTATTGGTAGCCGCAATTACACGAACATCAACTTTAATATCCTTATCGGCTCCTACCCTTGTAATCATGCTTTCTTGCAACGCCCGCAAAACTTTTGCCTGTGCAGCCAAGCTCATATCGCCAATTTCATCTAAAAAGATTGTTCCTTTATCGGCAGCTTCAAACTTTCCAGCGCGATCTTTAACAGCTGATGTAAAAGCACCTTTTACGTGACCAAACAATTCGCTTTCGATTAGTTCTGACGGAATTGCTGCACAGTTTACTTCGATCAACGGAAATTGGGCACGGTTACTTTTTTCGTGCAGATTATGTGCAACCAATTCTTTACCTGTTCCATTTGGTCCGGTAATTAAAACGCGCGCATCGGTTTCGGCAACCTTATCAACCATGTCTTTTATTTGCTGAATAGGTTCACTTTCGCCAATCATTTGGTAATTTTTACTTACCTTTTTCTTTAAACGTTTGTTTTCTACAACCAACAATTTATTGTCTAACGCATTGCGAACTGTTGTTAACAATCGGTTTAAATCTGGTGGTTTTGAAATATAATCGAAAGCTCCTAAACGCATGGTATTAACCGCAGTTTCTAAATCGCCATGACCCGAAATCATTAGAAACGGAATTTCTGGCTTTATTTTTTTAGCTTCTTGCAATACTTCTTCACCGTCTTTTTTTGGCATTTTTATATCACAAATAACTAAATCGAAATCATCGTTTTTTATTTTTTCTAAACCTTCTTCTCCGTCGGCAGCTTCAAAAACTACATACTGATCGTTTTCTTCTGCCAATATTTTTGATAATACTCTGCGGATTGAAGCTTCGTCTTCTATAATTAAAATTTTAGCCATACTTAATATTTAAGCCATTTTATAAGTTCTTTCCAAGTTGGTTTTTTGCCGTACATTAAAATACCTACGCGGTAAATTTTTGACGCTACCCAAACAATAGCTATAAAGGTAGCAAATAAAAGTGCAATTGAAAGTGCAATTTCATAAAACGGTACACCAAACGGAATGCGCATTAACATTACAATGGGCGATGTAAACGGAATCATAGAAAAAATAGTTGCTACGGTTCCGTGCGGTTCGTTCATAACTGTAAAAAAACCTATGTAAACGCCCAACATTAGAGGCATAATTACCGGAAACATAAACTGTTGCGTATCGGTTTCATTATCAACTGCTGCACCAATTGCTGCGTATAATGAGCTGTATAAAAAGTATCCGCCAATGAAATAAATCAGGAAATAGATTAACATGCTTGCCAATGGCAGTTTTAAAAATTCGGCAAAATACAGTTGAAAATCAGCTAATTTTGATGCTTCAACAGCCATTTCTGTAGTTGGTGATGTATTTAGTCCAAAAACAAAATTGGCAATAACAAGTAAAATTCCGCCAACAATTGCCCAAATTACAAATTGTAAAATACCGGCTAAAGTGGTTCCGATGATTTTCCCCATCATTAATTGGATTGGTTTTATAGAAGAAATGATAATTTCTATGATTCGACTTGTTTTTTCTTCGATAACACTTCGCATAACCATGTTTCCGTAAATAATAATGAACATCATAATTAAATAACCGAAAACAGATCCAATAGCAACCTTCATTTCATTTAAGCCTTTAACGGTTTCTTCGCCCGATGCTTTTGTAAGGTGCATGGTAACATCGATTTTAGATTTATCTAACAAAACGGTGTCAACACCTTGACTGCTTAAGTTTTTACGAAGTAATTTTTCTGATAATTTAGATTCTGTACTGGCAATAAATCCTAAACTCGGGCTATCTTCTGATACATATTCTATTGCTTTTTCGTAGTCTTTTAAATTATCTTTCTTTGGGATAAACAACACGCCTTCGTAATTTGCCTGCGAAACGCTATCCTTTAATAATTTTGGATCGATTTTAGAAACATCGTGGTATTTATAACTTTCGGTATTTTTAAATTCGTTGACAAACATGCCGCTTTCGTCGTGTATACCAATATGTTTCACTTCTGTTTTCATGGAACTTAAATAGCCAATTAAGGCTGCAACTGCCACAAAAATAATCGGACTAACGAATGTCATCACGATAAATGATTTATTTCGAACTTTAGAAATAAATTCTCTTTTGATAATTAAAGATAAAACGCCCATTAGTTATTGGTTACGGTTTGAATAAAAATGTCGTTGATGCTCGGAATTTTTTCAGCAAAATGGGTTATCTGACCAAACGGAAGCACATCATTCAATAATTCATTGGCTGATTTGTCGTTTAACTTAACAGCTAATTTTAGTTCGTTATCTAACGATTTAAAAAACGTATCTTCTATTTGATATTTTGCATTCAGGAAGTCTTTCAACTGATTTGGGTTTAAAGCATTTATTCCTAAATCAAAAGTATTAGAACGATATTGCTTTTTAATATCTACCAAAGATCCTGCTAACAATTTTGCTGATTTATGAATTAAGGCAATTTCATCACATAATTCTTCTACGCTTTCCATACGGTGTGTAGAAAAAATAATGGTACTGCCTTTTTGCTTCAACTCTAAAATTTCGTCTTTAATAATATTGGCATTCACGGGATCGAAACCTGAAAAAGGCTCATCGAATATCAATAATTTTGGTTGATGCAATACGGTTACCACAAATTGTATTTTTTGTGCCATACCTTTTGATAGTTCTTGGATTTTTTTGTTCCACCAATCACCGATTTCTAATTTATCAAACCAATATTTTAATTGCTTTTTAGCTTCATCTTTAGAAATTCCTTTTAATTGTGCCAGATACAAAGCTTGTTCGCCCACTTTCATACTTTTATACAAGCCACGCTCTTCGGGCATATAGCCAATATGTTTTACATGGGTTGGATTCAATTTTTCGCCATTTAAAATCACTTCGCCACTATCGGGAAAAGTAATTTGATTAATGATCCGAATAAGTGAAGTTTTACCTGCGCCATTTGGACCCAACAATCCAAAAATAGATCCTTGTGGCACTTCTAAAGATACGTTGTTTAAAGCGGTTTTTTCACCATACTTTTTTACAACATTATTTACTTGTAATATTGGTTTCATAGTTTTAAACTAAATAAAATGGATACAAAGATACAAAGTAGCTAAAAAAAACCCATCCTTGTTTTTACAAACAAGGATGGGAAAAATTGCTATGAAAAAGAAAATCCACCGTTTTATAAGTGTAATACAAATTTACAAAATTATTTGTATTAAGAAAACATTTCTTTTACTTTTTCAAAAAAACTTTTATCTCCTTTTTGAGGATGTGGTGTGAAATTATCGTCATTCTTCATTTTTTCGAAGAAATCTTTTTGTTCTTTTGTTAATTTTTTAGGTGTCCAAACGTTGATGTGTATTAGAAAATCGCCGTTTCCGTACCCATTTAAACTTGGTAAACCTTTACCTTTTAATCGAAGAATTTTTCCTGACTGAATACCTTCATCTATTTTAATACGAACTTTACCATTTACGGTATCTATTTCTTTTGATCCACCTAAAGCAGCGTCGGCAATATTCAAATACAAATCATAATGAATATTTTCGCCTTCGCGTTTTAAAAATTCGTGCTCTATTTCTTCAATAACAACAATTAAATCACCCGGAACACTATTTGCTCCAGGCGCCTCGTTTCCTTTACCCGAAACTTTTAACTGAATACCATCTGAAACACCCGCAGGAATTTTTATAGAAACAGTTTCTTCTGTTGTAATCATCCCTTCGGTATCTGCTCCTTGTGGTTTGTGATCTAAAGTTTGACCTGAACCTTGACAACTAGGACATGGAGAAGATGTTTGCATACGTCCCAAAATAGTATTTTGTACACGCATTACCTGACCTGAACCATTACAAGTTGCACAAGTTTTATAAGTTACACCGCTTGCCTGAACTTTGCGCTTAACTTTAACTTTTTTCTCTACCCCGTTTGCTATATCTTCTAAAGTAAGCTTTACTTTAATACGTAAGCTAGATCCTTTAACACGACGTTGACCGCCACCGCCGCCAAAACCGCCGAAGCCGCCAAAACCACCACCAAAGATATCGCCAAACTGGCTAAAAATATCTTCCATGTTGTTAAAACCGCCATGACCACCAAAGCCGCCACCATTTTCAAATGCCGCATGACCATACTGATCGTAACGTGCTTTTTTATCTGCATCGCTTAAAACTTCGTATGCTTCTGCAGCTAATTTAAAGTTTTCTTCTGCTGCTTTGTCGCCCGGATTTTTATCAGGGTGAAACTCAATTGCTTTTTTACGGTATGCTTTTTTAATAGCACTTGCGTCGGCACTTTTATCTATACCTAATATTTCGTAATAATCTTTCTTCATTGTGGTTTATTATTGACCGATAACAACTTTTGGGAAACGAATAATTTTTTCGCCTAACTTATATCCTTTTTCTACAACATCGTAAACTTTTCCTTTAAACTCGTCGCCTGCAGGAATTTGTGTTATAGCTTCTGCTATATCGGCATCAAAGCTATCTCCTTTATTAATTTCGACTAAACTTAATCCTTTTGCCGACAAATTGTCACGCAATTTAGTTGATATTAAATTAAACCCTGTCAGATGTTCACTTTCGCCCAATGTTTCCATTTGTGCAATTGCTCTGTCAAAATCATCTAAAACAGGTAAAATATTTTTCATAACATCTTCATTTGCAGTAGAAAATAATTCTACACGCTCGCGAGCAGTTCTTTTTCTAAAGTTTTCAAACTCTGCAAACAATCTTAAGAATTTGTCTTTTTCATTTGCCAGCTGCTCTTCTAACTTTTCTGTATCTGTTAATTGATCTGCTGTTTCAACACTTTGGTTATCTATATCCTGTTCAGCGTTTTGCTGAATATCTTGATCTTTTAATTCTTCGTTTTCCATTTTTATCGATGTTTAACTTAATCACTAATTAACAAAAGTAAAGCCATTCTTATTTTTTAGACAAATTGGCAGTAGTTATTAAATTAACCTACATTAAGAAATGTGTTTACCGTATATTTTTTTGTGTTTTGAAATAAGAATTTAGATATATTTGCATAAATAAATTTAATTATTATGAAAAAAAATGTATTTGCACTGATTGCTTTCGCAGCATTATCATTAACTGCATGTAAAAAAGAAAACACAACTGCTGAAACTGATACAGTTGGAACTACTACTGAAACAGTTGATGGTGTAACATATAACGCTAATGTGGCTGAGTCTAAAATTGACTGGGTTGGTGGTAAAGTTTCTGGAGATCAACATATTGGAACTATCGCTTTAAAAGAAGGTCAGGTTATTGTATCAAACAACTTAGTAACGGGTGGTAAATTTACAATTGATATGAATTCTATCGTTGTTACTGATATCACTGATGCTGAAATGAAAGCTGGTTTAGAAGGACATTTAAAAGGTGCTACTGCTGAAAATGCAGATCATTTCTTTAATGTATCTAAATTCCCAACAGCTACTTTTGAAATTACAAACGTTACTGAAGAAAACGGAAAACAAATGGTTGAAGGTAATTTAACTATTAAAGAAGCTACGCACGGAATTAAATTCCCAGCTACGGTTACTGTTACTGATGCTGACGTTACTATTGCTTCTGATGAGTTTGAAATTGACAGAACTAAATTTGCTGTTAACTACAACTCTGGATCTGTTGTTAAAGATTTAGCTGGTGATAAAGTTATTAACGATAACATTAAATTGAAAATTTCTGTTAAAGCAACAAAATAATCAATTACAAAATAGGTTAAATTAAAAATCCCGAAAGTAACTTTCGGGATTTTTTTGTGATGTATCGAATTGAATTATTCAATCTTTTTATTAATTGAAATAAAGTAATTTATCATCTCTTAGATTCTTCACTATACTTCGTTTCGTTCGAATGACAAAGAAATTTTTATTGTTCTTTTAAAACTTCTTTAATGCGTTTAAATGCTTCAATTAAAAATGTTTCGCTTGTTGCGTAAGACAAACGGATACAATTTGGGTTACCAAAAGCATCGCCAGTTACCGTTGCAACGTTAGCATATTCTAACAAATACAAAGCTAAATCATCGGCATTATTGATTAAAACTCCGTTTAATGTTTTACCGAAATAGTACGAAACATCAGGAAAAACATAAAAAGCACCTTCTGGCACATTCACTTCCAACCCTTTAATATCATTCACTAAATGTAAAACCAAATCTCTACGTTTATGGAAGGCTTCAACCATATAACCAATTTCTGACGGATTTGCCTCTAAAGCCGCAATAGTAGCTCGTTGCGCGATTGAATTTGCACCACTTGTAACCTGTCCTTGTAATTTGGTACATGCTTTTGCAATAAATTCCGGAGCACCAATGTAGCCTATTCTCCAACCTGTCATAGCAAAAGCTTTGGCAACGCCGTTTACAGTAATTGTTCTTTCGAACATTCCCGGAATTGATCCGATACTACAAAAACTTCCCGAAAAATTAATGTGTTCATAAATCTCATCTGAAACTACATAAATATCTTCACGATTCTTTAAAACATCAGCCAAAGCCGTTAGTTCTTCTCTGTTATAAACCGATCCTGAAGGATTGCAAGGCGAACTAAACCACATCATTTTTGTTTTTGATGTGATTGCTTGTTGAAGTTGTTCTGGCGTAATTTTAAAATCTGATGCTACTGATGTTGGCACAACAACCGGAATTCCACCTGCCATTTTAATAATTTCGTAATAACTAACCCAATAAGGTGCGGGCAGGATAACTTCGTCGCCTTCGTTAATCATTGCCTGTGCAATATTGTATAATGATTGTTTGGCACCTGTAGAAACCACAATATTCGCAGGCTGATAATTTAAACCGTTATCGCGTTGAAATTTTGTTACAATTGCTTGTTTCAATTCCAAATAACCATCAACTGGCGGATAATTACTCCAATTTTCATCGATTGCTGTTTTTGCAGCCTCTTTAATAAAATCGGGCGTATTAAAATCGGGTTCTCCTAAACTTAAACTGATAATATCTTTACCTAAAGCAGTTAATTCTCGGGCTTTTGCAGCCATTGCCAAGGTTTGCGAAACAGATAAATTATTAATTCTATCTGACAAATGTTGTGCGCTCATTTATTTGAAATTTATGAAACCAAAGGTAACGATATTGTAACATATTATAAAACAACCTTTGGGCTTTTTTAATTTAGAAAGTGATAATTTTCTTTTGATATTTTAAAGATAAACTTAAACGTAATATAGATATATCAGATCTTTGTCAGTTCGAGCCTGTCGAGAACTTATAATTTAGTAAACTTCTCGATACGCTTCACTACGTTACGCTACTCGAAGCGACGATTTTCCTAAATGCATTAGATTAGCTATATATTTTTGGGTAAGAATTTACATATAATCACTTTCATTTTGAGCTAAATTCTATTTTTTGATGAATTTCAATACCGTAGAACTTCCGTTTGCTTTTATAAAATACATACCTGCGCGTAGATTTTCAGTAGAAAAAGCAATGCTTGACTGATTGTTTACAGAAACCGTTTTTACTAATTGTCCCAAAGTGTTGTAAATATAAAGTTTGTTGTTTTGTGTATTAAAGTGCGATGTATCAACACCTATAATAACTTCTGCATCCGTTATATTTGATGATTCAAACCACATGAAAGCTTTGTCTTTTTTAAATGATGTTGTTGCTAACGGTTCATTAATCTGAAATTGCACAACCACCGGCAAATGATCGCTCATATTATACAAATTATTACGCAATGTTAAAGAGTAAGTTCCTGTGCAAGTGGCATCGTTCACACTTTTATTCAAGCAGTTAGCGTTGTTTCCATACGCACTGTAAGTTCCGTTTACATACGAAAAACGAGAGCTTGTATTAAAATTTTCACTCATCATAATAAAATCAAACCGATCGTCTAATCCACCTCCTGCTCCTGCATTTGCACCACCACCAAAACCAGAACTTGACAAACGTGTACTTTGCGTGTGCAAATAACTGAACGACGGGTTGTCTTGCCAGCTTCCAGGTGCGTTTATAGGATCGATTAATTTTATAGCATTTGTAGGATCTAATATTTTCTGATAACCAATTTCGGTAGCATTATAAAAATTAAAATCACCAGCAAAAAGTACGTGTGTGTTGGGTTGTGTTAAATTTTGTAATTGTTGTGTAACAGCTTCAACCATGTCATAACGCATTTGTCGGTTTGCTGGTCCGGTACTTGATTTTAAATGTGCCACAAAAACTTCTAAATAGATAGGATTTTGAGGATCTACATTTACCTGAAATGAGTATTGATTGATATCGCGGTAAATCGTTGGCAAAGTCTGCTGACTAACTAAAGTAAGTTTTCGGGTATTGTAAAAAACCATTGTTTGCAACGGATCTGCGGTGTCTGTAAGATCAGGAACAAAAACAGCACGGTTGTAATTATCTACCTGATTTTGTAAAGAGGTATTTAAGATTAAATCGGCTGCATTTTCTGTTGCTAATTCACAAATCATAAATAAATCGGGTTGGTATTCGTCTAAAATATCTCGTAAAATAAGCTGTCGATTCTGCGGAAGCGAATTTGGAAATTTAAACACATTGTAAAACATGGCATTCAACGTTTCTTGCGAATAAGCACAAACCGAAAGCCATAAAAAAAGCCCAGTAATTATTTTTTTCATATCATTAATTTTAATTACAAAGTAACAACTTTAATGTAACTTAAACGTTATTTGTAAAATATGTTCATTAAAACTAAATATAATTCTTTTTATGCTGATAAAACTGTATTTTTGGCAAAAAATAAGCCATGAAAGAAATTTTAGCTCAGTTCCCGAATTTAAGTCCGTTACAAATTAGTCAATTTGAAAAATTATATGATTTGTATCAAGATTGGAATGCTAAAATTAATGTGATTTCAAGAAAAGATATCGACGAATTATACACCAAGCATATTTTACATTCGTTGGGAATTGCAAAAATCATGGCATTTAAACCAAATGCCGATGTGATGGATGTTGGCACAGGCGGCGGTTTCCCTGCTATTCCATTGGCTATTTTATTTCCTGAAACTAATTTTTACGCCATTGATGTGATCGCTAAAAAAATTAAGGTAGTAAACGAAGTTGCAACTGCTTTACAACTAAAAAATATAAAAGCCGAACAAAAAAGAGCTGAATTGGTTACTGAAAAATTCGATTTTATTGTAAGCCGTGCCGTGACAAATATGCCCGATTTTGTAAATTGGGTTAAAGGAAAAACAAAAAAACAATCGGTTCACGATTTAGATAACGGAATTCTGTATTTAAAAGGCGGCGATTTATCTGAAGAATTGAAAGATTTCCCCAAAGCTACCTTATATAATTTAAGTGACTTTTTTACTGATGAATTTTTTGAAACCAAAAAAGTGGTGCACTTACCATTGAAGTTTAAAAATTAGCAAACTTATAATGCTTCTAACAGCGACTCTTTAAAGTTAACCTGTGCACCTTTAACCCGTTGGGTGAATTCAAAATAAATAAAAATTAACCACATAGGCGCATAGAATTATCACTAATTGATAAAGATGGGATAGAAAATAATACTATTTTTCACATAGTTTGCTATGCGAAAAGTAAAACGTCTATCATAATCTTTTAAAAACATAAGAAAAATCTATGTTTCTATATGGTGGAAATAATTACACACAAAGGGTTACTTATACAAATCTTTCAATGTGCTTGATAACTCTGTAAACCTAAATTGATAGCCGATTTCTGGTAATTTAATTGATTGAACATGTTGGCTAGAAAGTACCAAGGCAGAACGTTTTCCCAAACCAAATTTAATTACAAATTCTGGAATATTTGGCAACCATAATGGTTTATTTAATTGCGCTGCCAATAACTTTAAAAATTCATTCTGTTTTACTGCATTTGGCGCAACTACGTTAAAGATCCCGCTGTGTTGCTGGTTTAAAAGTTGATAAATAATTTCAATAACATCGTTAAAATGTACCCAACTCATCCATTGTTTGCCGTTGCCTAAATTGGCGCCCAATCCTTTTGAAACTACTTTAGCCAATTCATGCAAAACACCATGATCTTTAGATAAAATCAAACCGAAACGGGTAATGGCAGTTTTTATTCCTAAGCCTTCAAAACGTAAATTGGCAGCTTCCCAATCTTTACAAACTTCAGCTAAAAAATCGGTTCCAAAATCAGATGAATTTTCATTATAAACCGCCGTTTCGCTTGACTGATAAATACCAATTGCCGATGCATTTACAATCGATTTTACTTGATGTTCATTAGTCTGCAAGGCATTAAAAAGGGTATTTGAACAATTTATTCTGCTGTTGTGAATCTGATTTTTATTTTCTTCTGTCCAAGCACAATTTATGGTATGCCCAGCCAAATTTACAATGGCATCAACTTGATCCAATGAATTTAAATCGATCTCATTTTTTTCGGGATTCCACAAAAATCCTTTGTAATTTTCTTTGTCTTTTATATCAGCGGCATCGGTGACTAAATAATGAACCGAGTGGTTGTTCTTTATAAGATACGAACACAACGCAGTCCCAATAAATCCGGTGGCTCCTGTAATTAAAACTTTCATATTATTTTGCTTTTAGTGTCCATTCAAAATCGTAAGTCCCAACTTTATCTCCTTGTTCGTCGTATCCTTCAGATCGAACCCAAAACGAAATTCCTTGATTGGTAAGCAGTGCTTCGTTTACTTTTTCACGAATCATTAATCCATCTTCACATTTAAACGTAATAACGCCCGTTGCTTTTTTGGTAAATTTTGATTTTTGATTCAAAACCAACATCGATACTTTTTTGTTTGATTCCCTTATCGCTTTTATAACTAAAACACCTGTTGTAAGTTCGGCTCCCATGTTCTGCACCGCAAAATACATTGATTTAAACGGATTTTGATTGAACCATCTGTGCTTTGCTCTAACAGTGCAGTGCGCATCGCTTATCGAATAAACGCGAACACCACATAGGTATGCCGATGGTAAATTTTTAAGAAGATATAAGTTTAGGTTTTTTACGTTAAAATCCATAATAATCAAGGTTTACAGCTAATTTACGACTTTTTTTAATGGCAATTGAAATTAATTCAATTGTTAAAAAAAAGTTAATTATTAGTACTATGCAATACAAAGTACAGGCTTTTGTATATATCTTTGCTATATCAAAATGAAACAATAAGGTAAATGCAGGTGACTGTAAGCCCAAAATTAAAAACAACACATTTCTCATACTGTTATTAATTTGAATAGTTTACTCAAATCACAAAAAAAGGTTTACATCATCTGCCTTTACTTTTAACCTAAAATATTAAGTTCTATGAATATTGAAAACACAAAAGCGCAAATGCGCAAAGGGATTCTGGAATTTTGCATTCTATCGGTTCTAAAAGATAAAGACTGTTACACATCTGAAATTTTAGACACCTTGAAGGAAGCAAAGTTACTAGTGGTAGAAGGCACCGTTTATCCACTGCTTACCCGCCTAAAAAACGACGAATTATTAAGCTATCGTTGGGAAGAATCAACATCGGGACCACCGCGAAAGTATTACCGATTAACTGAACTGGGCAACGATTTTTTAAAAGAACTAACCGTAACTTGGAAAGAATTAAGTGAAGCCGTTAACATTATAACTAATAAGAATAGCCATGAATAAAACCGTAACCATTAACATAGCAGGACTTGTTTTTCACATCGATGAAGATGCATACAACAAGTTAGATTCATACATACAGGCAGTTAGAAATTCTATTCAGCAAGAAAGCGAAGATGAAATTATTGCCGATATAGAATCGCGTATTGCAGAGCTTTTTGCCGAAAGAATTGATCCGCAAACTGGTGTTATTCGTATGAATAATGTAGACGAAATAATAAATATTATGGGTAAACCAGAAGATTATATTATTGAAGACGAACCTGTACGCCCAAACTATTTTACATCAACAAACAAAGCATATAAGAAAATTTACCGCGATGGCGAAAAAAGAATTTTAGGCGGTGTATGTTCAGGTTTAGGTCATTATTTTAATATAGATCCGGTTTGGGTACGCATCCTTTTTATCTTACTTTTCTTCGCTTACGGTTTAAGCTTTGTAATTTACTTAATCCTTTGGGTTATTATCCCAAAAGCGGTTACAGTTGCCGATGTTTTAGAAATGAAGGGCGAACCCGTTAATATTTCAAACATAGAAAGACAGTTTCGTGAAGGTGCAGCAAATTCATATCAGCAAATTCGTACAGCAGGAAGCTCTGTAGCCACTGTCTTACGCAGAATTATAGGTATCGTATTAATTGTTTTTGGTGTAATGGGAATTTTCGGAAGCTTCTTTGCGCCGATAATTATGAACACCGATAAAGGTCATATTTTTAACGAATTTGTAAATTACGATGAAGCGCAAACAGGCATACCGCTTTGGGGTATAAGCCTAAGTTTATTTATCATGTGTGCTGTGCCGTTTATTATTTTACTGCTTTTAGGTGTAAAATTACTAAACCCAAAAGTTAAACACATTGGTTGGGTTTCTGGTATTTTAGGGTTCTTTTGGTTGATTTCAATTTTTATTTTTAGTTATGTAATGATCAATTTAGATATTCAGAAAGATAAAATAGAATCATTGTTTGAAGGTAATTTCGATACAAAAATGTCTCAAACCGATTTAAATTTGAACGATAATGATACATTAAACATCATTTTTCAGAAAGATCAACGCATTTTCACCATAAATGATACCCTTACAGGAAAATATAAATACAGCGAAGTTGACGATATATATGTAGAAATTCATGAATCGAACAGAGGTAAAGCCTATATAGAAGTTGAAGAAAAAGTTTTCAACAATAAAGATCTGAATCTTAAATCTTTAAGCAAATACAACATTCAAATCGAAGCTACAAAATTTAGTAATACATTAAATTATGATTATTCAATAAAAAGTGATACTTTAGTCCTTTCAAATTCAGTTTTAACAACTTTAAACGATTTTACAGAAGATTCTAAAGTTCGTGTAAAAATTTATATAACTGATAACCAAAAGGTTAAAATAAACGGAAATGATAACCGCCATTTTTGGAATGTGAATATAAACAATAATGGTAAAAACTATTATAAATTTAATTCCGAAGGAAGATTAGAGAACACAAACAATACTATAAACTAAAAACTTTTAAGGCTTATGTTTTATTTATTATTATTAATCGGACAAACTTTGATTGATCTTATAACAAGTTTATTCTAGAACAAAAACGCTTTCACAACGAAAGCGTTTTTTATTGCCAAAAAAAAATCCTTTTCAAATGAAAAGGATTTTTTTGTTACATAATAATTTATGCATTCTTTTTAGCTTTATTTTCTTTGATTAAGTCAGTTGCTCCACCAACAGCCCAGTACATTACAAAGCTGATTAGGAAAAACATTAACCAAAAACCCATGGTCATAATTGTTAAACCAATCAAAAAAGCTATAAATTGTTGAAATTCAAACATGATTCCGGAATTTTATGTGTATACAGTTACAAAGATAAACCTTAAGTTTAACTCCCCAAAAGAAATCTTAATAATTTCTAAAAATAATTACTTTAATAAGTAAACAAATCTTTTTAAGTATCTTTATATGTATCAAATTCAAATAAAAAAACCATGCATTATAGAATTGAAACAGATACAATGGGTGAAGTTAAAGTTCCTGCAGATAAATATTGGGGTGCCCAAACAGAACGTTCTCGCAATAACTTTAAAATAGGTCCAATAGCATCAATGCCATTAGAAATTATTAAAGGCTTTGCTTATTTAAAAAAAGCGGCTGCGTATGCAAATCATGATTTAGGAGTTTTACCTATTGAAAAACGAGATGCAATCGCTATGGTTTGCGATGAAATTTTAGCTGATAAATTAAACGATCAGTTCCCATTAGTCATTTGGCAAACAGGTTCAGGCACACAATCTAACATGAATGTGAATGAAGTTATTACCAATCGAGCTCAAGTTTTAACAGGATTTAAAATTGGAGAAGGAGAACCAGTTTTAAAAGCGAATGATGATGTGAACAAATCGCAATCATCAAACGATACCTACCCAACCGGAATGCACATTGCGGCATATAAAGCCGTTGTAGAAATTACCATTCCGGGTGTGGAACAATTACGCGATACCTTGTCACAAAAATCAGCCGAGTTTATGAATGTCGTTAAAATTGGTCGAACTCATTTAATGGATGCTACTCCGTTAACGTTAGGACAAGAATTATCGGGCTATGTAGCGCAATTAAATTACGGTATAAAAGCGGTAAAAAACACCTTGCCTCATTTGTCAGAAATTGCTTTAGGTGGCACCGCAGTTGGTACAGGTTTAAACACTCCGGAAGGTTATGATGTATTGGTAGCAAAATATATTGCTGAATTTACGGGACATCCGTTCATAACTGCCGAAAATAAATTCGAAGCTTTAGCTGCACACGATGCTATTGTAGAAACGCACGGCGCCTTAAAACAACTGGCTGTTTCTCTTAATAAAATTGCGAACGATATTCGTATGTTAGCATCAGGTCCGCGTTCAGGAATCGGCGAAATCTTAATACCTGAAAACGAACCGGGATCGTCAATCATGCCGGGTAAAGTAAATCCTACACAATGCGAAGCACTAACAATGGTTGCCGCTCAAGTTATGGGGAACGATGTTGCTATTACAATTGGCGGAACACAAGGTCATTATGAATTAAACGTTTTTAAACCTTTAATGGCTGCCAACTTTTTACAATCGGCTCGTTTACTGGGCGATGCCTGTGTTTCTTTTGATGAACATTGCGCACAAGGAATTGAACCAAATTATGATCGAATTAAAGAATTGGTTGCTAATTCGTTAATGTTGGTAACGGCTTTAAATACTAAAATAGGCTATTACAAAGCTGCCGAAATTGCACAAACAGCACATAAAAATAATTCTACTTTAAAAGAAACTGCAATTGCTTTGGGCTATGTAACCGCTGAAGAATTTAACCAATGGGTAAAACCCGAAGAAATGGTAGGGAAATTAAAGTAAATCTAATTAATCAAAAATAAAAAAATCATAGCCAGCGTTTACTATAATTCTATCAAAATAAATTTTAAATTTGTTTCTTTTTAAAAAGACATAGTCTTTTATACTATCTATGGAAACATTCGAATTATATTCAATATTCAACCAATGTAACGGTATAAGCACCGATACTAGAAACATTACAGAAAACTGTCTTTTCTTTGCATTAAAAGGAGATAACTTTAACGCAAACCATTTTGCATTACAAGCGTTAGAAAATGGTGCCGCTTTCGCCGTGGTTGACGATAAAAACCTAAAGAAACTTGATAACAATAAACTAATTATTGTAGACGATGTTCTTAAAACCCTACAAGATTTAGCTGCTTTTCATAGGTTTCATATTGGTTTACCTGTTATAGCCTTAACCGGAAGCAACGGAAAAACAACCAGTAAAGAATTATTGCACGCCGTTTTAAGTACAAAATACAATACCATTGCAACTATTGGAAATTTAAATAACCATATTGGTGTTCCGTTAACTTTGTTACGTTTAACAGAAGATACCGATTTGGCTATTATTGAAATGGGAGCCAATCATCAAAAAGAAATTGAACTTTTATGTTCAATAACTCAGCCCGATTTTGGCTTTATTACCAATTTTGGTCGTGCGCATTTAGAAGGTTTCGGTGGAATTGAAGGAGTTATAAAAGGCAAAAGCGAAATGTATGATTACTTACAAAGTAACAATAAAACCATATTTGTAAATTTCGATGATTCCATTCAAACAGATAAAACTGCAAACACTACTCGTTTTGGATTTTCTATAGAAAATAACCCATTGGCAAACATTCAAATTACAAATGCCACTGCGCAACCAATGGCAAGTGTTCAACTAAATGGCATTGAGATAAAATCGAACCTTACCGGATTGTACAACATGCCAAACATAGCATTTGCCATATCTATCGGGTTGTATTTCAATATTTCTTTAGAAAATATAAAAGAAGCTATAGAAAATTACATTCCACAAAACAACCGTTCTCAATGGACGAAAATAAACGATAAAAATATTTTGTTGGATGCTTACAATGCAAATCCAAGCAGTATGCAGGTTGCTATAGAAAATTTTAAACAGTTAGAAAACTCTTCCAAATTAATGATCTTAGGAGATATGTTTGAATTAGGAAATGAGTCATACAAAGAACATTTACAAACAATAAATCAAGTGATAGAAACCAAGATTCCGTCGATATTTATTGGTGAACATTTCTTTAAAGTTCAAGTAAAAAACGATCGTGTGAAATATTTCCAAACCATTCAAGATTACTTCATTCACTTGAATGATTCACCAATTTCCCAAGAATTACTCCTTATAAAAGGATCCAGAGGAATGGCACTTGAAAGAATCTTAAAAAAAATATAAAATCTACTAATGTCCACCAACAACTAAACTCCTGCATTTGTAGGAGTTTTTTTTTATGTTTAATTCGGGCAATCCCTTCCGCTAACGCTGCAGGTCGGGCTTTTGCGAGTCGCTTTTTGTTGCCCTTCGTCAGGCTCAGGGACCAACAAAAGAGCTCCAACAATCGCTCTATCCCTATTGCGGTTTGATGCTAGATGCTAGATGCTAGATGCTAGATGTTGGATGTTGGATGTTGGATGTTGGATGTTGGATGTTGGATGTTGGATGTTGGATGTTGGATGTTGGATGTTGGATGTTGGATGTTGGATGTTGGAT
>Ga0233380_1000658_pt1 | contig 17406 bp, 10 predicted proteins | sample ElkDunMinimDraft_9_FD_191541 | JGI IMG/M metagenome (GOLD analysis project Ga0233380, IMG submission 191541) | Fecal eukaryotic communites from dung pellets of Tule Elk in California, USA - Elk Dung F36 | ecosystem: Host-associated > Mammals > Digestive system > Large intestine > Fecal | place... | reverse complement strand
TCAGGCACCATGGCGCCACCCGCTTCCTGCATCGTGAGGCGCAGGGCGTCGGCAAATAACGCCGATTTAGCAGGAAAGCGGCTGTAGATCGTCGTCTTGCTGACCCCGGCTCGCGCGGCAATCGCATCGATGCTGGCAGCGTCGAACCCTTTTTCAAGAAGCTCAGCCTGAGCGGCAGCGATCACGCGTTCAGCAGCATCATCATATGTCGGTGTCGGGTTCGCCATCACCTGCCTCTCGACCCCTGATTACCATATTGCAAGGTTAAGTACGAAACGGTATCGTACATCTATAAATTTGAGGAGGGGGATAAGCATGCGTAAGTTCAGCGGCGCCAGCATCATCTGCTTGATGGCAGCGATGCTCACGCCAGTGATGGCAGGTGCAGCGGATCGCACGGTCCTTCCCCTTTCGCCGGAGCCTTTTGCAGGTTCGATAGGAGCCACCTATGCCGACTCAACACCGGCGACGCAGAAGCCTGTGCAGGCACCTGCAGGTGCCCCGAACGTCCTTCTGATCCTGACCGACGATGTTGGATTTGCCGCCGCGAGCAGCTTTGGCGGCCCCGTGCCCACGCCTGCGCTGGACCGGCTCGCGCAGACGGGGCTTAGATATAATCGCTTCCACACGACGGCGATGTGTTCACCGACCCGGGCATCGCTGCTGACGGGGCGCAATGCGCATGCCGTTGGTTCGGGCATCGTTACCGATACCGCGAGCGGCTATCCTGGCTATTGGTCGGTGATACCGCGCTCGGCCGCGACGGTGGCGGAGGTGCTGCGGCTCAACGGTTATAATACCGCCTTCTTCGGCAAGCATCATAATGTGCCGCAGGGCAGCGAGGATGCCGCTGCCGGTCCGTTTGAACTCTGGCCTACCGGGCTGGGCTTTGAATATTTCTACGGCTTTGTCGGCGGCGATACAAATCAGTGGCGCCCGACGCTCTATCGCGGCACCAGCCGCGCCGATCCCCCCTACGACCCGAATGCGACGCTCGACAATGTGCTTGCGCGGGATCTCATCCAATGGATCCACGGGCAGAAAGCGGCGTCCCCGAACAAGCCATTCATGGCCTATTTCGCGCCCGGCAGTGCACATGCCCCGCATCAGGCGCCTGCCGACTGGATCGCGAAGTTCAAAGGCAGTTTCGACCAGGGCTGGGACAAATTGCGCGAGGAAAGCCTTGGCCGGCAAAAAGCAATGGGCGTTGTGCCGCGCGACACGTTGCTGACGCCGCGTCCCAAGGAAATCCCTGCGTGGGCGTCGCTCTCGGCCGAGCAACGCAAGGCCTATGCACGCATGATGGAAGTATTCGCTGGGATGCTCGCCTATCAGGACACGCAGATTGGCGCCGTCATGGATGAGCTGGCCCGCATGGGACAGCTCGACAATACACTGGTGATCTTTGTCGAAGGCGATAATGGCGCCAGCCCTGAAGGCGATATTGGCGGCACGATGAACGAGCTCGGCCATCTCGCGAATGGCATGAAGGAGGATATTGGCTGGCTTGTCAGTGAAATGGACAAGATGGGAGGCCCCGACAGCTATCAGCTTTACCCCGTGGGCTGGGCCTGGGCGACGAACAGCCCCTTCCAGTGGACCAAACAGGTCGGGTCGCATCTTGGCGGGACGCGCAACGGCATGGTCGTCTCATGGCCGGCCAGGATAAAGGCCAAGGGCGAAATTCGCACGCAGTTCGCGCACGTCAACGATATCATGCCCACGATTCTGGAGGCGGCGGGCCTGCCAGTGCCCACGACCGTCCACGGTGTGTCGCAGCAGCGTGTCGATGGCGTGAGTCTCGTTTACAGTTTCGCCAATGCCAAGGCACCGGAACAGCACAAGACCCAATATTTCGAAATGCTCGGCAATCGCGCCATCTACCATGAGGGGTGGATGGCGAGCACCACGCCCGGCCGTCTTCCGTGGAAGGATGGAGGTTCGGCGGGACTGCCCACCGATTATAAATGGGAATTATATGATCTGACCAAGGATTTCAGCCAGGCGCGAGATCTTGCCGCGCGCGAGCCGCAGCGATTGGCGAAATTGACAGCCATGTGGGACGCCCAGGCGCGCGAGAACCAGGTCTATCCGCTGGACGACCGGCAAGGGCGCATGCGCGCCTACAATGCCGGGGTGCAGTCGCCCTCTCAGCGTACCAGCTGGGTCTATTGGGGACCGAATATCAGCGTCGCTCAGGTAAAGGCTCCGCCGCTCAATTTTCGCTCGTTCACGATCGCCGCAGAAGTGACCATTCCCGCAGATGGTGCCAAAGGCGCGCTGATCGCCAGCGGCAGCCGGTTCGCCGGATGGAGCTTCTTCTTCGACAAGGGCCGACCGACCGTGATCCACGCCGCGTCACAAAAGCCCGAGGATGTGTTCACGGTGGCGGCAGCCGCGCCGCTGGCTCCGGGCGCCCACCGCATTGGTTACGACTATGCGCTCGACGGCAAGCCGGGGCAGGGTGGAACGTTGACGATCAGCGTGGACGGCGCGGTCGTGGCGGAGGGACGGATAGGCCGCACCGCCTTTATCGCGGCGGGTCTGGGCGAGACCTTCGACATTGGCCGCGACACGGGAGCCGCTGTCGTCGAACTGCCCGAGGGCAATAGCTTCAACGGCACAATCGCACGGATCGAAGTCAATCCGCGCTGATAACAATATATAAAAACGGGGAGAATGACATGAGACTATCAAAAAGGGCGCTCCTGGCGGCGAGCGCAGCGAGCTGGTTGATGGCAGGAGCAACGGCTTCCTGGGCACAAGAGGCGGCGCCCGCCCGCGAGGGCGGCTTGGCAGACATCGTCGTGACGGCACAGAAGCGCGCGGAAAATCTCCAGGACACGCCGCTCGCGGTCAGCGCCCTGACCGCCGAGACGCTGCAAAATCGGCGCATCGCGGACATCAGCGACATCAGCGCAGCGGCGCCCAATCTTACGACGACGATCACGCCCTCCTCGACGACCAACATCGCTGTCCATATCCGCGGCATCGGGGAGTCCGATCCGGTTCTGACGGTGGACTCGCCGGTCGGCATCTATGTCGATGGCGTGGTAATCGGTCGCACCGCCGGCGCCGTGTTCGATCTGGTCGACCTGGAACGGGTCGAGGTTTTGCGCGGCCCACAAGGCACGCTTTACGGACGCAACACCACAGGCGGCGCCGTGAACTTTATCACTGCCAAACCGGCGAGGAGCTTCAAGGCTTCGCACATTTTCAGCTACGGCCGCTTCGACTATTTCCAGTCGCGCACGACCGTGGATACAGGCGAGTTGGGCAATAGCGGCCTCGCTTTCAAGCTATCCTATCTACACAAGCAGGTGAGTGGCTATGCCGACGATCTAAATCAGCCCGACAGGCGTGACCCAGGGGCGAACAATGTCGATGCCATCCGTATCGCCGCCGGCTTCGATAGGGGCGGGGCGGTCCGCGTCGACTATGCCTTCGATTTCAACAACAGCAAAAGCTACTCCGTCCCCTTCCAACTCGCTGCCGCAAGGCCCGATATTCTGGCCTATCTGGGGAATTCACAGGCGCTTGGCGGCAATCCGGTCGTCATCGGTCGCGACCGGATAAACCGGTTACGGCTCAATCAGGGCGAGCTCCGTGACGAGGTTATGGGCCACACGCTGACCGCCGAATTCGACCTTTCCGACGCCATCACGCTGCGCTCGCTGACGGGCTACCGCCAGTGGGACAATAGCGTCGAGCGGACCGATCTGGACGGCAATGACGGGCTGCGCGGCTTTACCGTCAGCCCCGCCATTCTCGCGCCGCCAAACGCGTTCATCCCGATCGGTGTGAGGCCTGTAGAGCTGTTCGGCGCGAGCAATAACCGCTTCCAGAGCCAGTGGTCCCAAGAGCTGAACCTGCTTGGCAAGATCGGCCAATCGACCGATTTCGTCCTCGGCGCCTTCTACTTCAAAGAGAAAGCGCGCGAAAATAATCCGCAGACGCTGACGCTGGTGCTCGCGTCGCCAGCGCCGATACCGCTGGGGCCGGGCCTCTCCACGAGCCAGTTCGGCGTCGCCCTCACCCCGCAGCTCATCTATCGGCACAGGTCGGAATCGAAGGCTATTTTCGGGCAGGTTACGGTGCGGCCCATGGATCGCTTGGGTATCACCGCCGGTCTGCGCTATACCGAAGACAAGAAGCATCTCGATCAGACGCAGCCGGTTACCCAGATCCGCGAGCTGGACGCGAAGTTCAGCCAGGTCAACTGGGCGGCGAGCCTGGATTACAAGGTCACGAACGACATGCTGTTTTATGCGCGGGCGGCAACCGGCTACAAAGCGGGCGGCTTCAACCCGCGCTCGGTGGGCGGCAGCTTCGACCCGGAGAAAATCCTCTCCTACGAAGCAGGGTTGAAGACCGAGTGGTTCGACCGCCATTTGCGCGTCAACGTCACCGGTTTCCACTCACGCTACAAGAATTTGCAGGTCAGTCAGTTCCTGGCCGGCACGGGCGGCGCTTCCTCCATCACCGTCAACGCAGGCAAGTCGACCTATACGGGCGTTGAGGCCGAAATCCTCGCGAGCCCGCTTCCGGGCATCACCATCAATGCGACCGGCGGCTATGTGGATCGCAAGTTCAAGAGCTTCGTCATCCGTGATGTGGCAACGAACCAGTTGATCGATGTCGCCGATGAGGCTCGGTTTCATTATTCCGCCAGCACCACTGCCAATGCCGGTGCGCAATATGAGACAGAGTTGGGGTTCGGACAGTTTCTCGCAAGGCTGGACTGGACCTATCGGAGCCGCATCTATTTTCACCCGCTCGACCGGCTGAACCCCTTTAACACGGTTCTGAGCGACGGGGCGGTCGGCCGTTTTGACGCGAGGGTGGCCGTGTCGGATATCGCCATGGGCGGCGCCCGCGCCACCATCGCGCTCTGGGGCAAGAATATCACCGACAAGGATTATCTCTATTCCGGGATCGATTTCGGCTCGCTTGGTTTTGCCGGCGCGGTGTTCGCCCAGCCTCGCACCTACGGCATCGACGTTCGGTTGGATTTTTAAAGCTTGGGCGGTCGGACGGCTGGATCGCCGTCCGATCGCCAAAAAGAGCGAAAGACGCCGCGAATTTATAGGCGAGCGTTAAGAGACGAATGAATGGAGCAGAATTTGCGTGATAAGGTGGCGTGGGTCACTGGCGGCGGCTCAGGCGTAGGGCGCGCGGTGGCACAAGCTTTGGCGGCCGCTGGTGCGCATGTTTATGTAAGCGGCCGCCGCGCCGCGCCTCTGGGCGAAACGGTGGCAGGGATTCGCGCGGGAGGTGGCCACTGCGAGGCGATCCTTTGCGACATTTCCGATGCTGGTGCCACCGCGCATGCCGTTCAGGCTATCACCAAGGCGCATGGGCGGATCGATGTCTATGTCGGCGCGGCCGGCTATAATCTCAACCGGCGCCGGTTCTCGGACCTGAAGCCCGACGAAGCCGGCGATATCATAGCGACCAACCTGTCGGGTGCCTTTAACGCCAGTTCGGCCGTCCTGGCCGTTATGCGTCCTCGACGGGAAGGTGTGCTGATCCATATCGGCTCCTGGTCGGGCCGTCGCGTGCGTCCTCTTTCGGGCCCTGCTTACACCGCAGCGAAGGCCGGTCTGCTCGCTATGAGCGAGGCTCTAAATCTGGAAGTCGCGCTGGAGGGCATCCGGTCGACGGTGATCGTGCCTGGGGGCATCGATACGCCCTTGCTCGACAATCTGCCAGAGCCGCCTTCTGCAGAGGTTCGTGCGACGTTGCTTCGACCGGAGGATTGTGCCGAAGCTGTCCTGTGGGTGGCGCGTCAGCCTCCCCGCGTGCGCATCGATGAGATCGTCATCACGCCTACCGTCCAGAATATCTAGGATGTGGAGGGGCGTTTATAATCCTCGTCCGAACAGGGGCTGATCCAAATTCAAAGGCATGACAAGCGCGGCGTCATTGCCGCGCTTGTCAACTATATTCAGAGCTATCGTGCCTCAGTCGACCAAGTCGCCGGAAACGATCGCTCGGTCTGGCGTCAGTATAGCGACGCCCTTTGTGCGAAGCTCTTCCAGCGGGACGAGATAGGCCGACACGGTGGGCGGCACCGCGCACTTGATGAAGCGCAGGCTCATCGTGCCATGGTCGTGATCGAAGCTGTCGATCCAGTTTCCACCGATGCCGGGGTCGCTTTCCGCGATGATCACGCGCGCGGTGCCGTCGGGTTCCAGAACCGCGCGGTTCATATTGATGTGCCCGCCCTGATGTTCGTAGGTGTCGAGATTTTCCTGGAAAATATTGAGCAGCTGGAAGATCCAGTGCTCGGCCGGCGGTACGTCGAAGTGGAACACCAGCGCCATGTCGTGCGGCTTCTTCCATGCACCGAAGGCATGGTGCCGGTCGGCGACGCCTCCGTTGCTGAGATATACGGTGCGGGAAAATTGCAGCTGGTTGATCCGCGTACCCAGATTGTCGAACCACCAGTTGCGCGGCAGTTCGGCATAGCCGCGCACCATCTGCGCCGCGCGGGCCAGATTGGTGGCAAGTTCGTGGGGCTTGATCGGGCGCTGAGCTGGACGGTCCAGCCGTTCGATATGCATGACGGGATCGATCTCCTGCGATCGATCTTGGTGGACGACGCGGATCAGCATGCCGACGGAGCTTTCGTCGATCTTGAGCCAGTCCTTGCCTTCGGGCTTCTCGTGCGTGCAATAGACTTCGAAATTGCCATCCTCGTCGAAATGGACGGCATCGCTTTGCAGGAAGTCAGTGGTGTAGAGCATCGCCGGGTCGAATTCCTTGAGGCTGTCGACGCCCGCTTCCGCCCAGTCGCGCGATCCCACATTTCTGTCCTGATCGGCCTTCCACACGGCCATCACGAAATAGGGAATGGTGCCGCGATTGCCCCAGACGCGATATTCAGAGCCGGGCTCATACCATTCGGACAGCAAGTGGTCCTGGTCAGGGCTGGTTGCATTCACCGAGCTACGGAACGGAATATCGCGCAGGCGGGGATGGTCGGGCTCACAATTTTCGACAAAACGCTCCAGCCCATTGCGCACCTGCCGCGACAGGTAGCGATACCATTCCGCGCGATCGAGATCGTCGACGGCATCCCCCCAGCGCCCAATCTCATGTCCGGTCAGGCGAATGGTTTCGCAAAAATCGTCCCAGGCGCGGCCTTCCAGCAGGCGGCGCGCCGCAGCGTCATTGTCAGACATCAATCTTCTCCTACACTGTCGATTGTTATGGATGGATCTGCTGCGCGGCTCCCAGCGTGAATGGCCGACGAACGAATATGGCGGCGAGCCCGATAGCCAGCATGGCTGCCAGCGCCGCAAAGCCGCCATGCACCCCGAAATTGGCGCGGAGTGGCAGGACGATGAGCGGGCTTAGAAACTCGCTCAGGAAAATCGCGCCGAACATCAGGCCAATCGCACGGCCGCGCAGGGCAGGCTCGGTGCGTGAGATGAGCAGGCTGGCAAAGAAGGGCGAAAAGAGCCCGGTGCCAATGCCCATCAGAAAGCAACCAAGCGCCGTGACCTCCGCGCTCTGTGCCTGCGACAGCACGGCCGTGCCCATCAAATAGCTCGCGACGATAACGCGGAACGTGCCCGCTTCACCCACGCGGCTGTGGAAAAGTGGGAAGGAGGCAGCGCTCAGAATCGAGGCGAGCGCGCTGCAGGCGATGACGCGCGACCGGATGACCGGATCGGTGATCCCGTCCGCCTGAAGCAGAAATGGAACCTGGGTCGCCGGCATCATCATTAACCCGGCCATCGCGACGATCGTCAGGTAGATGGGCCAGAGTGGCGCGAGCGCGGAGAGCCGTGGCGCAGCCTCGCTTGTATCGCCGACTCCCGATGACGCAAGCCGGGGGACGGCGAGCAACGCCGCCGCGAGGAGCGGGGCTGCGATGAGGTAGATGGCAAAAGGCGCGCGCCACCCGCTTGCCTGTGCGATCATTCCTGATATCAGCACCGCGCTCATCGCAGCGATGCCAGCGAGCGCGTCCTGCGCCGCGATCAATTTTCGGCGGCCGCTGCCATCATAGCGCGCGCCGATCAGCCAAGTGGCCGCCGTAGCGATGCTTGCCCCCGAGAAGCCCATCACGAAACGGGAAACGAGAAGCACCAAGGGATCATCCGCCCACAGCCCCGCCGATCCGCCGAGCGCAAAGCCGGCGAAGGCGGCTATGGTCATGAGGCGAGGGCCTACACGATCGATCAGCCAGCCGCCGATGGGCGCGCCGAGCATCAGTCCCATGGCCGGCGTGGTCATGATCCACTGTGCCAGCATTGTACCGCCGTCCCGCCCGCTGAAATGCTGGGCGATCATGGGCAGCACCGGAGCGAGGGTGCTGAAGGTGAGTGCCATCAGCGGCGGGCCGGACAACATGACCGCGATCAGCAGCCATGCGCGCCAGCCCGTCACCTGGCGAAGCTCGTTCTGTGCAGCCTCCCCGCCCATCGATCAGTGCCGCGCCCGCAGGGTGACGCCTATGATGCGGGGCTCACCGAGGAAGCCGTTCACCTGCCCGGCATTGAAGCCTGCAACCGTAAGGCTGGTGAAATAGGTCTTGTTGAACAGGTTGCGGCCCCAGACGGACACGTCGATCGTCCCGTCCAGGAAGCGCAAGCCCGCGCGCGCATTCACGAGAGAATAGCCATCGACCACCGTGTAGGAAGACAGGTTCGAGCTGCTGTTGAAGCGAGACTTGTAGCTGTAGTCGGCGCCGAAATAGCTGTCCACCGAAGCGCTGAGCGGCAGAGTGAGATCGCCGCCGGCGGAGAAGGACCAGCGCGGCGCGCCGGGAATTTGCCGCCCGGTCAGGTCGCAGACCGCCTGCACTCCGAAATATTCCGGCGGGCAGGGAGCATTCTGGAACGACAGGAACTTGGCGTCCACATAGGTACCGGCCGCGTAGAGGTTAAGCGTGCGGCTAGGCGTATAGCGCAGTTCCATTTCAGCACCGCGCGAGCGGACCTTGCCGCCATTGGTGAGGTAGCTGATCGACCTTGATGGCTCGAGGATCGTCGTCTGATAATTTCTGATAGTCGTGTCGAACGCCGCGGCATTCAGGATCAGGCGCCGGTTGATCAGGCTGGACTTGAAGCCGATTTCGAAATGATCGACCGTCTCAGGCCCCACCGTCGGTGAAATGCCGGTCGGCACGTTGGTAAGGTTGATGCCACCCGATTTGCTGCCACGCGCATAGGTGCCATAGGCCATGATGTCGCGCGTGAAATTATAGGCCAGGTTGATCTGCCCCGTCAGGTTCCGCTCATGCGTGCGCGCCGTGTACGCCATCGGCAGGCCAAAACCGTCACGGATCCCCTGCGCCGGAATGCGAACCGCATCGGGCAGGCCGGATATGTCGGGGCTGAGCGCAGTGCTCTGGTCGAATACGCCGCGCTTCTTCTCGTCGTTGTAGCGCAGGCCCGCGGTGACCGCGAAAGCCGGGGTTACGTGCCAGGTGAGCTGACCAAAAGCGGCATAGCTGCGGCCACGAAGGGCCGATACGCTGTTGACGGTAAAGCCGTTGAGAGCCGCGTTCGTCACCGCGTTTGCCGCGCCCAGCGCGAAGGCGGGCGCATCCGGCCCGTATTGCGTCAACTGATCGACATCGACGTTATGGTCATAGAAATAGAGCCCCGCCACATAATCGACCGCCCGCTCGCCAGTCGAAGCGATGCGCAGCTCCTGCGATATCTGATGATCGTCAATCACCTGCTGAGCGCCGGAGAAAATGTCGAGGGCGATATTGTCGGCGTCGACGCGCGGGTCGAACTGCCAGCGACGCCATGAGGTCAGCGACGTGATCGAAGCGCCATCGAGGTCGTAAACCAACTCGCCGGTAACGCCATATTGCTTCATCTTGATGCGCTGGGGACGATTGGCGTCGTTCAGGCGGGCCGATGGATCGACCGGGAGCGGGGTGTACCCCAATTGGGCGGCGCGCGCTGCCAATGGGCGGGGCAGGGGCGTGCCGTCCACACGCCGGTCGATGGGATCGGCCAACACCGCGTAGCAGCAGCTGTCTTCCAGCCGTGAATAGTCGCCGATCAGCCGAATCTTCAGCCGGTCGTTGGGCCGAAAAAGAAGCTGCGCCCGCGCGGCATCGTTCGAGCTTTTGTTGACACCGCCCAGCAGGCTGTTGCGGATAAACGCACCATGCTCGCCATGCGACAGCGAGAACCGTGCGGCGACCGTGTCGGACAGCGGTACGGACGCGCTCATCCGGCCGCGATAGGTGCCCCGGCTGCCGATGGTCCCTTCCGCCATCGCTTCCGGCTCGAAGCTGGGCGCGCGGGTGATGATGTTGATCGCGCCGGCCGTGGTGTTTTTGCCGAACAAAGTGCCCTGCGGACCGCGCAGCACCTCGATCCGATCGAGATCGACCAGCTCGAACGTCGACTGGCCCGGTCGCGAAAGATAGACGCCATCGACATGGACGCCGACGCCATTTTCAAGGCCGACATTGCTGAACAGCGCGTTCGCGCCAAGGCCGCGAATGTTCACATTGGTGTTGTTGGGGTTTACGACGGAGATGAGGACGCTCGGCAGCTGCTGCTGGATCTGCTGCAGGCCGAAGCTGTTGCGCGCCTCCAGCTGAGCGCCGCCGATGGCGGTCAGCGCGATGGGTACGCTTTGCGCGGTTTCCTCACGGCGGCGAGCGGTGACCACGATGTCGCCAAAAGTTCCGGCATTTTCTTTCGCCCCAGTCGCTTCCTGCGGTGTTTGCGCGAGAGCCGAAACACCAAACGAGGCCCAAACCAACGATGTCGTTGCCAGCCACGTCAAACGTGCATTCATTTCTTTTTCCCCTGCCCGCACAGCCTGATCTCATGAGGCGTGTCCTGTTTTCATGCTTTCTCTACATAACAGGTGGAAAAAGGAGGTAACGCAACGGAAATGAGTTCCGCAGTCCGGCCAACTTTACTAGGATGCGGACATGAGTTGGAGCACCGAGCATGCCGAAGCGGTCGGAGAGCCTTTGGTAGCGCCTGGCATGCGCTTCACCCTGTGGGATTATGAGTGCGATGCCGGCGAGGACAGGCTGGCGACGAACGATGCCCATGTCGTCAGCTTGATGCTCTCTGGGGATTGTGATGCTTTGGTGCGTCACGACCTTGGCGATCGCTACTCCGAGTTCCGCCGGCTGGGTTCGCTTCTCATGACCCCGGCCCATGTTCCAATTCACACCATCGGCAGGCCTTTCCGGACGCGTGTCGCGCGACTTGAAGTCCTGCCCGGGCGCTTTGCAGCCCTGGAGCGTTTGGCCAGTGAGCGGGTCGCCGACCGACTGATGCGCTGTACCGACATTCCGGGGGCGACGATCCGGATCGCCATGCGAAGACTGGCAACCGAAGTCGACAGTCCGGGGCTTCGTTCTGATCTCCTGCTGGAAGGGATCGGCACAACGATAGTCGTCGATCTCCTGCGCTACCTTGAAAAAGGGCTAACAGATGAGGCTGAGGCAAGTACGGGCTATGTCGCTGGCGCCAGTTTCACCGTGGCGGAGATTCGCGCCATTGCCGACTTTATCGAGGCGAACCTTGGACGGCGTATCAGCGTTGCCAACATCGCCGCGCATTTCGATCTTAGCGAGCGGCATTTCTCCCGCCGCTTTCGCGCCGCGACCGGACAGAGCGTGAGCCGCTTTATCGAGCAGGTGCGGCTCCAACATGCCCGCAAGCTGCTGTCGGATCGCCGTCTCTCCATCAAGGAGATCGCGTATCGGATGGGCTTCGCCAGCCTGGCGAATTTCTCCGACGCGTTTTTGCGACAATGCGGGGAGCGGCCGAGAGCCTATCGGCAGCGCCGCGCCGAAACCATGGACGAATGAACTGTGGTCGCGCGCACCGGTCGGACCCATGTCGTTCGTTACGTTAGGGAGCTTCGGTAGCTTTGCGGTGACCCGCCCGTCCAGTTTCGGAAGGCGCGGCGGAACGTCGCGGCGTCGGCAAACTGCATGCGATAGGCTATTTCCTTCACCGTCAGGCTCGTCTCGCCCAGAAGATGAAGAGCCAGTTCGCTCTGGCATCGCGCGCGGATCTCCGTCAGCGAGGTCTTTTCATCCGCCATTCGGCGGCGGAAGGTAGGAATGCTCAGCCCGAACATGTTGGCCAGCCGGTCAAGCGTCGGCGACCTCTCCTGGCGCGCCAGCGCGGCCGATGTCGCGGCGCGGGCGCGCTCCGCGAGGCTCTGACTGCCATAATCGGGCGGGAGCAGGTCGAACGGAAAGAGCGCAAGGAGTTGCGAGAGCTCGCCGAATTTGCGGACGACCGGGTAATCCAGGAAGTGCGCTGAAAAGCTGATGGAATTTGCAGGTTGACCAAATGCGGGTTCCAACTGCAGCAGTTCATTGAAAGCGCTCTGCGCGCGCACCGGGGGGAAGTTTAGCGCAACCCCAGTCAGCGGAATTTCGGCATGGGCCAGCCAGCCGAGGAGCCGGTGGAACGCCGCGAGGCCGAACATTGCGACCAGCATGTCGCCGCTCTGTCTGCCGCGCACCTCCGTATCGAGGGTCAAGGTGGCTTGGCCGTCCTCTACCCGCAGTCCAAGATGACCTCGTCCGTCCAGTGCCATCCGGTGGAATTCCGCCGCCACTTCGAGCGCTGCACGCAGCGTCGGACACGCCAGCATTGCGATACACATCAGCCGGAAATGCTGCACCGGCAGGGGGCGGAGGGCGTCCCGTCGGCAGGCATGGAAATGAAAGGCAAGGACGCAATCCTGCGCCAGTCGCGCAAAGGCGACGCGCGAAATGTCGCTTTGCGATCGGCTTTCCAGCGCGTCCCACCTGTCGGTTAGTCCGGCCGCGCGGAGCGCCCCGGGAACGTCACCGTCGATGGACCGCAACGCATCGATCAGCACGAGCACCGCGCTAGCAGGAACGGTTCGGCGGGTCGGGGCAGCGCTGATGGAACCTTCGAACATTTCTGCCCCCTGTTCGAGCAATAATGCCCTCCCTAGCGCCTCGTCTCAAGCGCAATGTGCAGGCGAACAACGACCACGCCATCGACGCGTGGCGAGGGGAAGGATGATTATGAAGGGGTGTTTGGTCGATCGCGTCTGTAAGACAGGCGCAGCGGTGACCGCGATCATGTGGGCCACCATGGCTGTTGCGCAGGATGGGGCGGGCGGTGACCGCTCCGGCGCCCTGGCGGAAATCGTCGTCACCGCGCAGAAGCGTAGCGAGAGCCTGCAGAGCACGCCGTTGGCGGTCAGTGCCGTGACGTCGGAAACGATCGAGCAGCGGGGCATCACCGACGTTTCCAACCTGTCGTCCATCGCCCCCAATCTTGTCGTTGGCATGACCGGCGCAGGCACGGCGAACGTCGCGCTCTTCATTCGAGGGATTGGCGAATCCGATACGGTGCTGACCGCTGACAGCCCGGTCGGCATCTATGTCGATGGCGTAGTGCTGGGCCGCACCTCGGGCGCCGCATTCGATCTGGTGGACCTGGAACGGATCGAGGTACTGCGCGGGCCGCAGGGTACCCTATACGGCCGCAATACGACGGGCGGCGCAATCAACCTGATCTCGAAAAAGCCCGGCGACGAATTTGCCCTTGACCAGCTTTTCAGTGCCGGGGGCCTCGGTCTGCTACAGTCCAAAACGTCGATCGACACCGGCGAATGGGGCGATAGCGGCATCAGGGCGCGTTTCACCTATCTCCATAAGCAGCGCGACGGCTGGATCGACAATCTGCTGCGTTCCGACGACGAGGACCCCGGCGCCCAGAATATCGACGCGTTCCGCGTTGCGCTGCGCTATGATCGCGGCGGTCCGGTGCGGGTCGATTATGCGTTCGATTATAACGACCGGCGCGGCGTCTCCATTCCTACGCAATTGATCGCTGCCCGGCCGGACGTGCTGGCCTATATCAACGCGTCCCCTCTGTTGGGCGGGGCGTCCCCGTCAGTCGACCCTCGGCGGCGTTCTAACCAGCTTGCCGATACGGACGGCCCGGTGCGCGACCGCATCTACGGTCATACGCTCGTGATGGAAGCCGACCTCACGGAAAGCCTGAAATTCCGCTCGCTGACGGGATATCGCGACTGGAAGAACCGGGTCGTCAGCGATCAGGATGGCAATGGTGGGCTCGTCGGGCTCGTCGTCAGCCCCGCTATCCTCGCAGGAGGGCCGCTGGTCCCGCTCGGCATCCAGCCGATCAGTCTGTTCAACCTCACCTTCGAGCGGTCGCAGCATCAGTTTTCCCAAGAGTTCAACCTCATCGGCGATCTGGGGCAGAATATCGAGTTCGTGCTGGGTGCCTATTATTTCAGGGAGGTCGCGCGCGACGCCAACCCGTCCTTCTTTACGCTGATCATCCCTGCCGGCGGGCCGGTCGAGGCAGCGCCGGGAGTCTTCGTCAATTCGGTCGGTGTGAACCTCGCCACCGACAATATTTACCGCCATGTGTCGCGTTCCCAGGCTCTGTTCGGTCAGGTGACTGCGCATCTGAACGACCGGCTCAACCTGACAGCGGGACTGCGCTACACCCGGGACGACAAGCATCTGGAGCAGTCGGTGCCCTATGTCCGGACGCTCGACCGCAAGTTCAGCAAGCTCAACTGGGCTGTCACGCTGGACTATCAAGCGACGGATACGACCCTGGCCTACGCAAGAGTGGCGACGGGGTACAAGGCAGGCGGGATCAACGCACGCGCCGCGAATGACGGCTTTGGTCCCGAAAATCTGACTTCATATGAACTGGGTGTGAAGTCCGAACTATTCGACCGTCGGCTGCGGCTCAACACGGCTATTTTCTATAATGACCTTAAGGATTTGCAGCGCTCGCAATTCCTTGCCGGGCCTGGCGGGGTCGTGTCGACGACGATCAACGCCGGCGCCGCACGCTACATCGGCGTCGAAGCCGAAGCAGTCGCAGCCGTCACCGACCGCCTGACGCTGAGCGCGAACCTTGGCTATGTGGACCGCAAGTTCACAGATTTCGATGTGTTCGTCCCGCAAACGGGCGAGACAGTGGATATCTCTAGAAGTGCCGATTTCACGGGATCGGCGGGCACCACCGTATCGGCCGCGGCCGAGTATCGCCAGCCGCTCGACTTTGGCACGTTGACGGCCCGCCTTGATTATTCCTACCGGTCACGCCTCTATTATACCACCAGTCCGCTGCTCAATCCGTTCCATGAGGAGATTTCGGACGGGCCGGTCGGACTGCTCGACGCCCGCGTCACCCTGTCGGAGCTAGACATTGGCGGAGGCAAGCTGGCGGTGTCTGGCTGGGTCAAGAACCTGACGAACGAAGTATACAGATTGTGGGGCGTGGACTTTGGGTCGCTTGGCTTCGCCACGGCCAACTACGCAGAGCCGCGCACTTGGGGCATCGATGTGCGGGTGGCTTGGTGATGGGCCGCGCCGACGACTATTTCGCGCTGCTGAATCTGCTTTACGCGTATAGCGATGCCGTCGACCATGGCGACTTCGATCGGGTCGACGCGATGTTCCGCGACGCCGATGTGTTCATGCCAGGCAGCGAACAGCCCGATGTGCGGGCAGGTGAGGGTGGCTTCGGCGCCCTGCTCCGCGGGGCGGTGCGCACCTACCCTCCCGGTGGCACCCCGCTTACTCGCCATTTATGCACGAATGCGCAGATCCATTTCGATGGTGAGGATCGGGCACATACGCGCAGCTACTTCACAGTGCTTCAGGAGACGGGCCAGCAACGGCTCGAGCCCATCTTCATCGGCACATATGACGACCGCTTTGCCCGCATCGACGGTGAATGGCGGTTTGTCGAGCGGCGTGAAGGTGTGACCGGCATTGGCAATGCCGCCGCGCATCTGTCGATACCGCTCGACATCGACCTCGATCACTGACCCTTTAGGTGAGCTTTCCTATGTCCAAATCCTTTCCGCATCTCCTGTCCCCAGGGCGCATCGGCGCGATGGAACTACGCAACCGCATCTTGTTGACGGCGATGGGCACTTCCTTTGCCGAGGAGGATGGTAGCTGCGGCGATCGTATCGTCGCTTTCAACGACAGTATTGCGCGTGGCGGGACCGGCCTAGTCACGATGGGCGTCGTTGGCGTCGGCTGGCCGCTGGGCAATAATATGCGGCGCCAACCGGCGATATCGCAGGACCGGTTCATCCCCGGCATGCGCCGCGTCGCCGATGTCGTCCATGCCGCCGGTGCGAAGTTCGCGGTGCAGCTCCATTTTGGTGGCCTGGTCGCCAATCCCGAAGCGGGGCAGCCCGCCTGGTGCCCGTCCATCCCGGTGCCCGGGCAGCTTGGTGGGCCGGAAAATGCCTTCACGGCGGAGGAGATCGACGCCGGCGGTTTCGCCACGCTGCCGCCGCTCACCTATCATGAGATGACGTCGGACGACATCGCCGCCGTCATCGCGATGTTCGCGGCGGGCGCGCGCCGTGCCTGCGAGGCGGGCGCCGACGGGTTGGAGATCCACGCCGGCCATGGCTATCTGTTCTCCTCCTTCCTCTCGCCCGTCAGCAATCGGCGGACCGACGCCTATGGGGGAAGCCTGGAAAATCGCGCCCGCCTGCTGACCGATGTGTTGCGCGCGGTGCGTGCCGAGGTCGGGGAGGGTATCGCGCTCTGGAGCAAGATCGACGCGATCGAATATGAGCGCGCAGGCGGCATCCGGCTGGAGGACGCCATTGCCACCGCCCGCCTGGCCGAAGCGGCTGGTGCCGACGCCATCACGACCACGGCCTATCACGACAATAGTGTCGGCGCGCTGCATTCAGGGTCGCATACGCCGCAGGTGCCGGCGCTCAACGCCGACAAAGCAGCGGCTATCCGTGCGGCGGTCGGCATTCCGGTCATCCTGTCTGGCCGGATCGAGCCTGAGCGGGGGGAAAGCGCGATCGCGAAGGGCGAGGCCGACTTCATCGCGATGGGGCGCAAACTTCTCGCCGACCCCGAACTGCCCAAGCGCCTGGCAGAGGATAAGCCCGCAGCCGTGCGGCCATGCATCTATTGCTATACCTGTATCAGCGAGATTTACGTGCGGCAGTCCGCGCGCTGTGCGGTCCGGCCGGAGACCGGGTTTGAAGAGCAGGCCTGGTTGCCACCGGTGGGAGTCCCCAAACGCATTGCAATCATCGGCGGCGGTCCTGCGGGCATGGAGGCGGCACGGCGGCTGAGCGCGCGTGGCCACAATGTCACGTTGCTGGAGCGCGGTGACAAGTTGGGTGGTACGCTGCGCTTCGCTTCTATCGCCTATGAACCCAATGAGCGCATTCTCGACTGGTTGGAACGGGAAGTCGCTGCGTCGCCAGTGGACGTACGGCTGAAGACCGACGCTAACGCGGAGACGTTGCGCGTCCTCAGCCCAGACGTCGTTATCGTCGCGAGTGGCGCGCGGCGCGATCTGCCGCCGATACCGGGCGCTGACCTGCCCCATGTCCTGGGCGGCGACGAACTGCGCGCATTGATTTTGG
>Ga0233380_1000653_pt1 | contig 17499 bp, 17 predicted proteins | sample ElkDunMinimDraft_9_FD_191541 | JGI IMG/M metagenome (GOLD analysis project Ga0233380, IMG submission 191541) | Fecal eukaryotic communites from dung pellets of Tule Elk in California, USA - Elk Dung F36 | ecosystem: Host-associated > Mammals > Digestive system > Large intestine > Fecal | place... | reverse complement strand
GGCCCTGCGGGCAGCCGTCACCGGAAGCGGGGGGAAGGCGGAGGATCCTGCCCCCGCGCCTGACCCCGAGAGCCATCCCCCCTTCGAGCCAGGGCGGCCGATACCCGCTCACTTGATGCCGGCCCGACAAACTCTGCGCCCTGCGGTGCGGAGCCGCTGGATGGACTGAAACGGCCGCTCTGCGGCGCCTTGGATTGGAGGCCACCATGGCGAACCTGAACCCCGAGCAGGTGAAGGCCGACTTGGCCGACAAGATCCAGCGGCTTCAAGCCGCAGAGGCGCGCTTGGAGAGTGGCTTGCAGCAGGTGCGGCATTCAGATGGCTCCGGGCTGACATATCAGGATGCCGAGGTGCAGCGAAAGGTTGTGGCCGACCTGAGGGCCGATATCGCGGCCCTTTACCGGCAATCGGGGCAGATCCCCCGGCGGACCCGACAGGTCTACTTCACCAGCACCAAGGGGCTCTGAGATGGCCTTCTGGTGGCCTTTCCGGAGGGTAGAGCAGGCAGCCAGCGGCCCCCCGGCGGTGATGTCCTCGCCTGTCGTAGGGCAGGGTTACGGCTCCCCCGGTCTGGAGGCTGGTGCCGCCGCAAGGCGCCTGCGGCACTTCCGCCCCGGCCCTGCGCACGTGAACACGCTGATTGCCGCGGCCGGAGCCACGGTGCTCCAGCGGGCTCGCTGGCTGACGCGAAACAACGCCTACGCGATCAATGCCGCAGATTGGTGGGGCAACCGGGTCGTTGGACCAGGCATCACGCCCTCCTGGACTGGCGTGACGGCCTCCCAGAAGAAAGCCCTGCGACAAGCGTGGGATGACTGGACGGACGAGGCAGACGCCGAAGGCCTGACGGACTTCTACGGCCTCCAGCGTCGCGCTGCCCGCGAGATGTTCATTGCTGGTGAGGTGTTCTTTCGCATTCGCTACCGGAGGCCGGAGGATGGCCTTTCGATTCCGATACAGCTTCAGATGCTGCCTTCAGAGATGCTGGACGCCAACGACAGCCGGGTCTTGCCGAACGGCAACGTGGTCCGACAGGGCATCGAGTTCGACCGCATCGGCGTCCGGGTAGCCTATCACTTCTATCGGCAGCACCCCTCCGACAGCACCGAGCAGGGCGCCGGAGCCGGCCAGAAGTCGCGTGTCCTTGCGACCGAAGTCCTTCACCTGATGGACCCAGTTGAGGCCGGCCAGATCCGAGGCCTCAGCCGGTTCAGCAACGTCGTGGCCAAGCTTTTCACTCTCGACCAGTACGACGACGCAGAACTGGAGCGGAAGAAGACCGCCGCCCTCCATGCCGGGTTCATCACCCGCCCCGAGACGGAGGAGGCAGAGGCCCCGGTTGCCGGCGTTGATCCGAGTTTCGGGACGCTTGCGGTGCCCTACGGCGATGATGTCGCGGTAGCATCTCTGGAGCCCGGCGCGATGTCAGTCCTTCGGCCCGGAGAGTCGGTGGAGTTTAGTTCGCCAGCCGACGTGGGCGGCAACTTTGAGGCCTTCCAGTATAGGACGCTTCTGGCCATCGCAGCCGGACTGGGAGTGCCCTATTTCGCGCTGACAGGAGACACGGCGAAAGCCAATTACTCAAGCCTGCGCGCAGCTCTGGTCGACGCCAAGGGGCGGGTAGAAGCCTACCAGCATTCGGTGATGGTCTTCGGCATGTGCCGGCCTGTCATCCATGCTTGGCTTACACAAGCACTGCTGGCTGATGCTGTCCGTGGCGTCTCGCTTTCTGGTTACGCCCGCGCCAAGCCGAAATTCCGGCGGGTGCGCTGGATGCCGCCACCCTGGGCCTGGGCTGACCCCCTCAAGGAAATGCAGGCCGAAGCGCTCGCGGTGGACAAGCTGTTCAAGTCACCGTCCGACGTGATGGAGGCCAACGGCTACGACGCCGAAGAGACCGACCAACGAACCGCGGCCGACCAAGCCAGGCGGCGGCGCCTCGGCATTGCGCCCGTGGGCCAAGGGGCAGTCACGCCCCAAACCGAGACCGACGACGAGGACGAGCCGGCACGCACACCGCCGCCGGAAGAGGAGTAGACCATGCCTCATCTGGCGCATGTCGCCGCGCGCATCTTCGGCGCGCCGCTGCTAGTCCATGAGACCAAGCTACAGGCGATCATCGGCGGCATCGGGGATCGCATGGGCATCAAGCCCATGGCCTTCGACGATGCTGACCGTGATGCGCAGACGATACCCAATCAGGTCCGGCGTCCCTATGCGGTGACGCCGGACGGAGTGGCCATTGTCCCGGTGGTGGGCGTGCTGGTGAATCGAAGCCAACTCGATGCCAGCAGCTCCCCCCTACGATCTTACAGCGCGATCAGCAGGGACATGTCCCTTGCCATGTCGGACAGCGCGGTGCGAGCCGTCGTGTTGGACGTGGACAGTCCGGGAGGAGAATGCGCCGGCTGCTTCGAGTTGGCGGAAGCGATCCGCGGCATGCGGGGGCGGAAGCCTATCGTGGCTGTCGCGAATGGCTACGCCTACTCGGCCGCTTACGCGATTGCCTCCGCCGCAGAGACAGTCTTCGTCTCCCGCGCGGGTGGCGTTGGCTCAGTGGGCGTCGTGGCGCTGCACCTGGATCAATCCAGGCGGGATGAGCAGCAGGGCCTGACCTACGAGTACGTTTTCGCGGGGGCAAAGAAAGTGGATGGCAATAGCCATCAGCCCCTCAGCGATGGCGCCCGCGCCGATCTGAGTGCCGAAGTGTCCCGCTGCTACGGAATCTTCGCCGCCTTGGTAGCCGCCAATCGCGGGATGCCTGACGCGAAGGTCCGGGCCACGGAAGCCGGATGTTTCTACGGGGAAACCGCTGTGGAGGCCGGATTGGCCGACCGCGTCGGAACCCTGGTTGACGCCGTGGCGGAAGCCGCCCGGCGCGCAGATGCCGGCACCTCTGCCGGTAGAGGGCGCGGAGCATCGAATCCGCGCGGCATGTCCAGCGAAGGAATCACAATGGACGAGAACCAGCAGGCCGCGCCGGACGCTGCGGCTGAGCAGACACAGGGCGCGCCTCTGGCTGCCACGACGTCTTCTGCCAACCTGACCCTTAATGTCGAGGACGTGGCCGGGATTGTCGAGCTTTGCGCCCTGGCAGGCCGTCCGCAGGACGCGGCGGGCTTCATCCGGGCCGGCAAGACCCGCGGCGAAGTTTCCGAGGCTCTGCTCCGTGGGCGCGCTTCCGCTCAAGAGCAGGAGCCGCTCACGGCGAGCCACGGCGTACCCGGCACGGCCAAGGCGACCCGCGGCACCAACCCGGCCGATCCGCACGGCTGGAGCGCATCCATCAACCGCGTGTGCGGCACGCAGAAGGGGGCCTGATCCATGGTCGCTGTTCCTTATGGCCGCGGTGCCGGCCACTTCATCGCTGGCGAGGCGAACTTCTGGCGCTCGCGTCAGCACGAGACCTTGGCCGCCGGCAATAAGCTGGTCGCCGGAGCGGTGCTCGGTCGTGTCACCACCGGAGGCAAGCTGACCGCGCACACGCCGGGCGCCACGGACGGCAGCCAGAATGCCATGGGCATCCTGTTTGACGATGCGGATGCCACCGCGGAGGACAAGCGCGTGGTCGTCCTGGCCCGCGACTTCGAGGCCGATGGTAGGGCCCTGACCTGGGCCAGCGGGATCACCAACACGCAGAAGAACACGGCCATCGCTGCCCTGGCGGCGCTGGGCATCGTGGTTCGCTGAAGGACACCAAGCGATGCCCTCTCTCGACATCCTCGACAACGACGCCTTCAAGCCGATCCCGCTGACGCGGGCGGCCCGGCGCCTGCCGTACCAACCGCAGTACCTCGGCAGCCTGAACCTCTTCGAGGTGGACCGCGTCCGCACCGACCGGGTGGCGCTCCGCCGCATGAACGGCAAGATCAGCCTGATCCCCACCACTGAGCGCGGCGGCGATCCGGTGATCGGCCAGAGCGACCAGGGCACTGAGGTCTATCTGCGCACGCCCCGCCTGGCGAAGCGCCAACGAAAGCAGGCCCACGAGCTGCAGAACCTGCGCTCCTTCGAGAACCCGGACGAGTTCGTGGCCGTCCAGGACGAGATCACCCGCATCCAGGCGTCCCAACGTCAGGATATGGAGCTGACCCACGAATTCCACCGCCTGGGCGCCATCCAGGGCAAGTTGGTGGACGCTGACGGCACTACCGTCCTGGCGGATTTCTACGCCCGCTTCGGGGTGGCCGAGCCGGCTCTGATCGATTTCGAATTGGATGACGTCAACACAGACGTGCGCGGCAAGTGCGTCGCCGTGGTTCGCCAGATGCGGACCAAGGCCATGGGCGCCATCCTGCCCAGTACGCGCATCTACGCCCTCGCCGGGGACAACTTCTTCGATGCCCTGGTGGCCCACCCGAAGGTGGTGGACACCTATCGCTATCAGGAAGGTGCCCGCCTGCGTGAGAACACCGCCTTCGCCACCCTGGACTTTGGCGGCATCACCTGGGTGAACTATCGCGGGACCGATGATGGCTCCACGGTCGCCATCAACACCGATCAGGCCCGTTTCTTCCCTGTTGGCGCCCCTGGCGTGTTCGGCGTGGTCTACTCGCCCTTCGAAGCCGAGGAGTTCGTCAACACCCCTGGCGAGGACATCTACAGCATCATCGTGCGGGATCGCGAGCGAGGCTTCTGGTTCCAGCCTGAAATCTACAGCTACCCGCTGCACTACTGCACGATGCCGGAGCTCCTGCTCCGCGCGAAGAAGTTCTGACGAGGTGGCGGCCATGGACCCTTTCGCGATGGCGCGCAGAGACCTGGCCGCCTCCGACCTCGGCGTCGATGCCCTCTACCAATTCAAGCAGGGCGGCCCGCCATTCCCGGTCCGGCTGATCATCAGTGCGCCGGAGGACAACCAGGGCAGACTTGGCTTCGGCTCGCCGGGCAAGGCGACGATCCGGGTCGAGGCGACGATTGCCGCCGCCGCCATCGCGCCTGGCCGGCCCGCCAAGGGCGACCTGTTGGGGGTTGGCCATGAGAGAGGCTACCGGGTCGAAACCGTGGAGCAGGACGTGCGCGGCGCCAGTTTCATTCTCGGCCTCCTGCGGCAGGACTGACCCATGGCGCGCATTCCCTTCCGCGAGGCGATCTTCGCCGCGCTCCACGCCCGCCTTCAGGCCGCGTTTCCGGAAATGACGATGGCGCGGGAGATCGTGCGGAACCCGACCACTGAGGTGGCATCCGACGACTTCCTCCCCCTCCTGCGTTGCTTTGACGGCCCGCACACATCCGGCGATGCGCCGGCCGTTGGCGAGGCCAGCTACCGCCTCTCCTGGACCGTCGAGGGCTATGTCGAGATCGACAACGCCGAGGCCCGCGACACGCTGGACGCGGCCATGAACGCGCTGCACGCCCGGGTGATCGAGGCGATGATGCCGAGCGAGGAGGCCATCCAGGTTCCACTGGCCACCCAGACCCTGGAAATCTGGCCCTTTGATGCCGCCTTCGACCTCGACCGCCTGGGTGTGGCGAGCAGCGAGAAGCGGACCATCCGCTTCAGCCAGGAATTCGTTTTCGAGGTCTGGACCACCCGCGGCCAGGCCTTCGTCGAGATCTAGGAGAACCCCATGACCGAGAAGCAGGCGGCCACGCCCGCTGCGGCCGATCAGCCGGCAGAGGCGCTTGTCGCCACCACCGACCTGCCGCCGCTGCGCCGAATCCTGGCCACCAAGCAGATCGACCGGGAGGTCGGCGTGCCGATTGCTCCGGGCCAGATCGTCGAGATGCCCAGGGATCAGGCAGATGCCCTGATCAAGGATGGCCGGGCGAAAGACCCGGACGAGAAACCGGCCGGCAAGGCCAAGGACTGACCCAGAGGGCGCCGCAGGGCGCCCTTTCTGATTCCAGCATCATGGAGGGCGGCGCATGGCCGACACCACCCGTATCCGGCTGTCTGCCGTCGCGGTGCAGACCGAGACCACGGCCGGCGTGGATGCCTTTGGAGGCAGCCCGCCGCTGAATGCCTTCATTGGCGCCGAGGCATCTTTCAGCCTGCCACAGCAGTCGGTGGAAGATCCGACGCTGACGGGCAGCTTCGACCGCAATGCGCCGATCCCGACCGGCATCCGGCCGCAGATCACGCTGCGCATCCCCTTGCGGGGTTCGGGCGCCGCCGCGACCGCGCCCGAGTGGGGCAAGCTGATGAAGGCGTGCCGCTGGGAAGAGGTCGTGCAGTCCGCCCAGGTCGGCGCGCCCACGGCCGCCACGGCAGGCACCGAAATCTCGGCGACGATGGCAACGCCCTTCGCGGCCACCGCCCAGGCCTATCGCGGCATGCCCGTGATCCTCACCGGCAATCCGACCGGGCCGCAGTTGACCACGATCCTCGACTATTCGGCGGGCCGGGTGGCGACGCTGCCGATGCGCTTTGATCCGGCGCTCAGCACCGCGACGCTCGCGCAGGTGCCGATCAACTACCTCTACCGGCTGACCGACAATGAGGACCTGATCCGCCCGGTCACGATCTACATGTATCGCGGCGGGCAGCGCTGGCGCTTCGTCGGCTGCAAGGGCTCCGTGGCGCTGGAGATGACGGCCGGCCAGCCGGGCTTCATCACCTTCACGATGCGCGGTCAGCTCCTCGCCGCCTACGAGGCCGTGCCGCTGCCGACCGGATGGAACACGGTGTCGCGGCCGCAGGCGCCGATCTGGGCCAACGGCCTCTCGCGCCTCGACCGCGTGCTGGCCCGCTGCGCCCGCTACACCTTCGCGGGCAATAATTCGCTTTTCGACCCCGAGAACCCGGAGGCGCCCGAGGGCTATGATGCGCCCGAGATCACCTCGGCCAACTCCTCGGTCACCATCGACCCGTTCTCCTCCACTACGAACAGCGCCGGCCGCTTCGGCAAGTTCCGCGTGGGAACCTCGATGCCCTTCGCCGGCATCATGGGATCGGTCCCTGGAAACCGGATCGCGGTGACGAACCCCTCGCTGCGCATTACCGCCTATGATGACGCCAACCGCGGCGACATGGGCGTGGACAGCCTGACCCTTATGCCCGACGTGCCCGGCCAGGGCATGTTCATCTCTGTCTTCTGAGGATCGCATGGACATCGTGACCGGCGCGGGTTTCCGCGTCACAAAGAACCTCGGCGGCCGGAAATACACGCTGCGGGCGCCGAGCTTCGAAGAAGCCGGCGCAATCAGCGATGCGGCCTCGATGTGCCTGCGTCCGACCACCGCAGTGATCAACCACGAGGTCCGAGAGGCCCTGAAGCGGGCCGGCAAGGAAGATCTCGTGCAGGCCATCGACGAGCACGAGGCCGCCCAGATCGCCTTCCAGGATGCCCAGGTTCGCGCTCCCATCGGAGAGACGGACCGCGAGGTCCTGAAGGAGGTCAATGCGGAGATCTCCGCGGCTCGCCAGCGCATGATGAAGTCTGAGGCCGATCGCCAGCGGGCCGAGTGGTACATCCGCGACGACAAGGATCTGGCGGAACTGCGGGCGCTGGGCACGAAGCTGGATCGCGAGGAGCACATCCGCCTGGTTCTGCTGTGCTTGGTCAGTTGGGAGGGCAAGGGCCTTCCTGCGGTGCCGGAGAAGATCGACGCCGACTTCATCGTGACGCATCTGCCCGCAGGCGACGTTGCGGCGGTGGGCCGGGCGGCTTACGGGTTGATGCAGCCGACGAAGGAAGTGGAAAAAAACTGAGGGGCGCGCTGACCGTGATGCGGTCAGCAGAAGGCGCCTTTCCCGACTGCGTCAGGCCTCCGGAGGGGGGATATTGGGAGGCGGGCGGGAGATTGTGGAAGTCCAACCCGCGCTTTTACATCCCTCAGGCCATCTACCATGTCGTGCGGCTTTGGTTCCGCTGTCAGGGCGGCATGGGCGGCTTGTCTCACCTCCCTGCGGCCGGCGGCATCAACGACCAGCCGGCATGGCTGATGCGGTCATTTGGCGTCCTGGACGCGGCAGAAGCCGAGGCCCGAAAGGCGCGGGGTGATTAGACGCTGGCACGCGCTGGCGGCTACTCGGGGACCGTCTTTCCGTTGGAGGCTATGTAGTTTTGGAGGTATGAGAGCCCTTCGGACACCTCCTGAGGAATGCCGCAGCGCCCCCGCATCAGCCAAACTACGCTCTTCTCAATGTCGGCTTTGATGTCCATGGCGGCCTGAACGTCCAGAGAACGGCTCTTCATCAGAACCGCCGCTAGATTTGCGGACGCGCCAGCGCCCTCTGCGATCCGGTCACATTCGACGGCCAGAGCCGGTTGCGCCCCCAGGGCCAAGATCGTCACTGCGGCTACCAATAAGCGCATATCCATCTCCCTTATACACGCCAGGATAACATATTCGGCGTGAATTGCGGGGCTGTAACATTGGAGGCCTCATGTCCGGCACCGCTGGCGATCTCGGCATCAAGATTGGGATTGATGGCGTCCCTCAAATGGAGGCCGCCTTCAGCCAGTTGGAGGCCCGTCTTGGGACTGCGGCGGCGGCTCAGCGCCAGTTCGAGCAGAGCAGCCTTCTGGCACGCCAAGCTTTCGACGCCGGCGTCATCAGCCAGGACCGCTACACGCAGGCCCTAGGCGCCGCACAAGCCAAGCTGGATCAGCAAAACCGCACGGTTGAGACCGCCTCTGGCAGCATGGGGCGCTTCAATCAAATCATCCAGCAGGGCGGGTACCAAGCCGGCGACCTAGCCGTGCAGATCCAGGGCGGAACCAATGCTTTGGTCGCTCTCTCGCAGCAGGGCTCGCAGTTCCTCGGTATGTTCGGCCCGGCTGGTGCGGTGGCCGGTGTTATCCTGACTGTCGGGACGATCGCGGCCAACTTCCTGCTGACGGCCAACAATGCGGAGCAGGCCAAGAGCAAGGGGCAGGAAGCCCTCGACGCCATGGCCAAGAGCGGCGCGGACACTGCGCGCGTGTTGCGCGAGATCAACGACCTGTTTCTGACGGCCGGGCAGCGGGCGGCGAACCTCGCCAATATGCAGCGGGCTGAGCTTCGCAGCCGCAACGAATCTCGCCTCGCAGAAGTCGGCGGCGGTCGGGCGGAGCTGGCGCGGCGACTTGCTGAAGAGGAGCAATATCTCAGCGACATCGCCCGCCCATCCGGCAATCTGTATCGCGCTGAGAGCAACGCCGACCGCGCCCGCGAGGCCGAGGCGATTATCCGGGTGCGTGAGCTTCGCAGCCAACTCGCGGCGGCGGATCGCGAGGCGGAGCAGCTTCGCCAGGGCCTTCTCCGTCTGGATAAAGCCGGGCTTCAAGGCGCTGAGGAGTTTGGCCCCACTTCCGCCGATCCCTTCGGCACAAACGCCCTCCGCGCCAGCCTGGATCGCCGTTTCGCGGCCCAGCAGCAGTACGCCGAGCGGATCAACCAGATCAATCTGCAAGTCCGTGAAGGAACTCTCTCTGCCGCTGAGGGCGAGCGTCTGGCTACACTGGCCGTCAGGGAGCGCGACGAGGCGATCCAGAAGCTGGGCGAGACGGTCAAGGCCGTTGCCCGCAACATGGTCGAAGTCCAGGACATGGACGGCGGCGTGTTCAGCCGCGACGCCAATGTCCAGCGGCGCCTCGATGAATGGCGCGCCAAGGCCGCCCGCGAACAGGAGCAGGCCGAACAAAAGGGTGCCCGCGCTCGGGAGAAATCCGAGCGCGACTACGAGGCCGCCTTGGAGCGGCGCCAAAACGAAGAAGCCAGGACCACCGACGACATCGTCCGCTACACGGCGGACAGCTTCGCCGACATGTTCGCGGAGACGGAGCTGTCCTGGGGCCGCATGTGGCAGAACATGCGGCGCACGGCGGCTTCACTCGGGGCTCGGATCGCTGCCGAGGCTGTGATCCGCCCTATCGTGGCGCCGATTGTTGGTGGCATGATGGGCGGGATGGGAGGAGCGTCCAACGCTCTAGCCATGTCGGCCATCAACAACGCGCCTGGCGGCGTTGACTACACTAGCCTGGTCCGCAACGCCGGCGGCGGGCTGACCTCGTTCGGCGGTGGTGGAAGCTACTTCTCGGGCGCGGCCAACTGGCTGGACGCCACGGCAGCGAGCTATGCGCCGAGCCTCTTCGCTTCCACAAATGTCGCGGCACCCTCCACGCTGGGCTTCGCAGGGGCGGCCGGCACGCCGATCACGACGGCGCAGATCGACGCGCTCTCCGCCTCCATGCCGGCCACTCCTGGCGGCGGCGCCTTCTTCGGCAGCGCTTCCGGCACCGCCATGGGCGCGCTCGGCGTGGCGGGCGGCCTGTATGGCATTTACAGTGGTGTTCAGACCGGCGGCGCGCGGGGCTGGGCTCAGGGCGCCGGCGGCGCGGCCGGCGTCGTCGGCGGCCTCGGCACGCTGGCATCGGCGGGTGGGGCCGTGGGCGGCATGCTCGGGGGCGCCAGCGGTGCGCTCGCGGCGCTTGGCCCCTACGGCCTGGCCGCCGCAGCCGTGCTGGCCATCGCCTCGCAGTTCCTGCCCGGCCAAAAGCCCAGCAACCGCGAGGGCAACGCGACCGTCGACCTGCTGAGCGGGGGCCTCTCCATCGCCGGGCAGACCGGCGGAAAGTTCAGCGCCGAGAACCGGGACGCGGCGCAGGGGATCGCCAGCAGCATCAGCGACATCGCAGCCTCGTTGCGCGCGGCGACGGGTGTCGGCCAAACGCCCTATGCGTTTACGGTGGGCGTAGGTGACCGCGATGGAATCTACCTGCGCGACGCGGGGGCCAAGCAGCAGTTCTCGCGCGACGAGGCCGGTAGCCAGGCGCTGATCCAAGCGGCCACCTCGCAGATCCTGACATCAATGCGCGCCGCTTTCAGCGAAAACGTCAGCACAGTGGTGGATGCCTCGGGCGGGGACCTCCAGCGCACGCTGGAGAACCTCGGCTGGCTGCGGAACATCTACGAGCCGATGCAGCGGGTGGCCACCGTTGCCGACCAATTCGCGGCGGCTGTGGCGGCAACGCGGGCGCCGTTCGACGAGGCGATTGCCAAAGCGCGGACGCTGGGATTGGAGGTCAACGTCCTGTCCCAGCGGCAGGCCGAGGCCGTGACCAAGCTCTACGAGGCGCGCGCGGCGAACGACCGCGACATGTTCACCGGCTTCGACGTCCGCTTCCGCCGTGCCGCCGGTATGGATCAGGACGCGGCGTTGATGGAGTTCAACGCCGCGACCGACCGCGAGTGGCGGTCGCTGGTGGAGGGTCTGCAAAGCCAGGGCTACACGGATTCCGAGATCGCAGACCGCACGCGGTACTTCGAAAACGTGCAGGCTCAGGAGCGACTGGCGATCATCCGCCAGTTCGGCCAGGAGGCGGTGGCAGCGGAACAGCAGGCGGCGAACGACCGGCTGCGGGCGTCGCAGCAAGCCGCGGGGGTGGTGCAGTCGCTGGCCGATTATGCTCGCTCGCTCGGCGCGGGGGATATGTCGCCTTACTCGCTGCAGGACCGCTTCGGGTCGGCGCAGCGGAACTTCGACAGCATTTTCCAGAGCGCCATGGGCGGGGATGCGGCGAGCCTGCGGCAGTACCAGGGCGCGAGCCAGGAGTACCTGTCGCTGGCGCGGGACCTCTACGGCTCCACGGGCGGCTACGTGGACGCCTTCAACCGCGTCCAGAACGGGCTGGGAGCCATCGGGAATGTCGGCGCCGACACGCTGACGGCGAGCTTCCAGGCGGAGATCGTGCAGGACCAGACGGTAACGCTGGTCAATGCGCTGGCCCAGGTGCAGGCCGAGGTCGCGGCGCTGCGGCGTGAACAGGCACAAGCCAATTTGAGGCAGGCGGCATGAGCGCGAGCTTCTACACGGCCGAGGTGAATGCCTTCCGCCCGGGAGAGATCACGGGCGAGAGCACCTACGCCTGGGCGACCGACGCCTGGGCCGCCCCGCCGCAGCTTCCCTTCGAAGAGGCGGCGACGGCCGTATTCCGGGCTTCGGACAGCGGTTACCGCACCGAGTACGCGGCGGGCACGGTGACGGTTTACCCGCCAGTGCTGGAGCGGACGGTGGACCTCGACCGGCTGATCACGCTGGCGCCCTCGGCCACGGCCGCGAGCGTCAGCGTGGGCAGCATTCGCCTGATCAACGCCGATGGGCGCTGGGACCAAGTGGCGGGCGCCTTCTCGCCGGACGCGCGGCCGGTGCGCCTGGCCTACGGGCAGCGGATCTTCGACGCGACCCGGCGGCTCTGGCTCGACCCGCCGTCCTCGGCGCTGGTGGACCTGTTCCGAGGCTTGGCGCAGGGCTGGCGGCTGTCCGAGACGGCGTTGGAGATCCCGCTGCGGGATGCCAGCTACTGGCTCCAGCAGCAGTACCAGCGCAACGTCTACGGCGGCACGGGCGGGCTCGACGGCGACGCCTCCCTGGCCGGGCAGACCAAGCCCCGTGCGCGCGGAGGCACATCGGCGACGCCGATCCAGCAGGCGGCGCCGGTGCTGGTGGACGCCGTGAACCGTATCTACCAGATCAACGACGGGCCGGGGTCGGTGACGGCGGTCTACGAAAACGGGCTTCCTTTCAGCTTCTCGGGCGAGGTGGGCGACCTCTACTCTGGCACGACGCCGGCCGGGACTTTTCGCGTCGACAACGCGCGCGGCCTGTTCCAGCTTGGCAGCCCGGCGGTGGGCACGGTGACGGCGGACGTGATCGGCTTCTTCCCGGCCGCCGGGGGGCAGCCGGCAGCGCGCGACATCGCTCGCTACATCCTGACGGAGGACATGGGCCTCGCCGCCGACCTGGTGGACGTGGCCAGTTTTGCCGCCCTGCCAGCGGGGCGCGTCTCCGGCTGGTACTGGCCGAGCGGCGACCAGTCCACCGGGGCGCAGGCGGTTTCGGTGTTCCTCCGCGGCCTCGGTGCCAAGCTCGTCCCGCCGCGGGGCGGGCGGCTGCGGGCGCTGCCGCTGCGAGCTGTCGCAGCCGGGGCGGCAATCAAGGCGGCCCTCGGACCCGCGCAGATCCGCGACCTGCGGCCGAATGTCTTGCCGGCGCCGCTCGACCCTCCGGCCTTCCGCTGGCGGGTGGGCTATGCGCGGAACCACAGGCTGCTGGGCTCCGCGGCCAGCGAGGCGCTGACGGACGAGCGCCGCCGCGCGCTGCGGCAGGAGTGGCAGTACGGCGTGGCGCTCAGCCCGTCCGCACAGGCTGCCTACGCCACGCCGAGCGACCCCGAGCCGCTGGTGACGGCACTGATGAGCAAGACGGACGCGGAGGCGCTGGCCACAGCGACGGCAGACCTGTGGTCGCTCAAGCGGCGGCTCTACGACGCGACACTGCCGGTGGAGGTGGGCATGAAACTGGACCTGGGAGACATCGTGCGCCTCTCCTACCCCTTCGGCAACCTGCACGACGGGCAGGTCGGCCAGATCGTCGGCGACCAGATGCGCGGCAACGACGGGACAATCGTTGTGCAGGTGCTCGTCTAGTGCCGGCCTGGATCGGACACCAGAACAGGGCGCTGGCGGCCTCGCTGACGGCCAACAATCAGGTCGCCAGCCTGCCGGCGCAGAACTTGCAGAACCCGCACGGGGACACGGCCAACGCTTGGCAGACGACGCCGGGCACGACCGGCGCCAACGTCACGATCGACACAGGCAGCGCGGCGGCGACATGGCAACTCTTCGCGCTGGCGCGAACGAACCTCAGCCCGGCGGCTGTGGTGCGCTGGCGGGTAGGATCGCAGGCGGCTCTCAACGGCATCGAGCCGCTTGCCTACGACAGCGGCGATCTCTCGGGGACGGTGCAGGCCGGCTACGGGCAGAGCATCCACCTCGCGCCGCAGGTGGTGGCAGGGCAGATGTGCCGCGTCTCGATCCTGAACGCCTCCAACGCTGACGGCTTCCTCTCCGTTGCCCTGCTCTACGCGGGGCCGGCGTACAGAGCGGGCGGGCTGTCCTACCAGAGCGCCTGGATGCGTGAGGCGACGCAGGATGTGACACTCACTCGCGGCGGTCAGGAGTTCATCGTGCCCAGGTTCGCGCGCCGGGCCTGGGATGTGGCCTTCCCCTCTGTGCCAGGCGCCGAGGTCTATCCTGAGATCGCGGAGGCGATGCAGGCCTCCGAGCGCGGGCAGAACGTCCTCTTCTTGCCCTTTGACAGCGGCCCGCTGGCCAATGTTGGCCGGGACGCCGTGTTTGGCCGGATGCTGCCACAGGGCGGCGTAGGGTTCACCAATCACACGGGGCTGCGCCGGACATGGCGAGCCCGTTTCGTGGAGCGCCTGTGAATGCTGCGGAATCGGGTTGAGGAAACGGCAAACTCGCCAGGCACGAATGCGGTTGTGACGTTGCTCGGCGCCGTGCCGGGGCGGCGGTCGTTCCTTTCGGCCTTCGGTGACGGAGCGGAGTGCGGCTACGAGATCGCCTCGGGCACTACATGGGAAATCGGAGTTGGGAAGGTGGCTGCTGGGCCACCGGCAACCCTGACGCGGACGACAGTGGAGGAGAACTCCGCAGGGACCACTGCGCGCTTGAACTTCAGCGGCACGGTGCGGGTGTTCAACACGCTGTCAGCGCAGCGCACGCCTGTCCTGAGCACGACTGGCCGGCTGCCAATGGACCAGATGCCCTACGAGGTGGCGTGGAACACGATCCAGAAAGTGGTTTCCACGGGCACAGTCGCGTCCTACGTCTTCTCCCTGCCCGTAGAGTTCAACCGCTTCCGCTTTGAGTGGCAGGACACGGCGCCAGCGGGCAACAGCGCAATGTACGCCCGGGTCAATCACGGCGGTGGCCCGCTCGTGGGGCCGAACGACTACCTGAGCGGCTACAGCGTCGGCGGGTCGCAGGAGAGCTTCACCGGGCCTCCCGCGAGCAACAACACCTCCATTCCGCTCACAGACAACACCGGCGGCGGCACGTTCGGCGTGATGGAGTTCTACAACATCGCCAACGCGCAGATGATGGGGACGTGGGAGTCCGCGGCACTGCGCGCAGCGACGGGCCGCATCGTCCGCATGTCGGGCGCCTTCGTCGTCCCGTACTCGGTGCGCGCCACGCAGTTGATCATCGGCTTCTCCGGTCAGAACGTGACCGCCGGCCGGTTCCGTCTCCTGGGGGCTCTGGCATGAGCGACACGATGAAGTGGGTCGACGGCGAGATGGTGCCGATGTCGCCTGAGGACATCGCGCAGATGGAGGCGGATCGCGAATCGCCGCCGGCTGTGCCGCAATCTATCACCCGGCGCCAGGCTCTCCTTGCCCTCCTGCAAGCGGGCCTGCTCGATGACGTGGAGGCGGCTGTCGCGGAGGCCGACCGCGCCGTGCAGATCGAGTGGCAGCACGCATCCGTCTTTGAGCGGTCCCATCCGCTCCTGCTCGGCATCGCGGCCCGCCTGGACCCGCCGCTGACGGAAGAGCAGGTCGATGACCTGTTCCGGGCTGCTGCGGCGATCTGACTGACCGGGCTTCGGCCCTCCCTAAAATCCGGAGGTTTCTCATGTCCGACACAGTCGCGGCAGACGTGCGACTGCGCGCGCGCATCGGGCCGTATCCTACTACACGCCGGCAGCGCGGCACCCTCGGCAGCGCGGTCCGCGTCTATTTCGACGTGACCGACCGGACAACCGGGCTGCCCGTGGACTATGCCGGCGCGGCGGCGCTCGCCTGGCTCCCGAACACAGAAGGGAGCGACAGCCCCGGCCAGCCGCTCGATGTGATCCCTGTCAGCTCCGGCACTTTCGCGGTTGACGTAGTGCCGATGGCACCGGGGACCTGGACCGTGGTCGGCAGCATCGCATCGCCGAGCGCCGAGACGGACCGCATTGATTTCGACGTGGCCGACGCGGCTGGCCTTCCGCAGGGCGTGCCGACCGAGGCCTTTGGCGCGCTCCAGATGGCCGGCGCCGCTGCCGGCGCCTCCGCAGCCATCCCTGTGGCCCGCAGCGTGGCCACCGAGGCCGCGCGCGAGGCTGGGGCTACCGCCGGCACCGAGGCTGTTCAGCCGCTGGTGCAGCAGGCCGAGGCCTCTGCCACCGATGCTGCGCTGAGCAAGGGCATCGCGCTGGGCGCGGCGGATATCTCCATCGCTGAGCGCCAGGCGGCCGAGGCGGCGCGTGCGCTCGCGGACCAGCGCGCAGCGGATGCTGAGACGGCCCGGCTGGATGCGATTGCTAAGGCAGAGGCGGCCGAGGCCGCACGTCGGGATGCCGAAGCCAAGGCACAGGCAGCCGAGGAAGCGCGCGCTGCCGCTGCGGGCGCGTCGTCTGCCGCGACGACCGAAGCTGACCGCGCAAAAGCTCAGGCTGATCGCGCAGCGCCAGAGGCTCAGGCTGCCGCGCAGACGGTGCTCTCCAGCAAGGCCAATACGAACAGCCCTGTGCTGACCGGACAGCCCACAGCTCCAACGCGCGGCCGGACCATCGCGGACTCCGCTATCGCGACGATGGAAGCGCTCAAGCGTGCGCTGGGCATGGACATCTCGCTCCGAAATGTGGGTGGGGCGACAACGAACATCACTCTGACGGCCGATGAGGCCGCCTACGCGACCTTCGTTTTCAGCGGCGAGATGATCGGGGACCGCACAATATTGGTGCCGGTTACTCAGCCGCGCAGCTACACCCTCATCAACAATACGACCGGAGCCGGCGCCCTCACATTCAAGGCGCTGGGCGGCGGCGGCGGCATCACTGTGGCGCGCGGCACAACAGACCTCGCAGTCTGTGATGGCGCCAACATTCTGAGGGCCAAGACGGACCTGAGCGGCGCCATGGCGCCCAACCTCTCGGTCGCAGATACGAGCCAGCAGCCGGCATCCGCAGCATTGGTGGCTGGGAAGATCCGTGTCGGCGCCACGCAAATGGAGGTCACAGCAGGCTTATCCGGCGCGGTCACACGATACCTGAGCGATGAGATCAATGATTCGATCAACGTCCGGAAGTTCGGCGCCCTCGGAAATGATTCCGCCGATGAGACAGCGCAGATCCAGGCGGCGTTTGATGCTGTCAAGGGCTTCACGTCGTGGGGCCGTGCGCGCTGTGAGATCGTGGCGCCCGGAGGGGTTTACCGCTTCCGGGGGGTCACGGTGGATCGGGCAATTGGCATTCGCGGCCATGGCCGGGAAAGCGCGCAGTTCTTCCTTCTTGGCGATGCCACGCAGCCCGCATTCCGTTTTGCCATCTCCCGCTCCGGATACGATTACGTCGCGGATGGCTACCCATCCCCTCGCGTGAAGCTCTCGCAGTTCCGCATCCAGGGACAAAGCCGCGACGGCGAGGCGGGAAGGGGCGTGGCTCACGGCGTTTATCTCGACGTAGCCGAGACGAACCCGCTCTATGCCGGCATCTATCTCGATGACGTGCAGATCATCCGCATGCAGGGCAACGGTATCGGCAACAGGCCCGGCGCTTCCGGCAGCATCGGCGGCCAGCGCGTTACAGTCAATGACTGCTACGGGACCGCGCTGGCTCTCAATAGCCTGAACGATAGCGTCTGGTTGGGGTCTGGATTTGGCGGCACTCGAAGCCGCGCCCTATCCCTCTCCGGAGTTGGACAGGCAATCTTCCTAGGATCGAATTTCTATTCGAGCCTGGAGGACAATATCTATCTCTTTGATGGGCCTGGGGCCGCGAAC
>Ga0233380_1000652_pt1 | contig 17539 bp, 14 predicted proteins | sample ElkDunMinimDraft_9_FD_191541 | JGI IMG/M metagenome (GOLD analysis project Ga0233380, IMG submission 191541) | Fecal eukaryotic communites from dung pellets of Tule Elk in California, USA - Elk Dung F36 | ecosystem: Host-associated > Mammals > Digestive system > Large intestine > Fecal | place... | reverse complement strand
TGCAAGACTGCCTCGCCGTTGTCGCGGAACTGCCCTCGCGCGCAGCCGAATTCGGCGTGCGTGCGGAAGGCTATGCGGTAGTTGGCGATAGTGCTGGCGGCAATCTTGCAGCGGCGGTCGCGCTGTCGCTGCGCGGCAAGGCCAATGCCCCGGCTGCGCAGATATTGTTCTATCCCGTCACGGACGCCGATTTCGAAACGGCGTCCTACCGCGCGACCTCTAAGGAGGCATTTCTGACGACGGATATGATGCGTTTCTTCTGGAACGCTTATGTTGGTGAGGCGGAGCTCGATGGTCTGGCCGCGCCGCTGCGGGCGCAGGATATGAGCAGCGCGGCGCCGGCCACGGTTATCGTCGCAGGCAACGACCCGCTGCATGACGAGGGCTTTGCCTATGCGCAGAAGCTGCGCGCCGCCGGCGTGCCTACGGATCTGCATGATTTTGGCGGTGCAATTCATGGTTTCGCGAGCTTCTTCGGCGTCGTCCCCATCGCGGACCAGGCGATCGCGCTCGCAGTGGCCGCGCTGCGGCGCCTGTAGAGCGGAGTAAGCGGACGAAAATCAGGGCGGCCACCGCCCGTCATTACAGGAGAGAGACATGTTTGATTTCAACGGCAAAACGGTGCTGGTCACCGGCGGTGGCGTCGGTATCGGCCGGGCCGCCGCCGAAGCCTTCGCTGCAGCCGGCGCTCAAGTTGCGATTATCGAGCTGGACGCCGCCCGCGCCGCCGATGCGCGGGCGGCGCTTGGCAACAAGGCGCTCGTCATCACCGGCGACGTCACTGATCCCGCGACCGTGGAGGGTGCTGCCAAGGCGATCGACGAACGCTTTGGCGGGTTGGACGTGCTGGTCAACAATGTCGGCGATTTCCTGCAGATGGCCAAGCCCTTCGACCAGCTGACCCAGACCGAAATCGCGCAGCTCTATGCCACCAATCTGGGCCAGATTTTCAGCGTTACCCACGCCATGATCCCACTGCTCCGCAAGCGCGGACCGGGTAGCAACATCGTGTCCGTGTCCTCGATCGAGGGGTTTCGCGGCATTCCCAATTGCGCTGTCTATGCGGCATGCAAGGCGGGCATCACTGGCTTCACGCAGAGCCTCGCGCTCGAACTCGGGCCGGAGGGTATTCGCGTTAATCTGATCGCGCCGGAGACCACCGACACGCCGCAGGTGCCCGTGTCGTTGATGATCCCGGAAGAAAACCGCAAACATCTGCCCAACTGGATCCCGCTGGGCCGCCTCGGTGAGCCGACCGATATGGCAAACGGTATTTTGTTCCTTGCCAGCCCGATGGCGGCATGGATCACGGGCACTGCGCTTCACATCGATGGCGGGGCGCTGGCGGCCGCAGGCTGGTATCGCGATGCGCGTGGCGTCTGGACTAACATGCCCATCGTCAGCGGCAATGGACTCAATTTCTAAGATGGAGAAGAAGCTCATGAAGACCCTTGTCGTCGGCGGTTCCGGCATGATCGGTGGGCGCACCGCGCTGCACCTGAAGAATAAGGGGCATGACGTCACCATCGCGGGACGTAACCGCCCGGAAGCGGGCACGCCGCTGGGTGATTTGCCGTTCGAGCGGATCGACTATATCAACATGGACTTCGACCGGGACGCACTCGGCCGTTTCGACGCCATGGTCTTCGCGGCGGGCAATGACGTTCGCCATGTTCCCGAAGGCGAGGATGACAGCTTCTGGCATCGGGTAAACTCGGTCGGCGTGCCGCGCTTCTTTGAAGCCGCCAAGGCAGCGGGTATCCGCTCGGCCGTCAATATCGGCAGCTATTATCCGCAGGCCGCGCCGCATCTGGTGGAAGGCAATGCGTATATCCGGTCGCGCAAGGAATCCGCTGAAGGCGTCGCCGCGTTGGCGGACGGCAATTTCAAATCGTTGAGCGTCAATGCGCCCTTCGTGGTGGGCACCGTCCCTGGCCTCGTTATCCCCATGTTCGTCGCCTATGTTCATTACGCGCAGGGTAAATATGCGCCCATGCCCGAGTTCGTGCCGCCGGGCGGCGTCAACTTCATCTCGACCCAGTCGTTGGCTGAGGCGGCCGAAGGTGCGCTGGAGCGGGGCGCGCCGGGTGCATCCTATCTTGTCGGTGACGAAAATCTGACCTGGCAGGATTATTTCGGCGCCTTCTTCGAAGCGGTTGGCCGCGAACGTCCGCCGATCCGCGATGAAGAACATCCGATGTTGCCTGACATGGCCATGCCCTTTGGGCGCGGCAACAAGCTTTATTATGAGGTCGATCCGCAGGAAACCGCGCTGCTGGGCTATCGCCGCAACGATATCGTGCCCGCGATCCAGGAGATCGTGGCGCAGTATCGCGACCTGTAAGAAGAGCGGGCTTGATTGCCACCCGCGCACGGGCAACATGCGCGGGTGGCTGATTCGCAAACCCCTGCCCGCAGCGTAGGTCGTCCCCGGCGCCTGACGCTCGACCGACTGCTCGATACGGCGCTCGAAATGGGGCTGGCGGATCTGAGCATGAAGGATCTGGCCAACCGGCTCGGCGTCGGCATCGCCACCCTTTATCGCTATGTCGATAATCGGGAGGCGCTGATCCGCATGGCTGCGGGCCGGCGGGCGCGCCGTTCTGCGCCCATAGACAATGGCCAGCCATGGCAGGACATCACCCTCCAATATGCCGAATCTCTGTTCAGCTCGGTGGGCCGTGACTCGACATTACTGACCGAATTTCTCGAGGCGCGCTGGGGCATTGCGGTAGAGCTGGAATTTGTCGATAATTTCCTTGGAGCCTTGACCGCACGCGGCTTTACGCGGTTCGAAGCGATGCGCCTCTATCGCGCGATGGCCAAGATCGTGCTGGGTGCTGCTGTCGCTGCCGGCCATTTCGCGGCGCTCGCGACCCGCGGCACCAACCAGGCGCGCGAACTGGCGAGCGCACTCGCGACATGGGAAGCCGATGAACTGCCGAACCTGCGCGCGTCCGCAGACGATTATGCCGATGAAGCGTCCGCAGACGATTGGCGCGAACCGTTGCAGGCGGTGATGCGCGACGTGGAACAGGCGCACGCACAACGGCGTTTGTCGCAGACCGGATAATTCGATAGACCGGTTCCCTTATTAATGAGGATGGAGTCGGTGGATGGCGACGGCGGCTCAAAATGACGCGCGCAGGACGGCGCGGGGTGAAATGCCAGGGGCGGCGCCGATCGAACGCGACGCCGCAGGCACCTGGCATATCCGGAGCTTTGCCGCCGCGCGCCAGCTGCTGCGCGGCAATGCGACCAAGCAGGCCGGATTCAAGGCTGAACTGCTCGAAAGGCTGCCGCAGCAGGGCCGCACGCCCATATTGTTTCTGGAAGGGGCGCCGCATCACGAACAGCGCCGCCTGACCGCACCCTTCTTCACGCCGCGCGCGGTTGACACGCGCTATCGGGCGCTCATGTCGCGCCTGGCCGACCAAGTTATTGGCCGCTTCGCAAAGCAGGGCCGGGCTGAGCTGAGCGCCATGGGCATGGAGATGGCCGTGGGCGTGGCGTCGGAAGTGGTGGGCCTGACCGATAGCCGCGTTCCCGGGCTCGATCGCCGCATCAATGCCTTTTTCTCAGGCGGGCTGGAAGGGGAGGGGGGACGCATCCGCCGCCTCTGGCAGGCATTGGTCGCGCAGATCAGGCTGGCGCGCTTCTATTGGCTGGATGTGCGACCGAGCATCGCCGCGCGCCGTCGCGAACCGCGCGAGGACGTCATCTCCCATCTTCTCTCACAAGGGTATCGCGACAGCGAAATTCTGACCGAATGTATCACCTATGGCGCGGCCGGCATGGTCACGACGCGCGAGTTCATTACCGTCTGCGCCTGGCACTTGCTGGATGATGCAGACCTGCGCCAGCGTTATCTTTCCGCCGACGAACCCACGCGTCACAAGCTGCTGGAAGAGGTGCTGCGGCTGGAGCCGGTCGTCGGCACGCTCTTTCGCCGTGCTATGAGCGACATCAGCCTCGACGACGCGACGATCCCGCAAGGCGCCTTGGTCGCGGTCGATCTACGCGCCGTCAATGCCGATCCGGCGGTCAGCGGCGATGCACCGCTCAGCCTGGATCCAGACCGGTGCCCGATGCATCGCGCGGGCTCGGCGGTGATGAGCTTCGGCGATGGGCATCATCGCTGCCCTGGCAGCTTCCTGGCGATCCAGGAGACTGACATCTTCCTGACGCGCCTGCTTGAGTTGCCGGGTCTGCGCATGGAAAAGGCGCCGGACGTCAGCTGGAACGATCTTGTGACGGGCTATGAGCTTCGCAGCGCCTGGTTGCACTGTGACGCGCCCGCTGCGAGCGGTGGCAGGGCGGGGTCATCTGAAGTGCGGCAGGGTAGCGCCACCTGATCCCCTTTCCTCCGGCCTGATTGTGGCGCCCTGACAAGAGGCGTAGCCTGCTCCTTAGCAATGAGTGGACGATTTCGACGCGGCAAAGATCGCGCACCGTCTAGGGCGCATGCGAAGGAGCGGAGAAAATTATGGGCGACATGCTTATCCGGGGCGGGACCGTCGTGGACGGAACCCGCGCCGCCGGTTTCAAGGCCGATGTGCGAGTCAAGGGCGATCGGATCGTCGAAGTCGGCGAAGGCCTGACGCCGCAGGACGGCGAAGAGACGTTCGACGCGACCGGCTGTTACGTGACGCCCGGCTTTATCGAAGGCCACACCCATTATGACGCGACCATGTGGTGGCAGCCGGATCTCGATCCGCTCCCCGGCGTCGGCGCGACCACCGTCATCACCGGCAATTGCGGCTTCACTGCCGCGCCGCTGTCTGAGGACAAGGCGGCGCAGCTTGAAATGGTGAAGATCTTCTCCTTCTTTGAGGATATCCCGCTCGAACCCTTCCTCAAAAATGTGCCGTGGGATTGGAAAAGCTGGCCCGAATATAAGGAGTCGGTGAAGGAAAAGGTCCGGCTTCCGCTCAACAACGCGGCCTTTGTCGGCCATATCGCCATCCGCATGGCGGCGATGGGAACCGACGCCTGGGAGCGCGCCGCCAATGCCGAAGAGCGGGCCACGATGGCGCGCATGCTTGACGAGGCACTGGCCGCTGGCGCGCTTGGCCTTTCGACCAATCTGCTCGACCATGATGGCGAAAATCGCCCGATCCCGACGCTAGTCGCGGATGATGCCGAATTTTCCGCCCTGTTCGACGTCCTTGAACGCTATCCGGCGACGACCTTCCAGTGCATCATCGACGTCGCCTTGATGCGCGATACCGGGCCGGCGCAGACGGATCGCATGGCCGCGCTGCTCAAGGGGCGCAACATCCGCGTGCAGTTGACGGGCGCGATCCCGACGGTTGCCTATCAGAAATATCTGCTCCAGCCGATGCGCGACCGGGTCGAGCAGATGCGCAAGGACGGCATCGACGTATGGCCGGGCTATGCGCATGTGCCGCTGACCGGTCAGCTCAGCCTCTACAAATCGCTGATCTTCGCACAGTCGAACGATTATGTCTGGCACGAGGTCGTGCTGGCGGAAGGTGCTGAGGCGAAGGAAGCGCTGCTGCGCGATCCCGATTGGCGCGCCCGTGCCCGCGAAAGCTGGGACACGCAATGCTATCCGCAGTCGCCGATGAACAATCCGGGCATGCTGCTGCTCACCAAGCTTGGCTCCGACAATGGCGCCGGCCCGTTCGGCACGCTGCAGGAATACGCCGAGCAGCTTGGCCTGCACCGGTCTGATGCAATGGCTGAATGGCTGCTCAAGAATGGCGTGCTGTCGACGGTGCGGATGGCGCCGTTCGACATGGACGACGACGTGGTGGTCGAGATGATCCGCGATCCCAAGACGGTGGGCAACATCACCGACGCGGGCGCGCATCTGCAGATGCTGTGCGGGGGCGGCGAGAACCTCGTCTATCTCACCAAATATGTGCGTGACCAGAAGGCGATCAGCCTTGAGGAAGCGGTGCATTCCATGACCGGTAAGCTCGCTGAGCATTTCCACCTCACCGACATTGGCGAGATCAAGAGCGGCAAGCGCGCCGATATCGTGGTCTTCGACTTCGACGAGGTGCGTCAGCACGACATGGAGAAGATCTACGACGTCACCGACGGGAAGGGCGGCATCACCTGGCGCTACACCCGCAAGCCTGCGCCGATGAAGCTGACGATGGTCAATGGCGAGCCGACCTTCCGCGACGGCGCCTATACCGGAGCCAAGCCCGGCGCCTTCCTCGAACCCAGCAATGACAAATCCAGCGTCGCGATCGCGGCGGAATGAATAAAAGGAGAGAGAAGCACATGACCAACATGCTCATCCGTGGCGGCACAGTCGTCGACGGGACGGGAGCGAAGGCGTATGACGCCGACGTCCGTGTCGCAGGTGAACGTATCGTCGAAATCGGCAAGGGCCTTGAGCCCGCCGCCGGCGAAGAGGTGATGGATGCCGCCGGCTGCTACGTCACGCCGGGCTTCATCGAAAGCCACACCCATTATGACGCGACCATGTGGTGGCAGCCTGATCTCGATCCACTGCCCGGCAATGGCGCGACCACGGTGATCCTCGGCAATTGCGGTTTTACCGCCGCGCCGCTGTCAAAGGACAAGGCCGCGCAGTTGGAGATGATCAAGATATTCTCGTTCTTCGAGGATATCCCGCTCAAGCCCTTCCTGCAGCATGTGCCTTGGGATTGGGAAAAGTGGTCGGAATATAAGGCGTCGATGGCGAAGAACGTCCAACTGCCGACCAACTATTCCGCCTTTGTCGGCCATATTGCGCTTCGTCTCGCGACGATGGGGCTGGAAGCCTGGGAGCGTGCGGCGACGCCTGACGAAATCGCCAAGATGGCGGAACTGCTGGAAGATGCGCTTTCCGCCGGTGCGCTGGGGCTTTCGGACAATCTGCACGACCATGATGGCGACAATCGGGCGATCCCGACCCTGCTCGCCGACGATGCGGAGTTCGAGGCGCTGTTTGCCGTGATGGAGCGTTATCCCGGCACCACCTATCAGTGCATCATCGATACCTTCATGCGCAAGACCGGGCCGCAGAGCCTGGAACGCCTCGGTCGCCTGACCAAGGGGCGCGGTATCCGCATGCAGATCGCGGGCGCGGTTCCGACGCTGGAGTTCCAGAAGGACATCCTGCCTCAGCTGCAGGAAACGCTGGCCCGTCTCCGCGCCGAGGGCGCCGAAATCTGGCCGGGCTATGCGCATGTGTCGCCCACCAGCACGCTCAGCCTCATCAAGTCGCTGATCTTCGCCCAGTCCAACGACTATGTCTGGCACGAGGTCGTGCTGGCCGAAACCCATGAGGAAAAGGCCCGTCTGCTCGCCGATCCGGATTGGCGTGCCCGTGCACGCGAGAGCTGGGACACCCAGGCTTGGCCGCATTCGCCGATGAACAACCCGCAGGACCTGTTCCTGCTCGACAGCGAAAATGGCGTAGGCCCCGTGGGCGGCACGCTCAAGGAATTTGCCGACAACCGCGGCCTGCATCGTTCGGACGCGATGGCGCAGTGGATCCTTGAGAATGGCACGCGCTCGACCGTGCATATGGCGCCCTTCCCGAAGGACGAGCAGCTTACCCTTGAGCTGATGCGGCACCCGCAGACGGTGGGCAATATTTCCGACGCTGGCGCGCATCTTCAGATGCTGTGCGGTGGCGGCGAAAATATCCTGCTCTTCACCAAATATGTGAAGGACGGGCTGCTGACGCTGGAAGAGGCGATCCACATCAAGACGGGCAAGCTCGCCAACTTCTTCGGTCTGCATGAGACCGGTGAGCTCAAGGTGGGACGCCGCGCTGACCTGGTCGTGTTTGATCTCAACGAGATCCGGTATCGCGACATGGAAAAGCGCTTCGACGTGCCTGATGGCGACGGCGGCACCACTTGGCGCTTCACCCGCCAGGCCGCGCCGATGCGGTTGACGCTCGTCAATGGTACGAAGACCTTCGCTGACGGCCAGTATACGGGTAATCGTCCCGGCACCTATCTGGCCCCGACGGCTGAAGCTGCCGATGCGCAGGCGCAGCTGGAGGCGGCCGAGTAACGGCACTTCCTCCAAGCCAAATCAACAAAAGGGCGGGTCGCTACGCGGCTCGCCCTTTTGTTTAAGCTGAGGGGGAGGATGTCATGGCGGGGCGGTGCTGGGTTGCGCCGTGTCGGTCCTTGGCCGAAGCTTAAGGCCTAAATTACGCGCGCTGGCGTAGTGCAAATTGTAGCAAATGCGCGGGACGAGGCGGACGAAGACCGAGCGCTGAGCGCGTCTGCCCGTCGGTGTAGCACGCAGCCTTGAAGCCGGTGGCCGGCTGACTCATGCCATTAATATGTCTGGAAGGGGCAGTAGCGAGAGGAGCGTGCCGGTATCCCGGCGGCGGGACCTAGGTCGGTCCAGTTTTCACGTCTCGTCTGTCCGGCGGAAGAGCCGCCATTAGGTGCCAGCGCGGCGCCCCCGATGGGAGGCGCCGCGTGGGAGATCCGTCACTCAGCAGCAGCTGCCATGGCGGAATCATCGTTCGCAAAACGCGGGTCCTGGCTGACATCGGTCGTCCAGGCCCATTCGCCGGAAGGCGGAGGATTGGTGATACCGAACTCTTCGCGGATATCGCTGACCTGATGGTCGAGATAATCACGGAAGGGGATGAGGAAGAGCGGATGCTTCCACGCCCGGCCCTGTGCGGCGCCGATATCCTCGGCATCCAGCTCGACCTTGAACGACTCAGGATAGAAGAGCCCGCTCTTCATCGTCGTCTTCGCCTTGAGATAGGCGCTCACGCGATTGAAGAAGGCGGCCAGTTCAGGCGTAAAATAATTGTAGAGCGCGCGCGCGTTAGCCGCGAGCAGGGCCACTTCGCCGGCATGATTGGTCTCAAAGCCGGTGATCATATGTTCGACGTCATGGGTATGCGTCCTCTCCTTCATGTAGAAGTCGAAGTCCGTCTTGATTTCCATGCCCTGATAGAAGTGGTCCATATTATAGCCGCTGTTGACGACGAAATCATGGATCACCGCGCGCAGCGTGCCGGGCTTGGGATCTTTGAGTTCATCGGGCGTGAACAGCGAAATCTTGCGCCCTTCTAGCCAGGACTTGAACAGCGGCAGGCGCGCTTTCTCTTCCTCAAATAGCTGGAAGATGCGCGGCCAGTTTTCCATTTCCATCAATATCTTGACGACATTGGGGATGTAGGCCGTGTTGGGAAGGTCCGGTCCGTTACGGCGAAGCATTTCCTGCGCGATCAGGCTGCGCAGCTCGGGATGATTGAGATAGGGGGAGGAGCTGATCAGCGTCGAGCTCTCCGTCGAATATTGAGGTCCATTGCCATTATAATAGGCAAAATCGGCATCACTTACTTTTGACGCGATATCGTTCATGATCGCTCTCCTAAAAACCGCGGCGCCTGGACTGTCCGGTCGCGGCATGGCGAACCGGTATCAATCGATTTCGGAGCCTAACTCCGAAACTCCGCCGGGGCAAGTGCTTATGCCCCGGCGGACCTCGTCATTTTAGAAGGCGTAGCCGACTTCGACGCCATAGGTGCGGCCGCGATCGAAGCTGGCGGTCAGTGCCAGGACAGGCGCGCCGAAGGACGCGACCTGCTTGTCAAACAGGTTCTGGCCGAACACCGACAGCGAAGCCCGCGATCCGCCAAGGGGAATGTCCACCACCCCGACGCGGGCATCGACCAGCCAGAAGGCGGGGCGACGGTTGAGGTCTTCATACACTTCCTGTCCGGCCAGATCCACGAACGGCGTCGAGGTCAGATAGTAGGCGCTGCGATAGCGACCCTCAACGCGCCCTTGTAAATGCGCACCGTTCGAAAATTCCGACGAGTCATATTGCGCCGCGACGCGACCAGTCCATTTCGAGGTATAGGTCGGCCGCGCGAAGTCAGCCACTTCCTGATTGTTGAGGATGAAGGTCTTGTAGGTAAGGTCCGAGTATCCGACATTACCGCTCAAGGTCAGGCCAGGAAACGGAACGGCTTCGACTTCAAGTTCAAAGCCCTTAATCGTCGCTTTGCCGGCATTGTCAAAGAACTGCCGCCCATTGATGAAGTTCTGCGTCTGCAGATCCTTGTAGTCACTATAGAAGGCTGCGGCGTTGAAGCGCAGGCGGTTGTCGAACAATTGGGTCTTCGCGCCAAGCTCGTAAGTGATGAGCGATTCCGGATCATAGGGAATGCCGCTCAGGATGCCGCCGGAGACGTAGCCGGTCGAAACCTTGCCGTAGATGGTCGTATCCATGTTCGGCCGCCACGTGGCGATGCCGGTATAGGTGAGCTTTTTGTACGACGCCTTGTAGCGACCTACGCCCAGTTCCGCGCCTTGTCCGCCGGCAATCGCGAAAATCCGCAAGTCACGATCGTCGAGCGTGCCACGCGCGCCTGCCGTGAGGTCTAACGTATCGGTCAGATGGAAGGTGGCCTGCGCATAGCCCGCCATCGAATTGTTGACCGCCAGCGTACGGGTCGTGCCGCTGCCAAAGATCGCATCGAAGAAGGACGGCGTCACCACGCCATTGGGGACCGGCTCGAGCACGCCCAAAATGTCGGTACCCGGCGAGCGTTCGTCAAAGTAGAACAGGCCAGCGGTCAATTCATAGTTTTCGGCGTCGAGCTGGAACTGTAGCTCCTGGCTGAACTGGCGCTGGCTGGTCTTGCGCGCGGTCAGCAGGGAGAAGAAATAGTCGTTCGGGCCTGGCGCATTGGCCGGGTCGAACAGCACGGCCTGTACTTGAGCGGGCGTGAGCGTCGGGTTCAGGAAGGCACCAAGTTGCGTCGACGTGAATCGCAAGCCGCCGCTGGCCGCGAGATCGTAGATATTCGGGTCTTGGCGGAATTTGCGGAAGGCGGTGATGCTCTTGACCGTAAACTGGTCATTTGCGGTGAGGGTCAGCGTCAGGCTGTGGCCCTGGGTCACCACCCGTTCCTCGCTGGTCGCGTTGGCAACCGCCTTGTCGATGCGCGTACGCGAGAGGTTGGTGATACCGCCGAAGAGTGGCTGAAGAGCAATGATTGGCGACAGGATCTGCCCCGACGAATCGGGGATCACACCCAGGCTCTGGATCGGACGGCCGGTCGAGCGCGCATCGCTATAATCGAAACGGTAATCGGCGATGAGATTGCCGAAGTCGCCACGAATGGCGACCTGCACGCCGTCAGTGTTGCGCTTGCCCAGCTTCTTTGCGTAGCGCAACGTGCCGAACGAAGGATCGCGCAGCGACAGGTCTATGGTCCGTCCGCCGACAAGGTTGGTATAGTCACCTTCCATCTCGTCATGAAGATAGGCGATCTTGGCCGAGAATGGGCCGAATGCCGGCAGATCGAGCACGGCCTTGGCGCGAATGGCGTCATAATTGCCATAGGAGGCGCTTGCCCGTAGGCCCCATTCGCCCGACGGTGCCGCCGAAACGAGGCTGATCGCGCCCGAGGTCGCGTTGCGGCCGAACAAGGTGCCCTGCGGACCGCGCAGCACTTCGACGCGCTGAATATCGGCAAGGTCGAAGATCGAGCCGACCGTCCGGCCGACATAGACGCCGTCGATATAGATGCCGACCTTCGGATCGACCGCATTGTTCGAAGCGCCCGATGCGATGCCACGGATGATGATGGTGTTGTTGGAGGAAAGACCCTGCTGGTTGATCTGAAGGCTGGGAGCGATGCCCGCGAGATTACGAACGTTGGTGACGCGCAACTGATCGATCTGATCGGCGCTGATGGCGGTCACGGCCACCGGCACCCGCTGCAGGCTTTCCTCGCGGCGTTGTGCGGTCACGACGATGTCGGCAAGACCGGCCCGTCCGTCGGGCTCGGCAGGTGTTGCCGTCTCCGACACTGGGGCGGGGGCGCTGCTGACGGGCCCCTGACCTGCCGACACCTGTGCGTGTGCTATAGTCGCAACGCTGGACGCGCCGATGAGTGCGAACGCCGTCATCTTGTTACGCATGCTGATCCTCTCCTGAATTTTATACCGAGCGACCTGACACAGTTCGCCCGTCGGCCGATCGGTGGTTCCGATCGTCCGTTCCTGATGATGGCGCCATGTTATAAGAAACCGCGGCCGATCTTTTCGGTCCGTGGCCCTGTGCGTTATGCCGAGACGGGATTGCCCTTGGTCATCATGCTCCCCCATGCGTCAGCGCAATTGTGCTGACCCTATTGATATTTGCATTTCTAGTCGAATGCTGTGGATGAAGAGTAAAAGAACGAACGCAGCCGTCAAGAGGCCATTCATGTTTAAGTCAGGGACTGTGTTATCTGCGCCATATCATGGTTTTATCAAGGGCTTCATCGACCGCGCGACTCCCAGCACGGCATACCATTCGGCTGGCAGGGAAGAGGTGCGGCGGTCCTCGTTCTCCAGAGCGCGTAACTCGCCGCGAAAGGCCTCGATCCGCTCCCGCAGCTTCGCGACGCCCAAGGGCGACAGTTTGAGCGTTTCAGCACCGAAAATCGTGTGCGGATCGCCATAATCCATGGTGAAGAAGAGGGGCTTGAGATGGCGTTCGAAATGGCGCCGCATCGGGGCCCGCTGCCAGGCATGGGAAGGGCTGAGGCGGGCCCGCAATCGTCCGCCAGGCAGCCGGTCGATCAGCGCGAGCCGTACCAGACGCTGAACATGGGTTTCGACCTCTTCGGGTGGAATATTGAAGGCTTCGGTTGCCTCACTTGGAGGCCATCCATTGACGATGAGAAAGAAGATGGTCGAGAGGTTGGTATCCTTGGTAAGCGCCTCCTCCTGCGCCAATGTCAGCCGGTCCTCTAGCTGGCTGACGACGCGGCTGCTCTCCGCCAGTTCGGCGAGGCTGGTCTGCGCCATCACGCAGAGCCGCCCGAGCGTCTGGAAGCTAAGGCCTCGCCCATGCAGCCAGCGTTTTACTGTGGCCGTCCCGACGCCCAGTTCGGTAGCGATCCGTGCCTGGGTCCAGCCCGCGCCACTCAACGCGCGGCGCAATGCGGCCAGGAGCGCGGCAGTTTCGCTAGCGGCGGGATCATCTAAAGGAGGTTCAAACATCACATAATGATCCCTTGCCGAAGGCTTGAGGCGACGAAAGGCCACGCCTTTGCCTAATCTACCCTCGATGGTCGGCCCTGGTTATGGCGCCAGCTCTGGCTTCCATCCCCACACTCATCCGGCCGCGTTTCGACGCGGCCGGTTTTTTATTTGATCGTTCTACCGTCCACCGTCGACCGGAATATCGATCCCACTGATAAAGCCCGCGCGCGGATCCGTGAGGAAGGCGATCGCATGGGCGACATCGGCCGGTTCGCCGATCCGCCCGGCATGATTGGAGATCATCTCGTCCTGCACATGGCGGGTGATCGACTCCCAATCATCATTCCAGCCTCTGTCGGCCGCCATTTTGGTGAGCCAGCGATCCGGTCCCCCCGAATGGGTGAGGCCAGGACTGACGCTGTTGGCGGTGATGCCGGTGCGGGCGAGCGCCATTGCCAGGCTCCGCGTCAGCGACCGTATCGCCAGCTTTGCCGCCTGATAGTCTGGAATGATCGGCATCGGGTAGGTGGCCGATTCGCTCGAAAGCTGGATCAGCCGGCCCCAGCCGCGTTCGCGCATGCCCGGCACCGCATGCCGGATGAGCCGCACCATCGATGTCACATTGCTGTTATAATGACGGTTCCAAAGCTCCGGGTCGATATCCAGCCATGGCATGGTGCCGGTACCCGCCGACTCGCCGCCGGCATTGTTGACCAGGATGTCGATCCCGCCGAGCGCATCCTGCGCCGCGCTGAAGACCCCGTCTGCCCCGGCATCATCGGACAGCGATCCTGCGGCGACATGAACCGGCGCGCCCAGCGCGTCGGACAGCCGGTCCCGCGCAGCGGCCAGCCGATCCTGATCGCGGCCATGGATGCAGATCGCCGCGCCATCCTGCCCCAGCCGCAGCGCGATACCTTCGCCCAGGCCTGAACTCGCGCCGGTGACAAGCGCGCGTTTGCCCTCAAGCGGCTTCGTCACGCGCGATACTCGATCTTGATGCGCGTCAGCTTCGTCGCGGACATCAGCCAGCGATCGCCAACCTTCGTATAGCGATCAAAATAATGGCCCCATCCATGCATGCGACCGGCCGGCAGCACGGGATTGCCTTCTTCGATCCAAAGCCAATCCTCCATCGACCAGATCGCCGTTGCTTCGGTAGGCGAGAGGACATCGATCTGCGGCATGTAGCCAAAATGCGCCGTCTTGACGCCGCCCAGGACAATGGCATTGTTCGCGGCAAAGGCCTTGGGGTCGCGGCTCAGAAGGTCGGGATTATGCGGTTCGACCCCATCGCGCATGTCGGTTTCGGCGTCGGGCGTGAAATTGGCGACCAGCCCGTCCCAGTCCTGCTCATCGATGCAACGGAAATATTCAGCCTTGCAGCGCTTCACGCCCTCGATCGCAAGAAGTGTCTCGATTGGGTCCATCGGCTCGTCTCCACTGATGCCTCTTCCACTTGGAGGGGCTTGCATTCATCTTAAGCGACTGTCGGATGCAGAACCAAGCTTGAAATGCACAACGCATTGCCGCACATACGACGACAGCTTGGAGAGCGGTTGCGTAGCCGTGCTCCAAAAATAATCAGACATGGGAGAGGGTCATGGGCAGGCTTGCGGGTAAGGTCGCCATAATCAGTGGCGGAGCACAGGGCATGGGCGCGGCAACAGCGCGCCTGTTCGCGGCCGAAGGCGCCAAGGTGGTGCTGGGCGACATATTGGACGACAAGGGCCGTGCTCTGGCCGAGGAGATCGGCGAGGCCGCGCTGTTCCAGCGGCTCGACGTCCGTTCGGAAGAAGACTGGCAGGCGATCGTCAAGGCGGCGGTCGACCGGTTCGGCAAGCTGGACATTCTGATCAACAATGCCGCCGTCGTGCATTTCACCGCCGCTGAAGAATTGCGCAAGGAAGACGCCGAACGCGTGCTCGCCATCAACGTCATCGGCACGATGATGGGCGTCAAACATGCTGTCCCCGCACTCAAGGCGAATGGCAAGGGCGTCATCGTCAACATCTCTTCGGTCGACGGTTTGCGCGGCTGTAACGGTCTTACCGCTTATACAGCGTCCAAATGGGCGGTGCGCGGCATCACCAAATCCTATGCCTATGAATATGGCCCGTTTGGCATCCGCGTCGTGTCCGTCCATCCGGGCGGCGTGAACACGGAAATGGGCAATCCCGGCAATGAAGCGGCCGATATTCTCAATGCGCGCAGTTTCCAGCGGGTGCCCTTGCAGCGGATCGGCGAGGCGGAAGAAATTGCCCGCGTCACGCTGTTCGTCGCGAGCGACGATGCCAGCTACGTTTCGGGCGCGGAGATCGCGGTCGATGGCGGCTGGACTTCCGGCCTTTATGAGCCGCAACTTCCCAATTGCGCGCCGGGGCTGCTGAAGTGAGCGGCGTGTCGTTGAGCGGCAAGGTTGCCCTTGTCACGGGTGCTGGCCAGGGTGTCGGTCGCGGCATCGCGCTGGCTCTGGCAAAGGCCGGCGCAGCGGTGGCGCTCGCTGGCCGGACCGTCAGCAAGGTCGAGGCGGTTGCGAAGGAGATCATCGAGCTAGGCGGCCGGGCCGCAGCTTTTGGCGCCGACGTCAAGGACGGCGCGTCGCTGGCGGCGCTGGTCGATGGTGTCGTTGCGGAGCTTGGCGGCATCGATATCCTCGTCAACAATGCGCAGGAAGTGCCGCTTGGCCCCTTGCTGTCGGTGGATGATGCGGCGTTCGAGGCCGGGTTTGTGTCGGGACCGCTTGCCAGTTTCCGCCTGATGAAGGCCTGCCACCCGCACCTCAAACGGTCGGGCGAGGGCGTGATCTTCAACCTCGCGACGTCGGCGGCGGTGCGGTGGGACATGGCGGGCTATGGCGCCTATGCGGCCGTCAAACAGGCCATACGCTCGCTCACGCGCGCGGCAGCGTCCGAATGGGGCCCGGACGGCATCCGCGTCCTCACTATCGCTCCTCATGCCGACTCGCCGGGGCTCCAGGCGTGGATTGACGCGCGCCCAAGCGAGGCGGAGGCATTTTTCCGCACCATTCCGCTGCGTCGCATCGGGCGCTGCGAAGAGGATATCGGCCGCGCGATCGTCGGGCTGTGCAGCCCTGACATGGGCTATCTGACGGGCGCCACCGTGCCGCTGGACGGCGGTCAGGCCAATTTCGACTGAGCGGCGCGCAGCCGCTTCAACTAAGGGAAGAGGAAGAACGAGAATGTTGCTCAAGGACAAGGTCATTGTGGTCAGCGGCGTCGGGCCCGGCATGGGCCAGGCGCTTGCCAAGATCGCGGCCGCCGAAGGCGCCAAGGTCGGGCTCGGCGCGCGGAACCAGGCGTTTCTCGATACTGTCGTCAAGGAAATCGAAGCCGCTGGCGGCCAGGCGATCGCGCTCGCGACCGACGTAACGAACCGGGCTCAGTGCGATGCGCTGGCCAAGGCGACCGAAGAGGCATTCGGTCCGATCGACGGCCTTATCAATTCGGCCTATGCGCATGGCGACTGGAAGACGGTGGACGAAGCCGATCCGGAAGAGTTCGCAGCGGTTTTCAACGTCAACTGTGCGGGCGCGCTCCGCATGGCGCAGGCTTGCCTGCCTTCGCTCAAAAAGACCAAGGGCGCGATCGTCAATGTTTCGACCATGTCGACCGTCAGTCCTTTCCCAGGCGAGGGCGCCTATGCCTCTGGTAAGGGCGGCATGAACGCGCTGACGCGTCACATGGCGATGGATTTCGGACGTTTTGGTATTCGCGTGAACGTGACGCGCATGGGCTGGATCGGCGGAGCGCCGGTCTGGGGTCATGTCGATCGTGAAGTCGCGGCCGGTCGCGACCGTGACGAAGTGGTCGGCGAGATCACGCAGCGCATTCCCCTGGGCATCATTCCTCCCGAGGAAGATTGCGCCAAGGCAGTGCTGTTCATGGTGTCCGACTATTCGAAGGTCGTTGCCGGCGCGTCGCTGGACGTGAACGGCGGTCAATATATGGCGCCTTAAGGCGTCAGGCCATTTCCCCTCCCCTTAAACGGGGAGGGGAATGAAGGGCCGGCGCCCTCGATCGCCCGCCCACTCCTCAAAGCCCTAATTCCTTGGCAGTCAAAAACAGGTTTCGACCACGCCGTCGGTGAAATCGCGGGTGGCCCCGGCGAGCAGGCGCCCGGTGGCAAAACGTTCAGGGGCATAGGCGAAGCATACGCCGATCATTGGCGAGTCGGCTGCCATTGCCTGACCGGCGACGGCCTCCGTATCATAGCGGCGGGCCTGTCCCACGAAATAAGCCTGCGAGAGAACATAGGCTGCTTCCAGCGCGTCGCCGGAAAGGGTCGACGTCGCCCAGGCGGTGAAGCCTGACAATATAGGCCGGCCCGCCAGTTCTGCTGGCGTGACGATGTGGTGATCGCGCACCTCCCATATGTGCACGGGCACGCCATTGCGCGACACCACGACCTCTGCGGAGCTACCGACATCGTCCGGGATCAGAATATCGTAAATGCGCGTGTCCTCATCGCGCCCGGCATGTGCCGCACAGAGCACCGCCAAATGGAGCAGGTGTGTACAATGCTGCTTCGCCCGCCCCCCAGCATAGAATGCGGCCATGTTG
>Ga0233380_1000650_pt1 | contig 17548 bp, 15 predicted proteins | sample ElkDunMinimDraft_9_FD_191541 | JGI IMG/M metagenome (GOLD analysis project Ga0233380, IMG submission 191541) | Fecal eukaryotic communites from dung pellets of Tule Elk in California, USA - Elk Dung F36 | ecosystem: Host-associated > Mammals > Digestive system > Large intestine > Fecal | place... | reverse complement strand
ATAAACGGTGAAAAAACGCAGCCCCGTCATCGGCACCCGGAACAGATGCGCATAGGTCTCGCTCATCAACTCGTCCGCCCGCTTGGTCGCGGCATAAAGGGACACGGGATGATCTGCTCGGTCCTCGACGCGGAAGGGCATGGCGTCATTGCCGCCATAGACTGAGGAGGATGACGCATAGACCATGTGCCGCACTTCCCGCTCGCGCGCCAGTTCCAGCATGTTCACATGGCCCGCCAGGTTCGACTGCACATAGGCATGCGGGTTGATCAGCGAATAGCGCACCCCCGGCTGCGCACCCAGATGCACGATCGCCTCGATCCCATGCCCGGCAAGCGCCGCGCGCAGGGCGGCCATGTCGGAAAAGTCCAGCTCCAGAAAGGAGAACAGCTTGCCATGCCGTTCCGCCAGCGTGGCGAGCCGGGCGCGCTTGAGGGCGACCGGATAATAATCGTTCAGATTGTCGATACCGACGACCGCGCGCCCCTGCGCCAACAGCCGGTCGGCGACATGCATGCCGATGAAACCGGCCGCGCCGGTCACGAGTATCGTCATAAAATCTGCCCCACCTCTTCTTCGTCCGCCCGGCCATAGCCGATCCGGGGCGCCCACCAAAATGCTATGCGCCGCCGCTTAGGCGCAGAGGGCTTATTCTTTCCCTAATCTTTCCAGGCTAGGGGCCGAAAGATGGACATGGCATCGCACCCTGGCCCCGCTGCGCAGCGGGGCACGGCCGACCGCGCGGCGCGCTGGGCGGACCTCGCCGCCCATGCCGAGGAAGCCAACGCCTTCTACGCGCCCGACATGCTGGTGCCCGCACTTGCCCATCTGGCGCAGGACGGCACGGTCCACCTGCTCGAAGCATCGGCGGGCGACAGGCTGATCGGCCTGATGCCCGTCATCGTCCACCCCCGCCATGGCCGCCTGCCCATCGCCTGCGCCGGCAACTGGATGCACGAACATTGCTTCTTCGGCGCGCCGCTCATCCGGCGCGGCCATGCGCTGGAGGCCTGGCGCGATCTCATCGGGCAGCTGGACGCCGCAAGCTGGGCGCCCGCCTTCCTCCACCTCCAGGGCCTCGACGCCGCCGGCGCCAATGCCGCCGCGCTCGAATCGCTCTGCGTCGAACAGCGGCGCGGCTATCGCGAAGTCGATCGCTACGACCGTGCGATATTGCGCTCCGACCTCTCCGCCGACGCCTATTGGGAAGCCAATGTCCGGTCCAAGAAGCGCAAGGAAATCCGCCGCCTGCAAAAGCGCCTGGCGGACGAAGGACAGGTCGAGCAACGCCTCCTCTCCGACCCGGCCGAACTGGCCGACTGGTGCGACGCCTTTCTCGCGCTCGAACGGGCAGGCTGGAAGGGCACAGAGGGCACCGCGCTTGCCTGTCAGCCCGCCCACGCCGCCTTCTTCCGCGACGCCTGCGCCAGCGCCTTTGCGGGCGGCCGGCTGCACATGCTGCGCATCGACCTCGACCAGCGGCCGATCGCCATGCTCGCTAACTTCCGCCATCTGGACGGTGCCTTCTCGTTCAAGATCGCGTTCGACGAAGCGATGGGCCGCTTCTCGCCCGGCGTCCTCATCGAACTCGCCAATCTCCACGCAGTCCAGGGCGACGCCAGCATCGCCTGGATGGACAGCTGCGCCGCGCCCGATCATCCCATGATCGACAGCCTCTGGAGCGAGCGCCGCACCATCGTACAATATCGAATCGCCCTGCGCGGGCGCGGCCCCCGACGCCTGACCCGCAACGCCGCCTTCGCGCTAGCCAATGGCGCGGAACGGCTGGCAGCCATGATGAAAGGACGGTCATGAACGCATATAGCGCCCTCGCCAAAGCCCCGGACATCGTCTTCCCCGACAGCGCTCGCGCCGCCTTAGCCGCGGCCTATCCCGATCAGGCAACCCGCCTCACCCATGCGCTGGTCGGCCATCCACTCCTGACGCTGGACGCTCTGGCGCAGCTTGCCGAACATATGCCGCCATCCCGCGTCGAATATAATCTCGGCCAGCTCCCGCTCGGCGTCCGGGCGGAGGATACGCCATCAAACGGGCTGACGCTCGGAGAAACCATCCGCACCATCGAGACCAATGGCAGCTGGGCGGTCCTTAAAAATGTCGAGAAGGAGGCGCCCTACGCCGCCCTGCTCGACGGCGCTCTCGCTGAGCTTGAACCCATCGTGCAGCGCCGCACCGGCCCCATGCTCCACCGCGAAGCCTTCATCTTCTTAAGCTCGCCGGGCAGCGTCACGCCCTTCCACATGGACCCGGAACACAATATCCTGCTCCAGATCATGGGCACCAAGACGATGACCGTCTTCCCCGCCCGCGACGACCAACTCGTGCCGCCGCGCAAGAGCGAGGATTTCCACGACGGCGGCCACCGCAATCTCGACTGGCGCGCCGATTTCAAGGATCGCGGCATGGCCGTGCTGCTCGAGCCCGGCGAAGCGATCCACGTCCCCGTCAAAGCCCCGCACTTCGTCCAGAACGGCCCGACAGTCTCGGTCAGCCTGTCGGTCACATGGCGATCCGACCGCAGCGTGGCGGAAGGCGAGCTGCACAGCTTCAACAAGCTGCTGCGCGCGCGCGGCCTGCCCGTCGGCCGCATCGGCACCGCGCCCGAACGCCAGCGCCTGCGCCGCCTCGCCTATCGCGTCATCCGGAAATTGGGCGTTTAAGCACCCGGCGGAGCAGGGCTTCCGCCTCAAGCCGGGGCGAGAACCGCTCGATCGCCCACCATTCCAGCGCTTCCTCGCGGGTGCTAAGGCTCTGCTTGTAGCGATCCTTGCCCGCGAGCAGCGAATAGAGCGTCAGCCCCCGCTCGGCATAATAAGCGACCGCCGCCGCATGGGCGAGCAGGCCGGGCTTGTCCTTATTCCCCAAAGGCGCGGCAAAGGCCGACTGATAGTTGAGCGCCGCCCCGCGATGGACGAAATTGACGAGCAGTCCGACCGTGCCGTTCGCATCGGTAAAGCGCAGCAGATCGACCGCGCCATCCTCTTGGCCCCGCTCGACCAGCGTCGCGACGAAGGTCCGAAAGCCCGCATCGTCCCAGGCATTGTCGGCATGCCGCCCGGCATTAAGCGCATGCATTTCGGCCAGCCAGCCTGCGCGCTCCTCCGGCCGCGCCCTCGCAACCGCCGGCAGCGCGCCACCACGATCCTTCATCGACCGCCTGATCTGGCTGCGCGTATTGGCGCTCAGCAGGGAGAGATAATCACCCTCGGCCCCGCGTACCGCGTCCAGATCGACTTGATAGACCGGCGACGCATCCACCCGCACATGCCGTCGCCCCGGCAGGTCGAGGAGCGCCTCCCCCGGCGCAACGCCGCTCAGCATCATGATGCGCCAGTCGTTGCGCGCCGCGATCGCATCGATCGCCGCCCGCGCCGCTACATCCTCCTGCCCGGGCAGGCTGAGCAGCCCATTATATTCGACATAGGCCCGATCCGCCGCCGCCTCGCCCGACTGGCCGAGCAGCAGCGTCGCGACCGGCCCCACCAGCCGCCGCGTCATGCCATGGCCGACCAGCGCCAGCGCAACGTCGCGCCCCTCTTCGTCCGTCACGCTCAGCAATTCAGGCCGCACGCCATAAGCGTCGAGCCACGCCCCGGTCCACGTCCACCCTCGGAAGAAAGGCGCGTCGCTCGCCGCCTCCAGGCCGCGCCAGCGCGCCTCCAGCACGTCGCGTTCGGGCAGGCGGGTGAATGTCGCGCGCAGGGTCATGGGGCCACCCTTGCGGCAGCGCGCGGCCAAGGGCAAGAGCCGCACGCCTCGCTGATTGACAGCCCGCCATGCCCCGCCCCATCACCCGCAGCCATGACGATAGCGACCCTCTTGCCGCGCAGCTGGCGCGCCCCGCTCGCCGCCGAACTGGACAGCCCCTATATGGCGTCGCTGACCGCCTTCCTCGAAAGCGAGCAGACGCAGGGCAAGCGCATCTTCCCCAAACCCGACCAATATTTCCGCGCGCTCGATTTGACCCCGCTCGACCGGGTGAAAGTCGTCATCCTGGGCCAGGACCCCTATCATGGCGAAGGACAGGCACATGGCCTGTGCTTCAGCGTCCAGCCGGGCGTCCGCACGCCCCCTTCGCTCGTCAACATCTACAAGGAACTACAGAGCGACCTCGGCCTCCCCCGACCATCCCACGGTTTCCTCGAACATTGGGCGCGGCAGGGCGTGCTGCTCCTCAACAGCGTGCTGACCGTCGAAATGGCCAAGGCCGCCTCCCACCAGAAACGCGGCTGGGAAACATTCACCGACGCCATCATCCGGGCGGTCAACGACCAGCCCCGTCCCGTCGTCTTCATGCTCTGGGGCGCCTATGCCCAGCGTAAGGCCGCCTTTGTCGACGAACGCCGCCATTTGGTGCTCAAAGCCGCGCACCCCTCGCCGCTCTCGGCCCATAACGGCTTCCTCGGCAGCCGCCATTTCTCGAAAGCCAACGCCTTTCTGGAGGAAGAAGGACGCGGCCCCATCGACTGGGCTCTGCCCGCGATTGACCAGCCGCTTCTGCTCTGAAACGAAGAAGGCCCGGCTCACATCGGTGAACCGGGCCTTCTTCAAAAGCGCGATGGGTGCGGCCGATCAGCCGTCGTAATCGCCGCCGATATTCTGATTGCGCGGCGGCGCGGCGGCGGTCAGGCGCAGCGCCTCTGCCGACTGCGCGATCGAACCGATCTCATCAGGCGTATCGTCATCGTCGATCTGCACCTTCTGCAGCGATCCGATCAGCGAATCATGCAGCTCGGCGGGGACCACCGTCTCTTCGGCGATCTCACGCAGCGCAACGACCGGGTTCTTGTCGCGATCGCGATCGATCGTCAGCTCGGCACCCCCGGAAATCTCACGCGCGCGCTGCGCAGCGATCAACACCAGATCAAAGCGGTTGGTGATCTTGTCGACGCAATCTTCAACCGTAACGCGGGCCACGGGGCCTCCTGAAAACAAGATAGGGGAAAATTCGAACCTCGCGCCTAGCAACATGGGGGCCATGAGTCAATGAAATCGGCAGAAAAGCATGGCGCCCTCGCGCGAAGGCGGGCATGGGGAATGGCATGGCGACCCCGGCGCTTCCCCATGACCTGCCCGATGGCGACATCCATATGGAGATTGGCGGCAATGCCCTCCACGTCATCGAAAAGGGGCCGCATCTGCGCGCGGCGCTGATCGACCTGATCGACGGCGCACAGCACAGCCTCAAACTTTATTATTATATCTTCGCCGCCGACGCGAGCGGCCATGCGGTGCGCGACCGCCTGATCGCCGCCTTGGCCCGCGGGGTCGCCGTCACCTTGATGATCGACGCCTTTGGCAGCGGATCGACGCCGCGCAGCTTCTTCGACCCGCTGACCGACGCCGGCGCGCAATTCGCCCTGTTCGGCGCGCGCCGCTCGACCCGCTACCTCATCCGCAATCATCAAAAGATGGCGATCGCCGACGATCGCCGCCTGCTGCTCGGCGGCTTCAATGTCGAGGACGGCTATTTCGATGGCAAGAGCGCGGATCGCTGGATCGACCTTGGCCTGTTGATCGAGGGGGAGGAGGTTGAGACGATGGTGAGTTGGTACGGCCAGCTCTGGCGCTGGACCGCGACGAAGAAACAGCGCATCCGCACGCTGCGGGCAATGATCCGCGGCTGGCAGCCCGCCCCCCATCATCACAGCTCGCACGAAGACAGCTCAGCCTTCCGCTGGCTGATCGGCGGCCCGACGCAGCGCCTCAGCCCCTGGGCAAAGGTCGTCAAACACGACCTCGAACAGGCCCGGCGGCTCGACATGGTCGCGGCCTATTTCTCGCCAGGTCGCGGCATGTTGAAACGGCTCGCCCGCGCCGCGCGCCGGACCGGCGCCCGTATCATCCTGCCATCGCGCTCCGACAATGGCACGACCGTCGCCGCCGCCCGCCTGCTCTACGGCCCGCTGCTGCGCCGGGGGGTGGAGATCCGGGAATATCAGCCCGCGCGTCTTCACATGAAGCTGATCGTCATCGACGACGCGGTCTATATCGGCTCGGCCAATTTCGACATGCGCAGCCTCTTCATCAATCTTGAGATCATGCTGCGGATTGAGGATGCCGACTTCGCCGCCGCGATGCGCCCGCTGGTCGACCGGCTCGCCGAACAAAGCCGCCGGATCACGCCCGACCTCTATCTCGCGCATCGCAGCGTACCGACGCTGGTCAAACAGTGGATCAGCTATCTGCTGGTCGGCGTGCTCGACTATACCATCACCCGCCGCCTCAATTTCCGCCTGCCCGACCCGGATTAAGCCAGCGCCGTCTCGGGTTCGGCAAAGGGCAGGTCCAGCGCCCGCGCCACCGCCTCATAGGTAATCTTGCCGTCCCAGACATTGAGCCCCGCCAGCAGATGCGGGTCCGCGCGCATCGCTGCCTGCCATCCCATATTGGCGATGCGCAGCGCATGGGGCAGCGTCACATTGTTGAGCGCATAGGTGCTGGTGCGCGCGACGGCGCCCGGCATATTGGCGACGCAATAATGGACGATGCCCTCGACGATATAGGTCGGGTCGGCATGGGTCGTCGGATGGCTGGTTTCGAAGCAGCCACCCTGATCGATCGCCACATCGACCAGCACCGCGCCCTTCTTCATCGTGCGCAGCATGTCGGCGCTGACCAGCTTGGGGGCCGCCGCGCCGGGGATCAGCACCGCGCCGATCACCAGATCGGCCTCCGCCACGGATTCAGCCAGGTTCGCCCGGTTGGAAAAGCGCGTCTTCGCCCGCGCCTCGAAATAGGTGCCCAGCCGCTCCAGCGCCTGCGGATCGCGGTCGAGGATGGTGACGTCCGCGCCCAGCCCAGCGGCCATCTGCGCCGCGTTGAAACCCACGACCCCGCCGCCGATGATCGCGACCTTGCCCGGCAGCACGCCCGGCACCCCGCCCAGCAACACGCCGCGCCCGCCATTGGCCTTTTCCAGCGCCGTCGCCCCCGCCTGGATCGACATCCGCCCCGCCACCTGGCTCATCGGCTTCAATAAAGGCAGGCCACCGCTCGCATCCGTCACCGTCTCATAGGCGATGCAGGTCGCGCCGCTGGCGATCAGGTCGTGCGTCTGCTCGGGATCGGGCGCGAGGTGGAGATAGGTGTAGAGGATCTGCCCCGGCCGCAGCATCGCGCGCTCGGCCGCCTGCGGTTCCTTGACCTTGACGATCATCTCGGCCCGTTCGAACACCTGCGCGGCGTCAGCAACGACCGTGGCGCCCGCCCGCTCATAGAGCGCGTCGCTGGCCCCGATCCCCTCGCCCGCACCAGCCTCGACCAGCACATCATGCCCATGCGCAGTCAGCTCATGCACGCTCTCGGGCGTCAGGCCGACGCGATATTCATGGACTTTGATTTCCCGAACGGTGCCGACGATCATGACCCTGCCTCCTCGCATCGCGCGTCTCTATCCACCAGGCGCCGGTGGGGTATCGAATGAGGCATCAATTCCGTTCCAGCAACCGATCCGCCTGCGCCCGCGCTTCGACCGTAACCTCAGCGCCAGAAAGCATCCGCGCAATCTCCTCGCGCCGCTCCTCGTCATCCAGCGGCCGGACGCTGGTCCGCGTCACCGCGCCCTCGCTCGCCTTGGCGATCAGCATATGGTCGACACCCCGCGCCGCCACCTGCGGACTATGGGTCACCACCAATATCTGGTTGGTCTGCGCCAGCCGAGCCAGCCGCTCGCCGATCGCGGACGCCACCGCGCCGCCCACACCCCGGTCGATCTCATCGAAGATCAGCGTGTCCGCCCCGCCCTGCTCGGCAAGCGCGACCTTGAGCGCGAGGATGAAGCGCGACAATTCGCCGCCGCTCGCAATCTTGGCCAGCGGCGCGAAGGGCGCACCCGGATTGGTCGAAATCTCAAACTCCACCCGGTCCATGCCATGCGGGCTCCACTGCCCCTCGTCGAGCGGCGCGACCACCGTGCGAAAACGCGCCGCGTCGAGCTTGAGCGGCGCCAGCTCCCCGGCCACCGCGGCATCGAGCTGCGCCGCTGCCGTCTTGCGCTCCTCCGACAAGGCCTGCGCCGCTTGGCGATAGGCCTCTGCCTTCGCGCGCCTGTCCGCGTCGAGCGCGGCCAGATGCTCCTCGCCGCCCTCGATCGCCGCCAGCTTGCCCGCCATCTCCTCGCGCAGAGCGGCCAGATCGTCGGGCTGCACCTGATGCTTGCGCGCCAACCCGCGCAGGTCGAACAGCCGCGTCTCGATCATGTCGAGCCGCGCGGGGTCGAAGCTCAGCGCCTCGGCCGCCTGCGCCAGCCGATCCTCGGCGTCCCCCGCCTCGATGATCGCCCGATCCAGCGCCTCCAGCACCGCCTCAAGCGGCGCATGCTCCCCCGCAATCCGGTCGAGCCGCCGCGCCGCCTGCCGCAATTGCGCCAGACCGCCATCGCTCCCGGTCAGGCAATCGACCACCGTTTCCAGATCGTCGGCCATGCGCGCGCCCTTCTGCATGGTCGCACGCTCCTCCGCCAACGTCGCCTCTTCGCCCGGCTCGGGCGCAAAGCGGCTCAGCTCCTCGACCGCATGGGTCAGATATTCACGATCCCGCGCCGCCGCCTCGACGCTCGCGCGCGCAGCGTCCAGCGCCTGCTCAGCCGCCCGCCACTGCGCATGCGCCTGCCCCACCGCACCGGTCGCGCACCGCCCATAAGCGTCGAGCAACGCCCGATGCCCGCGCGCATTGAGCAACCCGCGATCGTCATGCTGTCCATGTATCTCGACCAGCGCCCCGCCAATCTCGCGCAGCAGCGCAGCGGAACACGCCTGATCGTTGATGAACGCCCGGCTCCCGCCATCGGCCTTGAGCGCACGCCGGATCATCAGCGGCTCGCCCGGCTCGATCGCAATATCATTGTCGGTCAGCAGGCCATGCAGCCGCGCGTCGGCCTGCGGCGGATCGAAGGTCGCCGTCACGCTCGCCTGCGCCTCGCCGCTGCGCACCAGACCGCTGTCGGCCCGCATGCCGAGCGCCAGCCCGAGCGAATCCAGCAGGATCGACTTGCCCGCCCCCGTCTCGCCGGTCAGCACGCCAAGGCCCGGCCCGAACTCAAGGTCCAGCGCCTCGATCAGCACGATGTTACGGATGGAGAGGTTGATGAGCACGAAAAGCCTCTACCCCTTCACGCACAAAAGGGGAACGGCGGTCAGCCTCTTTTACGCCTTGCCGCCATGCCGCTGCATGAGCTTGTAGGAGCGCTCATACCATTTCGACCCCGGATAGTTGGCGCCCAGCACGGCCGCCGCCTTGCGCGCTTCCTCGGGAATGCCGAGCGAGAGATAGGATTCGACCAGTCGCTCCAGCGCCTCGGGCGTATGCGTGGTGGTCTGATACTGGTCGATCACCGTGCGGAACCGCAGCGTAGCCGCAAGCCACTGGCCACGCCGCTGATAGAAGCGCCCGACTTCCATCTCCTTGCCCGCCAGATGGTCGTTGACCAGATCGAGCTTCAGCCGCGCGTCGGCGGCGTAGCGCGTGTCGGGATAGCGGCGGATCAGTTCACCCAGCGACGCCAGTGCCTGCGCCGTGATCTTCTGGTCGCGCGTGATGTCGGCGATCTGCTCATAATAGGAAAGCGCGATCAGATAATAAGCGTAGGGCGCGTCCTTGTTGCCGGTATGGATCGACAGGAAGCGCTGCGACGCCGAAATGGATTCGGCATAGTCGGTGTTCATATAATAGGAAAATGCCGACATCAGCTGCGCCCGGCGCGCCCATGGCGAATAGGGATGCTGGCGCTCGACCTCGTCGAACAAAGCGGCGGCCAGCTTGTACTGCCCCCGCTCAAGGCGATATTTGCCCGCATTATAAAGCGTTGAAACGTCCCGCGCGACATATTGCGTGTCCGCCTTGTTCTTCGACGTCGAACAACCTGAAAGCACGGGACCGGCGAGCAGGATGAGGGCGGTTGCCGCGCCGAAGCGCCTCAGGTTTCTGGTCAGCATGCTGGGGTCATAGCGAAGCGCGGGGCCTGCGCCAAGCGGCAGAATGCGGCTCCTCGTCAATGCGCCGCGCCGGGCAGTTCGAGCCGCGCGATCGCGCCGCACGGAACCCTGGGCTCGAGCACGAAACGCCCGCCCAGTTGCATCGCCAGCGCATGCGCGATGCGCAGGCCAAGGCTGCCATCCACCGGCTCGAAATCGGGCGGCAGGCCGACGCCATCGTCCGCGACGGTCAGGACGGTCGCGTCCCCGTCCTGCTGCAATGTCACGACGATCGTACCCCCCCGCGTCGCAAAGCCATGCTCGATCGCATTGTTGACCGCCTCGGCCACGACCAGCGCCAGCGGCACCGCCGCGCCCATCTCCAGCGACACGCCGGCCGGCGCCTGCAAGGTGACGGTGACATCATTGCGCCCACTCGCCGCCATGATGTCGGTGGTCAGCGTCCGCAGGAACGCCTCCATCCCCTGCCCCGCGCCCGACGGGTCATAAAGCGCCCGGCTGATGCGGCCGACCAGAGCGGTGCGCGCCGCGGCATCGTCCAGCGCCCGGCATGCGCGTTCGTCGGCAATGTGCCGGCGCTGCAACGCCAGCATCGCGGCGACCACCTGAAGATTGTTGGACACACGGTGTTGCAGCTCGTGGAACAGCAATTCGCGATTTTCAGCAAGCATGCGGCTGTGTTCGCGCTCGGCGGCCAGGTGATAATTGGCGCGCTGCATGAAATGGACGAGCAATATGTCGACGACCACCACCCCGGTGTAAAAGGCCAGCGCGATCATCGTCCCCCTGTCGAATGCGAAGCTCGTGCGCGGGGGAATGAAGTAATACCATGACAAAAGGCCGCAAAAGAGCGCCGCATAGACGCCCGGCCGCACGCCGAACAAAAAGGACGCCAGGATCACCGCCGGGAAGAAGGTGACGAACGGATAGCCCGGCGGCATGACATGATCGACCATAAGCCGGACCACGAGCCCGCCCAGGCAGAAAAGAGTCGTGAGCGTAGCGGCCTGCCAGACCGGCAGGACGAGCGGGAGCCGTTCGATAAAGTGAAAATTCTTACGTTGCATCCAACCCCCTGCGACCCGGCGCAGTCTTATCAGATTATGGGCTGCATGGCTTAATATGCATCAGCATCCGAAAATTGCACAGAAAAAGGGCGCCCGATCGCTCGGGCGCCCCTCTCTCATCGGCTGAGCCGATCAGTCCTGCGTCAGGAAGTCGGGCAGGCCGGCGTTCGAACCGTCGTCGCCACCCTTGTCAGCGCCCTTGTCGCCGCCATCGCCACGATCGCGACGCGGACCACGGTCGCCGCCACGCTCGCCACCACGGCCGCCGCGATCGCGACGATTGCGGTCGCCACGCTCGCCACCACGGTCGCCCCGGTCACTGCGCTCGCCACGCTCACGCGGTTCGCGCGGCGGACGGGTGTCTTCCAGCTCAGCGCCGGTTTCCTGATCGACGACGCGCATCGACAGGCGAACCTTGCCGCGCGGATCGATCTCGAGAACCTTGACCTTCACTTCCTGGCCTTCCGACACGACGTCGGTCGGCTTTTCCACGCGCTCATTCTTCATTTCGCTGACGTGGACGAGACCGTCCTTGCCGCCCATGAAGTTCACGAACGCACCGAAATCGACGATGTTGACGACCTTGCCGTCATAGATCTTGCCGACTTCCGCTTCCTGCGTGATGCCAAGGATCCACTTGCGCGCGGCCTCGATCTGCGCCGGATCGGACGAGCTGATCTTGATCAGGCCTTCGTCGTCGATATCGACCTTCGCGCCGGTTTCCGCGACGATCTCGCGGATGACCTTGCCGCCGGTGCCGATGACTTCGCGGATCTTCGACTTGTCGATCTGCAGCGTCTCGATGCGCGGGGCATGCGCCGACAGCTCGGTGCGGGTCGACGACAGCGCCTTGCTCATCTCACCCAGGATATGCGCACGGCCTTCCTTGGCCTGACGCAGCGCGACTTCGAAGATTTCCTGCGTGATGCCGGCAACCTTGATGTCCATCTGCATCGTGGTGATGCCGTTTTCCGTGCCTGCGACCTTGAAGTCCATGTCGCCGAGATGATCTTCGTCGCCCAGAATGTCGCTCAGAACAGCGAAATCCTTGCCGTCGAGGATCAGGCCCATGGCGATGCCCGACACCGGACGCTTCAGCGGAACGCCCGCATCCATCATCGAGAGCGAACCGCCGCAGACCGTCGCCATCGACGAAGAGCCGTTGGACTCGGTGATGTCGGACAGAACGCGGATCGTGTAGGGGAACTCGTCCTTGCTCGGCAGCACGGGGTGCAGCGCGCGCCAGGCGAGCTTGCCATGACCCACTTCGCGGCGGCCCGGCGCACCGAAGCGACCGACTTCACCGACCGAATAGGGCGGGAAGTTATAGTGCAGCATGAAGTTTTCATAATGCAGGCCGGTCAGGCCATCGATCATCTGCTCGGCGTCCTTGGTGCCAAGCGTGGTGGTGCAGATCGCCTGCGTTTCGCCACGTGTGAACAGCGCCGAACCATGGGTGCGCGGCAGGAAGCCGACCATCGCCTCGATCGGGCGGATCTGGGTCGTGGTGCGACCGTCGATGCGCTGGCCGTCCTTGAGGATCGCGCCGCGCACGATCTCGGATTCCAGCTTCTTGGTGAGCTTGATGCCCGCCATCACGGTCTGCGCGTCGAGGCCGTCCGCGGCAAAGCTCGCCTTGGCCTTCGCCCGCGCTTCGTTGAGCGCATTGGAACGCGCCGACTTGTCGGTCAGCTTGTAGGCAGCGGCGATATCCTTGCCGATCAGCTTCTTGAGCTTGGCCTTGAGCTCGCCCAGGTCATCGCCCTTGGCCATGTCCCAAGGCTCCTTGGCGGCCTTTTCCGCCAGGCTGATGATCGCTTCGACGATCTTCTTCGACGCGTCATGCGCAAAGAGAACCGCGCCCAGCATCACGTCTTCCGACAGTTCCTTGGCTTCGGATTCGACCATCATGACCGCGTCATGCGTGGCCGCGACGACCAGGTCGAGTTCGCCGGTCTTCACTTCCTCAAGGCTGGGGTTCAGCTGATATTCGCCGTCCTTGTAGCCGACGCGCGCGGCGCCGATCGGACCCATGAAGGGCACGCCGGACAGCGTCAGCGCAGCCGAAGCGGCGATCATCGCCACCATGTCGGGCTCGCTCTCGCCATCGAACGACAGCACCTGGGCGATGACGTTGATTTCGTTGTAGAAACCTTCGGGGAACAGCGGGCGGATCGGACGGTCGATCAGGCGGCTGGTCAGCGTTTCCTTTTCGGTCGCACCGCGCTCACGCTTGAAGAAGCCACCCGGAATACGACCGGCGGCGGAATATTTTTCCTGATAGTGAACGGTCAGCGGGAAGAAATCCTGCCCGTCCTTCACCGACTTGGCGGCGGTCACGGCGCACAGCACCACCGTCTCGCCATAGGTCGCCAGCACGGCGGCATCGGCCTGGCGTGCAATACGACCGGTTTCGAGGGTCAGCGTCTTGCCGGCCAGCTCGATCGAAACTTTCTTTACGTCAAACATCGAAATTTCCTTACGCCCGCTTCGGCCCTATTGCCGGGCGGGGCCTATGTGCGCGCTATCCGGCGCGCGGCGGTACGGGGCGCGTTTCTGGCCCCTTGTTCTCGAAGGACCGCGCCGAATTGCCCGATCTTTCGCTTTGCGCTTCGGCGCAACAGCGCCGAAAAGCGAAACGGCCCCGCATGGGGGCCGTCCCTTTGACTGAAGCTTACTTGCGCAGGCCCAGCTTGCCGATGAGGTCGGTATAACGCGACCCATCTTTTTTCTTGAGATAGTCGAGCAGCGAACGACGCTTGTTGACCAGCATGAGCAGGCCGCGACGGCTGTGATTATCCTTGTGGTGACCCTTGAAATGCTCGGTCAGGTTCGAAATCCGTTCGGACAGGATTGCAACCTGCACTTCGGGCGAACCCGTGTCGCCTTCGGCGCGGGCATGTTCCTTGATCAGCGCTTCCTTGCGCTCAGCAGTAATCGACATCGGCTTCCTTTCATATTTAGAGATTGAAGCCGCGCACCACCCGAATTTCCGGGCCACTGGCCTCCACCAGCGCGACGGGCGTGTCGCCCTCCATCGCCAGTAACAAGCCGGTATGCGGTTTCCCGATCAGCACCTTCCCCTGTCGGAGCATCAGCGCTTCATCGGGAGAGACGGGGAGAGCCGGGATGTCGTCCAGCCCCGCCGTCAGCGGCAGCATAAAGCTCCCGATGCCCCGCTCCCTAGCAGCATCGCGCAAATTGTCCAGCGAAACCGCGTGATCGAGGGTGAACGGCCCCGCCTTCACCCGCCGCAACATCGTCACATGCCCGACCGTGCCGAGCGCCAGAGCGATGTCCCGCGCAAGGCTGCGAATATAGGTGCCCTTGGACACATGGGCGGTCAGCGTCACCGCCTCCACCCGTTCCCCACCCACCACGGCGCCAAGCGTCAGCCCATGCACGGTCACCGCCCGCATCTTCATCTCGACGTCCTGCCCGGCCCGCGCGAGATCATAAGCGCGCTGCCCGTCGATCAGGATCGCGCTATAGGCGGGCGGCGCCTGCTCTTGTGGCCCGGTAAAGCGCCCCAGCACGCCCTCCACCTCCGCACAGGTCGGCCGCACGTCGCTCGTCGCCACGACCGCCCCTTCCAGGTCCAGCGTATCGGTCTGCGCCCCGAAGCTGATGGTGAAGTCATAGATCTTGTCGCTGTCGAGCATCCGCCCGGCCAGCTTCGTCGCCTCCCCCACCGCGATCGGCAGCACGCCCGTCGCCAGCGGGTCGAGCGTCCCGCCATGGCCGACCTTGGGCCGCTCCACCCCGCACTCGCGAGCCATGCGCTTCACCGCCGCCACCGCCTGCGTCGACCCCATCCCGTGGGGCTTGTCCATTATGATCCAGCCATGCATGGCCCAGCGCTTAGCCGCAGTCAGCCGGCCGCGCCACCGTTGAGCGCAGCCCGGAAATGCCGCCGGCACAGCGCCACATAATGCCCATTGCCGCCGATCTGCGTCTGCTCGCCCTCGCGCACCGCCGCGCCGCGCGCATCGACGCGCAGGTTCATCGTCGCCTTGCGCCCGCAATCGCACACCGTCTTGATCTCGCTGAGCACGTCCGCAATCCCCAGCAGCACCGCGCTCCCTTCGAACAGCGCGCCCTTAAAGTCCGTGCGCAGCCCATAGCAGAGCACGGGAATGCCCAGATCGTCGGCCACGCTGGCAAGCTGCCACACCTGCGCCGGAGACAGGAACTGCGCCTCGTCCACCAGCACGCAGGACAAGGGCGTCTCTCCATGCACAAGCGCCACCGCCCTCGCCATGTCGACGCCCGCATCGAACACATGCGCCCGCGCAGAAAGGCCGATGCGCGACGTCACCCGCCCCTCGCCAAAGCGATCGTCGATCGCCGCGGTCCACAGCATCGTCTCCATGCCCCGCTCGCGATAGTTGAAGTCCGACTGGAGCAAGGTCGCCGACTTCCCCGCATTCATCGAGGAATAATAGAAATAGAGCTTAGCCATCGACGCAGCCTCTAGAGCATTTTCGGGCCACGCGAAAACCGCCAGCCACCCCCGACCCTGCGGCCCGCCTTCAGCGTGCCATCGGCGCAATGCCCTTCAAAAAGCGCACCAGCGCGTCGGCGAGCGCGATCCGCTTATCGTTGAAACTGTGATCGCTTTGCCAAACCGTCAGCCGCGCATCGGGATTGACCGCCTGCGCGTCGGCCGACACGGCGCGCGCCGTCTTCGCCAGCCCCCGCTCCGCCCCGATGATGGTGAGCGGCCGCCGCGCATAGGCCGCCAGCCGCTGCCCCAGGTCAAAGCGCTGCGTCCCCTCCCGCAGCTCGCCCGCCAGCGCGTCGAAGCTCGTGCCCTTGAGCGGCGCCAGATCGACCCGCGCCCGCCACGCAGCCAGCCCCTCCGCCGTCCCCAGCGTCTTGCCCGTATCCCCCGGATCCCACGGATCGATGAGGAAGAGGCCCGCGACACGCGGCTCCGACGCCGCCGCATCCGCCGCCATAAAGCCGCCCATGCTATGCCCGGCAACGACGATGGTGCTGGGATCGATGCGATATTTGGCAACCGTCTCGGGCTTTGAGAGGAACAGCAAAGCCTCCCACGCATCGCGCGCCGCATTGCCAAAGGAGAAGCTGCCCGGGCTCCCCCACGATCCGCGATAATGCAGCGTCAGCACATGCCACCCCGCCCGCCGCGCCGCCTGCGCGAGATCGAGATTCTGCTCATTCCCCGGAAAGCCATGCAGCAGCAACAAAGCCGGATGCCGCCCCGCCCCGGCGGCGGTATACATGACGGCATTGAGCGCCCCATCCTCAACCGGAATGGCAAAGGCGTCCATGCCCGCCGGATAGGCGGCATCGGGCGCGAGGTCGGTGATGACGGCGGGATGGATCGCCGGCTCCTTGGCGGCGGCGAGGGTGAAGGTCGCGAGAAGGGCCAGAGGCAATGAAGCCAGCAGAAATTTCATGGATGAATACCTCTCTCGCAAACCAATATAGCCGATCTGGTGACGCGGGCGGTCATTATAGCCACCATAGCGGAGCAAGCCCAGTCCAGCTGACGAATTCAAAAAGCTTACACTTCGGTAACTTTTTGATCGAAAGATTTTCCGTGCAATGGACAAGCGCAGTCTGCGAAGCGATAACCTTGCGATGACTTCTGTTGCGATCCTTATCGGGAATGCCGATTATAAACGAGAAGCGCAGCTAGACTGCTGCCTCGAAGACCTGAAAGCGGTTAAAGCCTTGATTGAAGCAATCGGGCGGCACGACGCAATTCATGCAGTTGAAAATGCCGACGGTGACGCGATGCGTAAGGTCATTCGAGATGCACTTACCTTATCAGACACGCCGGATGAGATTTTTTTCTACTTTTCAGGCCACGGCGCTCAAATAGGAGCCGAATTTTATTTTTGCGGCACGAGCTTCGATGCATCTAGACCCAACGAGACAGGTTTATCCCACGGCGAACTTTACGAGTTTCTGCGCGCTGCAGAACCTGTCCTTCTTGTTAGCATTATTGACGCTTGTGCCTCGGGAATGCCGTTAGTCAAAGCGGAGGCCTATAAAATTCCGGAACGCAAGGACGGCTTGCGCAATGTTGTGCAGATTTCCTCGTGCATGAATAGTCAGGCATCCTGGGCTGGCGATCCTCTAAGCGAATTCACACGTGCGTTTTGTGCTGCTTGCCTACGTCGGAATGACGGAGCTGTTTACTACAGCGATATTATTAATACGCTGCGTGATGATTTTCTTGATAACGAGGACCAAACGCCTTTTTTTGTGTCTCAAGGCACAGGCCGCGAACTGCTGATAGATGACGCCGACAAACTAGCATCGTTTCGCAAATATTTTGAGGAAATTATCAGCATACATGAAGAAGGATCAGAAGATCCTAACGTTGACGAAGGGTTACCTATCAAACCACCCACAACATTGGATTTACTAAGTCGCGCTGAACGCCGGATGATTACACCCGAGAAAGCCGACCGATTGATTTCCTCGTTATTCGACGGCATCCGAGATCGGATCTTTCAAGGAGAATTAGAGGGACTTTTCGAGCCGACT
>Ga0233380_1000648_pt1 | contig 17561 bp, 15 predicted proteins | sample ElkDunMinimDraft_9_FD_191541 | JGI IMG/M metagenome (GOLD analysis project Ga0233380, IMG submission 191541) | Fecal eukaryotic communites from dung pellets of Tule Elk in California, USA - Elk Dung F36 | ecosystem: Host-associated > Mammals > Digestive system > Large intestine > Fecal | place... | reverse complement strand
GGCCGTGGCCACCATGTGCCGGAGTTCGGCCTCGTCGGCCGCGGCCATCAGCACCATGTTCGGAATCGCGCCGAGATAGGCGCTGTCGTAGTTCCCTGCATGCGTGGGCCCGTCGGCGCCGACATAGCCGGCGCGATCGATGGCGAAGCGAACCGGCAGGCCCTGAATGGCGACATCGTGCACCACTTGGTCATAGGCGCGCTGCAGGAAGGTCGAGTAGATGGCGCAGAAGGGCCGCATGCCTTCGCTGGCAAGGCCGGCCGCGAAGGTGACGGCATGCTGCTCGGCGATGCCCACGTCGAAACACCGTCCGGGGTGGACCTCGGAGAACTTGTCGAGCCCCGTGCCGTTTGGCATGGCCGCGTTGATGGCAACGATGCGGGGATCGTCGTTGGCTTCCTGGATCAGGCTCTCTGCGAAGACGGAGGTGTAGGATGGGGCATTGGACGGCGCCTTGGCCTGGGCGCCGGTGATGACGTTGAACTTGGCGACGCCGTGGTACTTGTCGGCCGAGTTCTCGGCCGGAGCATAGCCCTTGCCCTTCTTGGTGACGACATGGATCAGGATGGGCCCTTCGTCCGCATCGCGCACGTTCTCGAGGATCGGCAGCAGGTGGTCGAGGTCGTGGCCGTCGATCGGGCCGACATAGTAGAATCCCAACTCCTCGAACAGCGTCCCACCGGTGAAGAACGAGCGGGCGAACTCCTCCGTCTTGCGGGCAGGCTCGTGAAGGAACGGGGGCAGCTTCGAGACAACTGCCTTTGCCGCCTCGCGGGTGCCACGGTAAACGGGCCCGGAGACCAGTCGCGCCAGGTAGCTCCGCAGTGCGCCGGTCGGCGGCGCAATCGACATGTCGTTGTCATTGAGGATAACGACCAGGCGCGCATCCATGGCGCCGGCATTGTTCATCGCCTCATAGGCCATGCCAGCCGACATTGCCCCGTCGCCGATGACAGCCACGACATTGCGCCGCTCGCCCATGAGGTCACTGGCAACAGCCATGCCGAGGCCAGCGGAAATCGACGTCGATGAGTGGCCCGCACCGAAGGGGTCGTACTCGCTTTCGGCGCGGCGGGTGAACCCCGACAATCCACCCTTTTGGCGCAAGGTGCGGATGCGATCGCGTCGGCCGGTCAGGATCTTGTGCGGATAAGCCTGATGGCCGACGTCCCAGATGATGCGGTCGTGCGGGGTGTTAAAAATAGCGTGAAGAGCTACGGTGAGCTCGACGACGCCCAAGCCTGCTCCGAGATGTCCACCGGTCACGGACACCGCGTCGATCATTTCATCGCGCAGCTCGTCAGCAAGCTGACGGAGACTCTCGCGCGGCAGTGCGCGCAGATCCGCTGGAGAACCGATGGTATCGAGCAGCGGCGTCTTCGAATTTTCTGCGGCCAAGTGGTTCAGGTCCTTTGCCGAACGGCGAAAAGCTTACTTAGGCGTGCAGCCCGGCCTTTGCAATCGGGCGCGCCGGTCTCCGATCCTGAGACAATGCGCCGGATGTGAGGCGGTTCACTTCCCAGTCGCTATTGGCGGCACTGATCCGAAGGCAAGATGGGGCAGATCGCGCGGACTGCCACCGGCGGTGAGCACCGGCACGTATCGGCCCATGTCGGGCGTCGGGTCGAGGTCCGCCTCGTCGTGGTCGTAGATGACGGCGAAATGGCTCGAGGTCAGGGCCGCGGGGGCGAGGAAGATATCGGCGATATGATCGAGGTCGGGCGCCACCAGGTCGGGCTTGCGCATCCCGGTCGCAGCGCGAGCGACGTGCTCGGCGAGTGCATTGGCCACGGCATCGTCGCTGCTGAGCGCAGCGGCGCCAAACGTGCCGGCAAACAGCGGGTCTGCCGGTGCGGCTCCGCTGGAGGGCACGCCAAGCGAGGCATGCAGGCCCGTGGCGGCCCCTTGGGTGGAGGGCAGGATCGGCAGGCGTGAGAGCGGGTTGGACGTCGGGACCGGGGCGGGCATTGCGGACGCCGGCACGGCAGCGGTGGTCTCACGCTCGATCAAGGCTTCGATCTTGCGTTGAGCGGTGGCGTCCTGCGGCATGGGCGGCAGGTAGGCTGTTACGGCCTGCTGCGCAGCCGGTTCGCTCATGATCAGACGTGGCTGGGGAAAGGGAGCGGCAACCGCTGCAAGGGCGGTCACGGCGTCACCCGAGGGCACCGCCGCCGCGGTCGCCTGCTGCAGGGCCGCAGACTTGATCACGGGGAACGGGATGAACTCGGGCTCGGCGAGTTCCGCTTCACTCAGCGGTGCGCTGCCCACCGTGGAGAACGGAAGCTGCTGTGGGGCAGGATTTGCCTGCTGCGCCGCTGCGGTTGCAAGCGTGGGGCCGCCCAAAGAGGCGGGGCGCATGAGCGGCATTGGCGCCACGGCCTGCGCAGCAGCGGCCGGGGAGGGTGCTGCCGGTGCGGGAGCGGGCTGCGGCGGAGCCGCTGCAACCTGGACCGGCGCTGTCGGCGCGGGAGACGAGGTGGCGGGCGCGGACTTGCCACCGAACAGCATGTCCATCAGCGTGCGGCTTGAACCGGCGTCGGCGACCGCCGTGCCGGAAGAGCTGCCGTTGCACGGGTAGGCGCGGCACCGCTTCCATTCAGCCAGGGCCACCTGGTAACCCTGCTGCGACAGCGGCTTGCCGTCGGTGGGCAGGTGCATGGTTTTTCCGTCAGGGAAGAGGTCCTGCAACTGCGCGCGGGTCATTCGCGGCCAGGCGCGGACGGAGCCGGTGTCGAGATGAACAAAGGGACTGCCGGAGCTTGGATAATAGCCCACCCCGCCAACCTGTTTGCGCATCGCAACGGCGCGAAGCTTGGTCAGGGGAACACCGGGGATGAAGAAATCCATGGCGTTGCCCTTGGTGTGCTGGGAATTCTCGGCAACACCGGAGGAAGATTTCCGCAGCATCTCGTTGGTGGCGGGCGAGCGATAGGCGGAGACGATATGGACGGGCTGGGTTGCGCCGACCTCCTGGTAGACTTCCCAGATCAGGTCGAACAGGCGCGGGTCCATCTTCGCAGGCTCGTTCCGGCGCCAGTCGCGCAGGAACTGGTTGAGTTCGTTCAGCCCGGACTGAACATACTGCCCGTTCCGCTTGAAGACGATGCGGGCCGTCTCGCGAGTGTGCGTGTAATGGAGGTAAAGCGCGCGCTCGCTGGCGCCATAGGCCGGCACCGCTGCCTGAGGCAGGATGACGGTTATGCTCATAAGGGCAGCCATGAACAGCCGCACGATATGGTGCCAGTTCAAGAAGGAAGTCCCCGTCACGCTGAACTCTGCCCGGTTACGCCTACACATCGCGGCAGATTAGCGCTCAATTGGAGCCAATTGATTAACGCTAACGGCTTTGCAACGCCCGACGACCGAACTCCTCACGAGAAAGTCATAGCCCTTAAATAGCGGCGCCACAAAGGCGAAAACGTTAAGGGAATCCTACCGCCTGCTCAGGGGGACAGGGTTGTTGCCGAGGCCGGCACCTGCGCGGCGGCAGCGACGACCTCGGGCGGCAGGTCCGGAAGGTCACCGAGGCCCATGGCCTCGATCAGCGCGGCGTTGTGACCGTAGACGTCGGCAATCGAGACGAGTTCGCCGTCATCGGTCACCCGCACGGTGAAATAGGCGAGATGCACCGGAATCTGCCGGGTGGGGTTCACCCAGCGCTCACTGGATCCGAACATGGCTTCGAGGCTGGCGCGGGATATGTTGGGCTCGTTTGCCATCAACGCATCGGCGAATTCCATGGGGTTCTCGACCCGGACACAGCCATGGCTGAAGGCGCGGAAGTCCCGGGCAAAGAGCGACTTCGACGGCGTGTCGTGCAGGTAGACGTCGTGCTTGTTGGGGAACAGGAACTTGATCTGACCAAGGGCATTGCCGGGGCCCGGACGCTGGCGCACGCGGAAGGGGAAGTTGGAGGTGCTGACCATGCTCCAGTTGACCTGCCACGGGCTGACCGGGCTGCCGTTATAGAGCAGGTCCATGTTCTGGCTGTCGAGGTAGCCGGGATTGCGCAGCACTGCCGGCGCGACTTCGCCGCGGACGATCGAACTGGGCACGTTCCAATAAGGGTTCACCACGAGGTGGCGGATGTTGTCCGAGAACACCGGCGTCTGGTTCTTCACCGTGCCGACGACGACGCGCGTGGTGTAGGTCTCGGCGCCGTCGCGATTGATGCGCAGGCGGAACTCGGGGATGTTGACGAATACGTGGAACTCGCCGAGGTCGCGCGGCATCCAGCGCCAGCGCTCCATGTTGGCAAGGATATCTGCACGACTAACCGGGACGCCACCATTCAGTGCGGAGCGCGTCGCTGGGCCGACGGCGCCGTCGACGTCGAGCGCGTGCGCAAGCTGGAAGGCCCTCACCGCTTCCACCAGGGCCTCGTCGAAGAGCAGGCTGTCGCTTGCGGGCAGTTCCAGGCGCGTCCGCAGCATAGGGACGCGCGGATCGCTCATGCCCACGCGAAGTGTGGGACCTTCGGGAAGTTGGGCCGGGCGATCGTTGCCGGTTTCGTCGAAACTCGCCAGCACCGCCTTCAGCGCGAGGTATTGTGGGTGGGTGGGCTCGAGTGCGGCGAGCACTGCCTCTGGCTGCTCCGACGACGCCAGTTCCATCAGCAGGGCCGATTCATCGAGGCGCTTGGGGACGATGTCGAGCATTTCGTCCACGGTGCGCGGATCGATGCGGCCCGTGTACAGGTGGGTTGCGTAACGCATGACGGCGGCCGAGAAACCCGTCTCGAGCGCAGCGAGGCTCGCCGGATCGGAGCCGGCAGAGGCCAGTTCAAGGTCAGGAGTCAGGTAGTCGGAGGGGTCGAGCCCGAGCGAGGCAGCGTCGCCGAACAGGCGCATGATGCGCTGAGCGTTGCCGGAGAATGCGACCTGGCCGTCCGGTCCTTCATCGAGCCAGATGGGTTCGAAGTGGCGGGCGCCGTAGAAGAAATAGAGATCCTGCCCTTCGCGGTACGCGGCGGAGTCCCTGGCCGCTCCGTAGTAAGCGGAGGACAGACCCGCCTTGATGGTGGCGGCAAGCGGCGTCGCGGGCGGGGCGATGACAACAGGAGACATGGCGAGGCCTGCTGCCAGTTCCTGGCCCACCGCAGGCAACAGCGGTGCGGTGCCAGCAAGTGCGGCAGCAAGGCAGAGTACGAACCTGTTCATGAACGCTCCCACGACGCGAAAGCGGCAAGACGCACGGCCGCCAACGCTTCGGAGCAATACTCTTGAAACCTTAACGGGAGCAATCGCTCGCGAGACTGTGAGCAGGGTTTGTGGCGCTACAGCAACTCTGTCCGTTTTCATGAAGTCGCGTGGTTTTTTCCATTGGTCGTGTTACCAACCCTTCAATCAGATCAACGACTTAGTGGTCACGAGACTCATTGAGGATGGTCAAACCCCCGTTTTTCAAGACGGGGGAGTTAGCTCAGGTAAGAGTTGCGCATCAGCCGCGCCGCCTTGAGGCACGGGGCGCCGATCGCTTCGAAGCAGACCCTGAAGCAAGCCGAACATCGGCAGATTCTGGCCTTCGGTATGGCCAAAGTGGCGGACATCTTGTCTTCGACTGCGGGGGACCAGCCTAGCCCAATGGCCGTTTCGCGCCCCATCCCGGTCATTCCTAGCCTCGCCGCTGCTTCCCAAAAGCTGCCAATCCGCTAGTTTGATGGGATAGAGGCGGAGGTGAGATGACCGGGGTATTCTATACGTATGTCTGGGGCAGCCATGGCCGCCGCGGAAGCCCCCTAACCTTTACCAGCAAACAGCATCGTACCGTGGCTATTCGCAGCACCCGGGAAAGCGATCTGGTCTTCGGCGTTGTCAGCCGCAATCCCGGCGACCCTAGTGTTCAAATCCTCGATGAATTGAAGGGGCGCGTCATCAATGTTTGGCAGATAAGCCACAGTACTGCTGACACGGCGGAATTTGGAATCGAGGCGACAAATACGTGGGACAAGCTGGGGGACGGCAGCTATCGGTGGCCGTACGCACTTCAACCCATTCGCACGTGGATCATCCGAGATGCTCCAGAATTTCGCGACCTGACCGGCTATACGTCCACGACCCACACCCAGCGCGCCATCACTACCGTGCAGGAACTGCATGATGAGCTCGCCGCCACCCTTACCGACCTACTTGCCTCGAACGGTGAAGAGCTGGAAGTGATGACCCCGCGTTACCAAACCATGGCAGCGCGCGTGCAACAGCTTCGTCAAAAGCACCCGTTCGCCCTCAACGGCTATAGCGTCGAACCGAATCTTGAAGCGACGAACAGCATCTACATCGCCACCCTTGGAAAAGGCACCCGGGTCCTCAAAATCGGTCACGCACAAGATGCGAAACAACGCGTGAGCGAATTCAACAAATTTCGACTGTCCAACGAGCCCCAATGGGTGCTGCAAACCTCTTATCCAGATCTTCGATTCGAAGGAGCTTAGGAAAGCCTTCGACATGGTTCCTTATGTATATTTAGGGAAACCTGTAGCAGCACCCAGATGACGCCTGGTGCACCGATGCACCAGTTGCAATCGCGTGCTGAAGCCTAGCTGCGAACCGGGACGCAGCGAGGCCAGGTGCACCACAAGCTGGCCGATCGCTTCCGTGACGGCCCATTCCTGCTGGTCGGCGATGCAGCGCATGTCCACAGCCCGGCCGGCGGGCAGGGGATGAATCTGGGAGTTCGCGATGCGGAGGTGCTCGCAGCAGCGATCGGTGATTATCTTCAGCGCCCCGGCAACCAGCTCGAGGAGTACTCCGCGCAGCGCCGGGCAGCAGCACGGCAGGTGCTCGACAGAACCGACCGGCTGACGAAGGTGGCGACGCTAGGGCCCCCAGCCCTACGGTGGATACGTGACCGGGTGTTGAAAGCTGCATCGCGATCTTCCTTGGTTCGGAGACGGATCGCGGAAATGCTCGCGGGCGTGTCGTGAGAGCGCTCTCGCCGAAGCGCGGATTGGACGCCATTGCGAATACGCAGGCGCCTCCAGGACCCGGCCGCGTGTAATGCTCCGGCTGCCGGAGTGCAGCTAGATCAGCCGCACCCCGTGCGCGTCGACGACCACTTCTCCGTCTTCCTTGGTGAAGCGTCCGATGTGGGGGTTCTCCAGAATGTCGAGCACCACCTCCGATGGCCTGCAGAGGCGGGTGCCGCGCGAGGTCACGACGAAGGGGCGGTTGAGGAGGATGGGGTGTGCCTCCATGGCATCGAGCAGGTCCTCGTCAGTCTTGCCAGGCGCATCCAGTCCCAGCTCCTCGAATGGCGTCCCCTTCTTCCGAAGCGCCTCGCGCACCGTGAGGCCGGCCTCCGCGATGAGCTTCGCCAGCGTGGACCTGTCCGGCGGGGTCTTGAGGTACTCGACGATCCTGGGTTCAACGCCGCTCCGGCGGATGATTGCCAAAGCGTTCCGGGAGGTGCCGCAATCGGGGTTGTGATAGATGGTGACGCTCATTCAACGGCCCTCGTCTCCTTGCGACCACGCGGGGCAGCACGGTGTTCGTAGCAGCGCGCGCAGCGGTTCACCATCTACACGACAGTTGTGGCATCGCTGAGGAGGGAAAGCCGGTACAGACGACCGGTAGCCCCACAGCGAGACGGCGCCGCCGGAGTCTATCCGGCGAGTCCCGCCGCTTCGATGGTCTGCTCCACCAGGTCGTCGAATGCGATACTGGCTGGACGGCGCATGTAGGTGACGATCTCTTCCTTGATCAGCGGTGCGTACCAGCGCTCGGCGACGACGCCGCTGCGCTTCTGGATGCCGATGACGCAAAGGATCTGCGCCGCATTGCAGTCCACGTCGTGCCCGATCCCGCAGATGATCTCAAGCGTGCGATCGAAGTCGCCTTCGCCGAACCACAGCGCGACGACCTGCGCTGCGGCGTTCGGGTAGACATGGATCCAGTTGTACTCGACATACTCGGCATCGCACCTGGCCCAGGCCGTCTGCCAGTCCGGCGAGGTCCGGCAGGCCTCGAGCGCGAAAGCCAGCACTGCGCCATACTCCGTTTCGGTCGAGAACAGGGCACAGGTGGAAACCAGCAGTTCGCGGGTGTCCGCGAGCGTGTAGGCCCGGGCGGCCAGCACGGCGTTGAAGACTTCACCCAGGATGCCGTTGCCGGCCGCCGATACCTCGGCATCCATGTAGGCGAGGCGTGCTGCCTCGCGCGCACGGCCGGGGGCGACCATGCCGCAGATGGTGCCGCGCATCTGCCCGCCGATCCACTCGTCGAACGGATTGTCGAGCCAGCCGCTGACGGGGGGCAGGATACCGCGGCGGATGTTGTTGAGGGCGACAGCTTCTGCCGACCAGCCGAGTGGAATCATGCCGGTCCAGCGTTCGGCGATGTCCGCGCCCGTGATCGCCGGGCCCTTGTCACGATACGCCTCGAGGAAGGCCAGTTCGAAGGTGATGTCGTCGTTGTAGGTATTCGGCTCGCGCACATAGTCGCGGATCGGACCGAACACCTCGGCAATGTTCTCGGCGGTGTAGCCTTCGAGCGCAGTGCCCGCGGCAGCGCCCACCAGTTGGCCGAGCCAGGCGGCGCGGGTCTGGTCGGCGAAGTCGGCGCCGGCGACGTCGACCTTTTCATCTCCCGGCCAGGTGGTCGCCGCATCGAACTCGGCCCAGCTCTTGTAACGGAGCGTCTTCTGCGAGGGATGTTCCGGGTCCGGCTGGGCTGCCTGCATGATGGCGCGCAGGCGCATGTCGATCATGTAGAGCTGCTCGTAGTCCCCAGCCTCGAGCGCCTTCAATCCTGCGGCGAGCAGATCTTGGTAGGGAGCGAGGACATAGCCCTTGCTCTCGAGGGACTGGAGCGCACCGGCCATCAGGCACTCGGGCGCAGCGGATCCCGGCACGTTGCTCTTCCAGAACATGGCGAGCACCGCATCGCCCGCGGCCATGACGGCGCTCGCATCCCAGGTCTGTTCCTCGGCGGTGCGGACGACGGGCTTGGTGTTGCGCAGCAGGTCGCGGGTGAGTTCCCAGGCGTTCATTGTTCTTGGTCCTCGATGGTCAGGAGTGGGCGCGAGCCTTCGCCTGACGGCGGGCCGCGTAGACGGTGAGCACGATCACCGGCACGATGTAGGGGATCATCTGCATGAGCTCGTTGGGCAGTCCCAGAGCCTGCATGGTGATGGCGGTGGTTTCGGCGATGCCAAGCACGGCGGCAGCGGCAAACGTGCCCCAGGCGGTACCCATGCCCATGACCTCGGCGGCGATGGCGATGAAGCCGCGGCCAGCAGTCATGTTCTGGGCGAACCAGCTGACATAGCCCATGGACAGGTAGGCGCCTGCGGCTCCGCCAAAGACGCCGGAAAGCATCAGCGCATAGAGCTGGGTGCGATTGCGCGAGACGCCGGCAGTGGCCGCGGCCTTGGCGTCGGCGCCAACGGCCCGGATGTGGAGCCCGAAGGGCGTCCGGGCGAGCATGATTGAGACCACCGGCACGCTGAGGATAGCGGCATAGGTCAGCATGTGATGCCCGGAAAGCATGGGCCCGAGGATCGGCATGTCACGCACCAGAGGAATGTGGAGCGAGGGCAGCACACCGCTCTGCAGCGCCCCCGACATGCCCTTGTCGCCGGTTGCAAGGTAGAGTCCGAGCGTCGTAGCGGAGGCTGCCGCAAGGTTCAGCGCTATGCCGGTGATGATGAAGTGGGTGCCAAGCCCATTGATAGCGCCCGCCATCAGCGCGCCCAGCAATGCGCCGCACGCAATGGCAGCAAGGAGGCCGACGAAGGGTATGCCGGTCCAGGCGCTGGCGAGCACGCCGACAAGGGCGCCAGAGAGCATCATGCCCTCCATGCCGATGTTGAGCACTCCCGCCCTGTCGGAGATCAGGACTCCCAAGGCGGCCAGCAGCAGCGGCGTCATGACGCGCAGCACGGTGGCGAAGAGGGCGGGATCAGTCAGGTTGTTCCAGATGGCCTCGATCATGCTGCCTGCTCCTCACCCTTGATGTCGCGGATCAGACGCAGGAAGGCCGGGTGGCGGAAGATGGCGGTGGCGGTCACCGCCAGCATGATGGCTGCGGTCACGAGCCCGACCACTTCGCTCGGCACTGCCAGGTTCCGCGCCAGCATGTCCCCGCCCACCTGCAGGTACGCAAGAAAGAGCGCTGCCGGGATCACGAGGAAGGGGTTCTCGCGCGCCAGGATGGCGACCGTGATCCCGGTCCAGCCATGACCCGGCAGGGCAACCCATGAGAAGCGGTTGTAGAGCCCGAGCACCTCGATGGCGCCAGCCATACCGGCAATCAGCCCGCCGGCGATCTGGGCACGCATGATCAGCGCGGACGTGTTGAGGCCGAGGTGCTGGGCGAAGCCCGGGCCGAGCCCCACGATCCGAAGGTTGAGTCCGCCGCGGGTGCCGTAGAGCCAGATGCCCCCGATGATGCAGGCAGCGAACGCAACGATCACGCCCGTATGCAGGCGTGTCCCCTGCATGATCCGGTCCAGCCCGAAATCCGCCGGCAGGCGATAGGACATCAGGGCGCCAGCGTTGGGATCGCGCAGGAAATAGTTGAGGATGAACACGCCGGCATAGAGGAAGGCGAAGTTCAGCACGAGCGAGTTCACCATCTCGGAGGCGCCGAACCGCACCTTGAGATAGCCCGGTACCATGCAGGCAAGCGAGCCGAACAGGGCACCGACGATGATGGCGGTGGGCGCGGCGATGAACCCGGTGAGCGGCAATAGGAGCGCGGCCGCCGTGGCGGCGATGCCGCCGACGAAGAAACTACCCTCAATGCCCAGGTTGAAGCTGCCTGCCCTGAAGATCAGCGTGGCGGCAAGGCCGGTCAGCATGGTGGGCGTGGCAAGTTCGAGGATGTTGCCGACGTGGCGCATCGTGCCGAACGGTCCCAGCAGGAACAGGCGAAGCACCTCGCCTGCGTCGGGTTGTGACAGCGCCACGGGCACGAGCACAGCCAGAATGACCGCGGCGACGACAACGAGCGTGAGCGCGAACTCCGTCAGTCCGGCAAGAATCGAGCGCATCATGCAGCCGTCTCCAATCCGAGCATGTAGGGACCAAGGGCGGCGGGCGTCAGGTCGGTCTTGTTCGGCAGGTCGGCGACGATCCGGCCGTTGAAAAGGACGATCACGCGGTCCGCAAGGCGCAGCAACTCGTCAAGGTCGGCGGTGATCAGCAGCACTGCAGCACCACCCCTCGCGACGGCGTCGATGCGCCCGTGCAGAAAGGCGGCCGAGGCCACGTCGATGCCCCGCGTGGGCTGGTCGGCGAGCAGCAGCTTCGGTGCTCCGGCCAGTTCGCGGGCGGCGATCAGCTTCTGGGCATTGCCGCCCGAGAGGGAGTCCAGCCGCTCGCCGATCCCGCGCGTTCGGACCGCGAACTCGCGTACCATGGCCTGGACACGGCTGCGGATCGCTCCCCGCCGCAGGAAGGGTCCCCATTGTATGGCGGGGTCTCCGTCGGTGCCTGCGATGGCGTTTTCCATCAGGGACAGGGCAGGGGTTCCCCCTTGGGTGAAGCGGTCGGCCGGCAGGTAGGCAAGGCCGGCCCGGCGCCATTGTGCCGTGCTTGCCCGGGTCATGTCGGTGCCAGCGAAGCTGATCGTGCCGGTCGAGAGGGCCATGAGGCCGCTGAGCACCGCTGCGAGGCCCCGCTGGCCGCTGCCATCGACGCCGGCGACGCCCACTATCTCGTCGGCACGAATGGTGAGGGAGATGTCGGTGAGCCGGTCCGCAGGGTCGTTGCCGGCGGTCGAGACGTTCTTCAGCTCGAGAAGCACCGGCGCGTTTGCCGCCTGCCGTTGCCGCCGGGAGACGTCAACGTCCCGACCCATCACCATGCGCGTGATTTCGGCATCGCTGACCTCGGCAAGTGGGCATGTATCCACCACCTGTCCGGCGCGCAGCACGGTGACCGTATCGGCCAGGGCACGCACTTCGTGAAGCTTGTGGGAAATGAACAGAATGGTGAGGCCGCTGTCGCGCAGATCTCTGAGCCGGCTGAACAGTTCCTCGATCTCGGGGGGCGAGAGCACGGCGGTGGGCTCGTCGAGGATGAGCAGGCGCGTTTCGCGAGACAGCGCCTTGAGGATTTCCACCTTCTGCTGTGCAGCTATGGAGAGAGTCTCGATGCGGGCGTCGGGGGGAACATCCAGTTCATAGCGCCGCGCCAGGGCGATCACCTCGTCGCGCGCCCGCCTGGCATCGATCAGCACGCCGCGCTTCGGTTCGTGCCCCAGGATGATGTTCTCGACCACCGTCAGCGAGGGCACGAGGGAAAAATGCTGGTGGACCATGCCAATGCCGTGGCGGCCGGCAAAGTCCGGCGTGACGGTGTTCACCGCGGCGCCATCGAGCATCACCTGTCCGGCACTCGGTGATTCGAGGCCGAACAGGATCTTCATGAGGGTGGATTTACCCGCCCCGTTCTCGCCGCAGATGGCGTGGATCGACCCCTTGCGGATGCCGAAACTGGCGTCGCTCAGCGCTACCGTGCCGTTCGGATAGGTCTTGGCGACCTTGTCGAAGGCGACGATCGGGATTGCGTCTTCCATCTGCGTTGGCTTCCCGGCTTACGGGCGAACGCTGTCGCGCAGGGCAGTCAGTGCCGCGCCGTCCATGCCGAAGGCAGTCGGCACTTCCACTTCTCCGGCGGCGATCGCGGCCTTGGCAGCTTCGATGGCGGCAACGGTTTCTTCCGAAGCGAGCTTCTCGAAGTTGCCGGTTTCCACGATGCCGACTGCGCCCTCGGCAAGGCCCACCGTCTCTGCCGAACCGAACGGCAGCTTGCCTTCGCGGTACAGCTCATAGGCGCGGACCAGGCTCACATCGACGTTCTTGAGCACAGAGCTCACAACGCGGCTGGCCAGTGCCGGATCGCTCTCCGCGAAGATGGCCTCCTGATCCGAATCGACGCCCAGCACGTACTGGCCGGTCTCGGCGGCCGCCGACACCTGGCCGAGGCCAGCCTGGGAGGCGGCGATGAAGCCGATGCCGACCCCTGCGCGGTACTGAGCCAGCCCGAGTTCCTTGCCCTTGGCTGCGTCGGTGAAGGAGCCGGCATAGGAGATCGACACCTTGACGTCGGGGTTCATCGACTGCGCGCCGGCGATGTAGCCGACGAGGAAGTCGTTGATGACAGGGATGTCCATCCCGCCGAGGAAGCCGAGATTGTTTCCGGCGCCTTCCAGCTTGCCCTCTTCAAGCAGGCTCGCAGCCAGGATGCCCCCAAGATAGGAGCCTTCGTTCTGCTTGTACTGGATCGAATAGACGTTGGAGTAGGCGCCGCCTTCATAGGGGAGGCTGGCGTCGAACAGGATGTACTTGTTGTCAGGGTACAGTTCAGCCACGTCACCGAGGGTCTCGGAGAGCGAGAAGGTGCCACCGATGATCAGGTCCCAGTCCTGCTCGGAGACTTCGAGAAGGGCCGGCTCCCAGCCGGTCGGATCGTCGCCGATCTCGAGCACGCGCGTTTCGACTTCGTCACCATAGGTCTGCTTGATCTGCTCGACGCCGCGGTTGGCGGAGTCGAAGAACGACTTGTCACCCAAGGCGCCGTTGATCAGCAGCAGGATCCTGTCCTGGGCCATGGCTCCGGCGCTGCTCGCAGCCAGCACGGCTGCTGCGCTCACGAAGCCGAGAAGCGCCCGGCGCGCGTGTGTTTCGAACGATGCCTTGGCCATCGTACAACCTCCCTTGGGTTCTCGCACTGACATCAAACGGCCGTGTGCCGGGCGTTTAATCGTGTAAATGATAGAGCGGCGGGGTGGGGAGGAGTCAAGGGGGAGTGGCACACCGCTGCACAGGACGCTTGGCGACAGTCTGATTCTTCGCCAGTGATGTAGCGAACATGGAGACGGGATGAGCAGGGGGCGCAGTCCGACCATCAAGGACGTGGCGAAGGCGGCGGGAGTATCCTCCGCAACCGTCTCCTATGTCCTCAACGGCCTCAACAAGGTCAGTCCGGAAGTGGACGCTCTGGTGCGACGGGTTGCCGCCGAGATCGGCTATTCGCGCAACAATGCGGCTCGCGCCCTGAAGACGGGGCGCCACCACCTTATCGGCTGCATCCTGCCAACGCTCACCAGCCCGGTGTTCCCCGAGATCTCCCAGGCCGTACAGCGCCGGGCGGCGCATCACGGCTATGCGACCGTGGTGGTCGATTCCGGCAACGAACCGATGCGCGAACTGGAACTCGTGGAGACCCTGGTGCGCCACGGTGTAGATGGGGTCGTAGCGCTGCTGCACCCGAGTTTCCCCCTGGCAACACCGCCGCAGCTGCCAATGGTCTCACTGGACGCACCCTTTCCCGGTCTCGACAGCATCATGGCGGACCATCGGACCGGTGGACGCCTGATGGCGGAGCACGTGATCGCCCTCGGCCACCGCCGGGTCGGCATGCTTTCAGGCCTACAGGACCTCACCAGCAGTCGCGAGCGCCGCGAGGGTTTTCTCCAGGGCGCCGGGGATGAGCTGGAGCTGGTCTGGGATGTGCATGTGGATCTGGTTCCGCAACTGCCGGGTTCAGCGGTAGAGGCGATCGGCCGGCGAGATGTCAGCGTCATCGTCTGCGTGAACGATCTGGTGGCGATCGCCGCCCTCAGTGCGATCAAGAGTCTTGGCCTCAGTGTTCCTGACGACGTGTCCGTCGTCGGTTTCGACGACATGCAGTGGAGCAGTTGGCCACTCATCAATCTGACAACCATCCGCCAGCCACTGAACCTGCTTGGCGAACAGGCGGTCGACCTGCTGGTGGACAGGATCACCCAACCCGATGCACCGTTGAAGAGGACTGTCCTGCCGGTAGCGCTTGTACCAAGAGCCAGCACAAGGCACGTGAACGGCTAGGGTCTCAGTAGCGCGGCGGTCGGCCAGTCGACAGCGTGCTCCGCATCAGCTTCACGAGATCACTCAGCGCCAAGTGGGGTTGCGCCGCCGGCCGGAAGCGGACTTCTGCGCGAACTGCATAGTCTTCCGGCCAAGTCTCCGCCGAGTACGTGATCCTGGCGCTCCGTGCGGCAATCTCGATGGGTTGCGCGTTGATCAGCGTCCGTCCTTGCAGCCCGAGCCTTGCCGCCTGTGGTTCTGCGAAGTTGAGCTCCAGCCGCAGCAGCGCCTCATCGTGAGCGCCATCAGGGATGGCTCTGGTGGCCACCTCCAGACGCTCGAGCATTCGGGCTGGCTCCTCGAGGACGCTTGTGATCTGGACCTCGTGCCGCAGGTCATCCACGTCGAGGCGGACATCGAGGCGCCAACCATCACGCTCCCCATGGGCCCATTGACGGCAGGGCATGCTGGACGTGGGGAACTTGTTCTTCACCTGGCGTTCGGGGAGCCTTCCGGCGATCCCGATGAACAGGCCGCGAGCGTCACGCGGTGCCGCCCCGCTCCAGGCCAGCAGAGCCTCCAGGCGGGCACATGGCACTGTCGCGAGACCTTCCGGCAGCCCCCCTTCGTGGCTGAGCACCGCGTCCATCAGGATGGGTCCCCCAGCAGAGGCGCATGCCTCAACGCGGCCAGATCGATCGAGCCCGTGCAGAAGCACGCAACGCGAAGCTGCCCGATGACCGTTTCGAAATGCTCGATGACGGCTTCGGCCGACTCCGTGGCAGCATCGAGGACGCCGGCGGCCTGGCCTACCAGGTCTGCCCCAAGCCGGATTGCCTTGGCGGCATCCACTCCGTCCCGGATGCCACCCGAGCCAATAATCACCGTGTGGGGACAGGCCCGGCGCACCTCGGCAATGGCCGCGGCCGTCGGCATGCCCCAGCCGACAAAGGCGCGGGCAATGGCCGCCTGACGCGCTGAACGGGCGCGGCCAGCTTCCACGGCGGCCCAGCTGGTGCCACCGGCGCCGGCTACGTCGATCACCGCGACCCCCGCGTCGACCAGCCGTCTTGCCTGACGTCCGGAAATGCCGGAGCCGACCTCCTTGACCACCAGAGGCACCGGGAGCTGTCGGGCAAGGGTACCGATCGCCGCCAGAAGGCCGCGCCAGTCGCGATCCCCCTCCGGCTGCACTGCTTCCTGCAACGGATTAAGGTGAATGATCAGCGCGTCCGCCTCGATCATCTCGACGGCACGACGCGCCTGATCGGCGCCGAAGCCACGGTTCAACTGGGCTGCGCCGAAGTTGGCGAGCAGCGGGATGGTCTGTGCGTGCCGGCGCAGGTCCTGGCCAAGTCCGGCATCGCCCTCGTTCTCGATGGCGACCCGCTGGGATCCCACGGCCAGGGGTATTCCCAACTGCTCGCAGGCGGTCGCCAGATGGAGGTTGATGGCGGCGGCGCGCGCGGGTCCTCCGGTCATCGAACTCACCAGCAATGGTGCCTTGATGGCCTTGCCGAGAAACTTTGTCGCCAGATCGATCGTATCCATATCGATCTCTGGGAGGGCAACATGTTCGAAAGTGAAGGCGTCGAAACCGGTACGGGCGGAGGACTTCGCCTGACCACTGAGCACAATGTCGAGATGCTCGTTTTTCCGGTTTATGGTCAATGATGTCCCCTCTCAACAGTCCAGCGTGCCCAAAAAACAACCCGAAGGCACGAGAAAATTGCCACTTCTGCTCGAAAGTACGTGCTTACGCCCCTCTGAAGTTTCTGCTTCACTGCAAATATCGAGCCTGCGGGAGGCCGTTTCGTGAGCCTGACCAGCACCGAACTCACCAGCAGCGCTATACGGCGCGACGATATCCCGGCAATCCGTGCCCGCCTGGAGACAAAGCTCGGCGAATTGCTGGATACCGGCGCGGCCCCGGCAAACCTGCGGAATGCAATGGATCATGCGCTTCTTGCGCCGAGCAAGCGCCTGCGACCGATCCTGCTCTACCTGATCACCGAGCCCGCCCAGCACTTCGAGAGTGCCGCCCTGTGCCTCGGTGCGGCCGTGGAAATGGTTCACACAGCATCTCTGATCCTCGACGACCTTCCGAGCATGGACAATGCCGAGATGCGCCGCGATCGCCCGACGACGCACAAGGCCTTTGGCGAGGCGACCGCGATCCTCAGCGCCATCGGCCTGCTCACACGGGCGTTCGGCATCATCGCCGAATTGCCGGAGGTGTCGGCAAAGACCCGCACTCGCCTTGCCTCGGTCCTGGCTGCAGCCGTTGGTCACCAGGGACTGGTCGCAGGACAGGAGATCGACCTGAATGGACGCGAGACCCTGGTCGATCACGAGCAGATCGAGCACCTCAACTGGCTAAAGACCGGCTGCCTGTTCGTGGCAGCTGCGGAAATGGGGGCGATCCTGCGTGAACTCCCGACCAGTCGAGTGGAACATGTGCGCCGCTTCGCCCGTCACCTCGGACTGGCGTTTCAGACCGCGGATGACCTGCTCGACGTGACCGCCAGCCCATCCGAGATCGGCAAGGACGTTCTCAAGGACGGTGACAAGGCGACGCTCGTGTCGCTGTTCGGTGCCCGCCGCGCCAGGCTCTCCTGCCACGAGCACCTGCAGGCAGCAGAGATGGCGTTGTCCGAAAGCGGCGTTTCCGTTGCTCCCATCCAAGCCGTGATGGATCAGTATCTGCGCGCCAAGATCGGACCTCAATGACGTCCACAATACCGCCGCCACTCGTGGTCGAAGGCCTCTAT
>Ga0233380_1000647_pt1 | contig 17564 bp, 18 predicted proteins | sample ElkDunMinimDraft_9_FD_191541 | JGI IMG/M metagenome (GOLD analysis project Ga0233380, IMG submission 191541) | Fecal eukaryotic communites from dung pellets of Tule Elk in California, USA - Elk Dung F36 | ecosystem: Host-associated > Mammals > Digestive system > Large intestine > Fecal | place... | reverse complement strand
CGTCCGCCCGGGCCGCCCACCAGCACGTAGCCGCCGTTGCCGGCCGCCAGCAGCGGCAGCAGGTGGCGGGCCGCGAACAGGTGCGGCAGCAGGTCCTCGTCGAGCGTGCGGCGCAGCAGTTCGGCCGGCTCGTCCATCAGCCGCCCGCAGGGATGCGTGCCGGCCAGGCTGGCGACCACGCCGCTGATGCCGATCCTGGTGGCGCGCAATGCGGCGGCGAGCCTGGCGGCGTCGGCGTCGCTGGCGATGGCCGCCTCGGCGATCACCAGGCGCGCCGCGGGATAGGCGGCCCGCAGCCGATCATGGGCGGCCGCGTCCATGCCGACCGCGACCACCGCCTCGCCAGCCTCGAGCGCGGCTTCGACCACGCCGCGGCCGATGGTGCCGCCGGCGCCGAGCACGACCAGGGCGCGGCGCATTGTGCCGGAATCGATTATCCCGCTCATGGGAATGTTCCTCCCGGAATCCGAGCGTTCGCCGTGGTGCGGGCGGCCACGAAGACCTCGTCGACCAGGCGCAGCACGGCCGGCAGCATGACCAGGGTAAGGACCGCCGCGAGCAGCCAGACCCATCCCCGACCGATGGCAAGCCATTGATCAAGAACGAGTGCGCTCAGGGCGAGCAGGTCCACTGCCAGCAGGATGGCGAGGCTGGCATAGGACAGGTGGCGGCGCGGCAGGGCACGCATGGCGGCGTCCATCGGCGGGGATGGCGCACATCCTGAGCCTGGAATCGGGACTTGATTAGTCCCTGATCGAGGGAATAATTGTCCAGCAGGCGGGCCAATGACGGCCGCCCTCCCCCGCAAGCATGGAGAGCATCAATGTCGCACGATCTCAACGACACCCTGATCTTCGTCAAGGTGGTCGAGCACGGCAGCTTCGTCGGCGCGGCCAAATCGCTGCGCCTTCCCAAGACCACGGTCAGCCGCAAGGTGCAGGAACTCGAATCGCGCCTGGGCGCGCAGTTGCTCCACCGCACCACGCGCAAGCTCGGCCTCACCGAGGCCGGCAACGTGTACTTCGAACATTCCCAGCGCATCGCCCGCGACCTGAGCGAAGCCGAGAGCGCGGTGAGCCAGCTGCAGGCCGGCCCGCGCGGCTGGCTGCGCTTCACCGTGCCCTACTCGATCGGCATCGACAAGATCGCGCCGCTGCTGGGCGAGTTCCACATGCGCCATCCCGAGGTGCGCGTGGAGATGATCCTGTCCAACGAACCGCTGGACATGATCGCCGGCGAGATCGATGTCGCGCTGCGGCTGGGACGGCTGCCGGATTCGAGTTTCGTCGCGCGCCGGCTCGGCACCCTGCACACCCAGGTCTACGCCGGCAGCGCCTACATCGAGCGCTATGGCGAGCCGCTGCACCCGGACGAGCTGCAGTACCACCGCACGCTGGCGATGCCCAAGCACCGCCACGGGCAGGGCTATGCGTGGACGCTGGACGACGGCAACGGCCAGCAGCAGTTCCCGATCAATCCGATCCTGGTGGTCAACGATCCGGCCGCGCTCAAGGGCGCGCTGCTGTGCGGCGAGGGCCTGGTGATCGGCGCCGACGTGATGGTCAAGGCGGCGGTCGAACACGGCGCGGTGCGGCGCGTGCTGGCCGGCTGGAGCGGCGGCGACTACGAGTTCAACGCGGTGTTCCCGCGCGGGCACGGCCAGTCCCCCAAGGTGCGCGCGTTCGTCGATTTCCTGCTCGAGCGCCTCAACCTGGACATCGACTACATGTCCGAGCACTGCCCGCTGATGGCCGCGCGCTGCAACGCCGCGCAGGCCGGCGACGGGCACGCGAGTTCACGTGAGGAGGCCGAAGACATCGCCGCCGGCAAGCGCATCCTGGAGACGGTGACCGCGCAGTAGCCGGCGCCCGCACGCCGGTGCACGATGCGGCCGCATCGTGCACCTTCAGCCGCGCAGCAGCACCTTGCCGCCGCGTCCCGGGCGCAGGCTGGCCGCCGCGGCTTGGGCGACCTGCTCCAGGTCATACACCGCGTCCACCGGCAGGCGCAGCCCGCCATCTGCGGCGCGCTCGAGCAGCTCGCCCAGCAGCGCCCGCTTGCGCTCGCCCGGCATCTCGCGACTGGCCTTGCTGCCCCAGAAGCCTTTGACCGTCAGTTGCCGGAAGATCACCTCGCCCGAGGGGATCGCCATCGGCTCGCCGCTCATCGCGCCGAACGACACCAGCACGCCGCCCTCGCCCAGCAGTGCGGCCAGTTCGGCGCTGGCCTGGCCGCCGACCGAATCCACCGCCGCATGCGCGCCGGCCTTGCCCAGCAGCGCACGCGCCTCATCGCGCCAGCCCTCGTCGGCCGTGGACAGCACGTTGTCCACGCCCACCGCGGCCATCTCCGCCAGGCCCGTCCGGCTGCGCACCAGGCTGAGCACGTGCACGCCGCGCGCGGCCGCCAGCATCGCCAGGGTCTTGCCGACCGCGCCGTTGGCGGCGTTCTGCACGATCCACCGGCCCGGGCGCGCGTCCAGCGACTCCAGCAGCATCAGCGCGCTGAGCGGCATCGCCACCAGTTGCGCGGCGAGCGCGTCCTCGATCGCATCCGGAACCGGCACCAGCATGCGCGCCGGGGCCAGGAAGTACTCGGCCCAGGTGCCCTGTACGGACGCGGCGGTGACGCGCTGGCCGGGCGCGAGGCCCTCCACGCCGTCGCCCAGCGCATCGATCACCCCGAAGCCCTCGCTGCCGCCGATCGCCGGCAGATCCGGTTTCCAGCCGTACTGCCCGCGCACGGTGACGAGGTCGTGGTTGTGGACGGGCGCCAACCGCATCCGCACCCGCACCTGGCCCGGACCGGGCACGGGAACCGGGCTGTCGGCCGCGGCAAGCACCTCGGCCGGGTCGCCGAAACGGTGATACATCGCGCTGCGCATGGCGGGAGCCTCGGGCCAGGGGCCACCACGCTATCGCGGTGCGCGTCGCGATGCGAGCGATGCCGGATCGACGCGCCCTGCACGCCGGCCGTGCAAGCCTCTGCGGTTTCCGTGACTGGGCATCGGCAATGCCGGACTGGCAACAGGCCATCGCAGTCGCGTGGCCGCTGCTGGTGGCGTTGCTGCTGGGCCTGGTGCTGCGCCACGTACTGCTTGCGATCGAGCGCGGCGCGCGCCAGCACGCCGATTCGCACGCGTCCGCGCGCGTGCTTCGCGTGATCGTGGTCCCGGCGGCGCTGGCGGTGCCGCTGCTGTTCCTGGCGGTCGCGGTGCATTCCACGCCGCTGCCTTCCGATGTCGCCGGGCACGTGCGGCACTGGCTGGGCATCGGCGTGCTGCTGTGCGTCGTCTGGCTGGCGGTGCGCGCGGTCGGCGCGCTGCAGGCGCGGATCCTGCGCGAGCATCCGGTCGACGTCGAGGACAACCTCGCCGCCCGCCGCATCCAGACCCAGACCCGGGTCATCGCCCGCGTCATGCAGGGCGCGATCATCCTGGTCGGCGTGGCGCTCGCGCTGATGACCTTCCCCGCGATCCGGCAGATCGGCGCCACCCTGCTGGCCTCGGCCGGCATCATCGGCCTGGTCGCGGGCATCGCCGCCAAGCCGGTGTTCGGCAATCTCATCGCCGGCCTGCAGATCGCGCTGGCGCAGCCGATCCGGCTCGACGACGTGGTGATCGTCGAAGGCGAATGGGGACGCATCGAGGAGATCACGAGCACCTACGTGGTGGTGCGCGTATGGGACGAACGGCGGCTGGTGGTGCCGCTGCAGTGGTTCATCGAGAACCCGTTCCAGAACTGGACGCGCACCAGCTCGCAGCTGCTGGGCACCGCCTTCCTGTGGCTGGACTACCGCACGCCGATGGCCGACGTGCGGACCGAGCTGCAGCGCATCTGCGAGTCCGATCCGCGCTGGGACGGCCGCGTCTGCGTGGCCCAGGTCACCGAGACCAGCGAGCACACCATCCAGGTGCGCCTGCTGGTGAGTTCGCGCAACTCCGGCGACCTGTTCGACCTGCGCTGCGCGGTGCGCGAACGCATGGTCGACTATCTCAACCGCTGCCATCCGCAGGCGCTGCCGCGCCTGCGCGCGGACCTGGGCAGCGAGCCGACGGCCGCTGCGCAGGCGCCCGCCGCCGCGCCGGAACATTCGGACACCGTCTCGCCCGGCGCCGAGGACGGGCTCGACGATCTGGCCGGCGACGGCGCCGCGGGCGCCCCGGGCTGAGGGCGGCGACGGCTGCTTCACCGGCCCCGGCCTATACCTGCGGCCCTTGCACGAGCATCGAGGAAGCGGCATGAGCGGACACCCCGAACTGCGGACCGTCGAGCGCGTCGACATCGCGCGCTACATGGGCACCTGGTACGAGATCGCGCGCCTGCCGATGCGGCATGAACCCGAGGATGGCAGCGACATCTCGGCGACCTACACGCTCGAGGCGGACGGCTCGGTCGAGGTGCGCAACCGGATGCGCCGCAATGGCGAGGTGGAGGAGTCCGTCGGCCGCGCCACCGCCGTGGACGACACCGCCAGCAAGCTGGAAGTGAGCTTCCTGCCCGAGGGCCTGCGCTGGATCCCCTTCACCAGGGGCGACTACTGGATCATCGCCCTGGATCCGGCTTATACCGTGGCCCTGGTCGGCAGCCCGGACCGCAAGTACCTGTGGCTGCTGTCGCGCGAACCCGCGCTCGACGAGGTCACGCGCAACCACTACTGCGCCATCGCCCGCCAGCAGGGTTTCGACCTGGGCCCGCTGATCCGCACGCCGCATACCGGCCAGCCGACCGCCTGACGCCAGCGCCGCCCACACCGCGGCGCAGGACGAACCCGGCCGACCGCAGGCAGACTTGGCGCATGCATGCCGACCAGGCGCGGCGGGCTCGCACGCTCGCCGACATCAATCGCGAGGCCTACATCTACTTCGGCGCGGGCGCCACGGTCGCCTGGCAGATGGCGATGCCGGGCGTGGGCCGCGGCGTGGCCCGGCACAGCCAGACCCTGCAGCGCCCGCTCGACCGGCTGCGCGCGACCATGGGCTACGTGTATGCGGTGACCCTGGGCGACGAGGCGGACCGCCAGCGCATCGCCGGGCACGTGAACCGCGCGCACCGGCCGGTACGCGGCGACGGCTACAGTGCCTTCGACCGCGACCTGCAGCTGTGGGTGGCGGCCACGCTCTACCGCGGCGCGCTGGACGTGCACGCGCTGTCCGCCGGGCCGGTGGCCCCGGAGCACCGCGAATCGCTGTACCGGCAGGCCTGGGCCTTCGGACGGACGCTGCAGGTCCGCGACGACCAGTGGCCGCCGGATACGGCCGCGTTCGATCGCTGGTGGCACGCGCGCGAGCGCGCCCTGTCGGTCGATCCGCAGGTGCGCGCCTACCTGCGCGCCGTCCTCGACGGCCGCCACGCACCCTGGTACCTGCGCCCCGCGATGCCGTTGCAGCGCTTCGTCACCCGCGGGCTGCTGCCACCGCGGCTGCGCGCGTTGTTCGGCCTGCCCTGGAGCGGACGCGACGAACGCAACTGGCGGCGCTTCCGCCGCTGGGCACCACGGCTGTACTGGGCCATGCCGCGGCTGCTGCGGCACTGGCCGGCGCAGCACTACCTTGGGCAGTTGCGCAGCCGCGACCGCGCGACCTGAGCGGGCATCGCGGATGCGCGACCGTGGACACGGCCGCCCCGGGCCGTGCAGGCCGGCGCCCCCGACGGCCACCAGGCGTCCCCCCACCCCGGCCGTCCGACGCGGGTTGCCGCTGGCCGCCCGCATCACCGGCCCGGGCCTGCCTGCCGACACGCCATGGCGGGCGACAGGCGACGCAGGCGGGCTAGACTGGCGGCCGATCGAGGGAGGAACGCATGACTCCAGCTGCACCGACGCCACCGGTGCACGAGGCCGCACAGGCGCAGGCCAGCCGCGTGGCCTTCGAGCGCCTGCGCCAGCGCACCGACGAACTCGAGCTGCTGGTCTCCGGCCTGTTCGCATTCACCCTGCTGGCCCTGCCCGGGCCGATCTTCGATGCCTATGCCCGCGCCAGCGTGCATGTCGAAGGCCTGTTCGAACGCATCCTGCTGTTCGGTCTCCAGATGGCGGTGGGCATGGCCTATGCGCTGGCCTTCGCCTTCATCGCGCACTTGGCGATCCGCGCCTACTGGGTGGGCCTGGTGGGACTGAAGTCGACCTTTCCAGCCGGCATCCGCTGGGAGCGCGTCCCGCTCATCGGCCCCGTGACCCGGCCGTTCTACCAGCGCGAGGTGGGAGACGTCAGCCAGGCCATCGACCGCGCCGACCGCGCGGCCTCGATCGTGTTCGCCATGACCACGCTCATCGCCGTGGTGCTGCTCTACATCGGCGCGCTCTCCGTTGCGGGCCTGCTGCTGAGCGGCCTGATCGCACGTCCGTTCGCCGACCACGACCGCGCGACGCTCGTCATCTTCCTGGGCGGCTACTCCCTGCTGGCCGTGTTCGCGTCCACCCCCATGCTGCTCGACCGCATCGTCGCCCGTCGCGAGGCCCGCGGCCAGCCGAGCCCGGGCCTGCGGGCGCTGGGCGAGCGACTGCTGCGCCTGGTCGGCTGGGTGGTGCCGCAGCGGCTGATCTATGCCGTCCAGTACACCCTGCAAAGCAATCTCCCCGGCCGCAGGTTCATGGCCGTCTACTTCGGTGGACTCCTGCTCGCCTCCACGGCCAGCGCGTGGATGCTGGTCGGCTCCTCGCGGCTGACGCTGGTGGACAGCTACACGGTGCTGACCACCGACGCGGTGGAGCATGGCCTGCTCGGCGCCCACTACGAGTCGATGCGGGGCCACGACGACCAGCTCTCGGTGGTGCCCATGGTGCCGTCCGACCGCGTCGTCGATTCGCACCTGCGCCTGTTCATCCCGTACCTGCCCAAGCGCGACAACCCGCTCGCCCGCCAGCGCTGCGGCGCGCTGGTCGCGGGGCACAACGCCGCCAGGGACGGGGCCGCCGCCCGCCTGGGCCACGCCTGCCTGGCCGGGCTGTGGTCGGTCTCCCTGGACGGGACGCCGGTGCCGCTGGACGAGTTCATCCCCGCCGAGCGCCGCGACCTGGGCATGCGCGGGCTGATGGGCTACATCGAGGTCGCGGGACTGCGTCCGGGCCTCCATCGCCTGGCGCTGGTCTGGAACGCCGGGGGCGGTGACTCGGGGCCGCTGCGCCAGCGCGAGTACGTGATCCCGTTCTGGTTCACGCCCGCCGTGCCCGCGCCGCCGGTCGGCGCGCCCTGAGCGCGGCACCGCGGCGCTTGAAATCGCGTGCAGCGCTCGCATATCCGCGGCCTGCAACGTCCATCGCACGGGACCCTCCATGACCAGTAACACCGAGACGCGCAAGTTCGAAGCCGAAGTCGCCCAGGTCCTGCACCTGGTCACCCATTCGCTTTACTCGCACAAGGAAATCTTCCTGCGCGAGCTGATCTCCAACGCCTCCGACGCCTGCGACAAGCTGCGCTTCGAGGCCATCGCCAAGCCCGAGCTGCTGGGCGGCGAGGCGGAACTGCATATCGACGTGAGCTGGGACAAGGACGCGCGCACCATCACCATCCGCGACACCGGCATCGGCATGTCGCGCGACGAGGTGGTCGCCAACATCGGCAGTATCGCCAGCTCCGGCACGCGCCGCTTCCTGGAGGCGCTGGGCAGCGAGCAGAAGGCCGACGCGCGCCTGATCGGCCAGTTCGGCGTTGGCTTCTACTCGGCGTTCGTGGTCGCCGACCGCGTCACGGTGCTGACCCGCCGCGCCGGCGACGAGGCCTCCGCCGGCACCCGCTGGGAGAGCGACGGCCGCGGCGAGTACACGCTGGAGCCGGCCACGCTCGACGAGCGCGGCACCACGGTGATCCTGCACCTCAAGGCCGACGAGGACGAATTCCTCGACGGCTGGAAGCTGCGCTCGCTGGTGCGCACGTATTCCGACCACGTCGCGTTCCCGATCCGCATGCCGAAGGAGGCGCCGGCTGGCGAGGACGAGGCGAAGGCCGACGCGGCACCCGAGTGGGAAACCGCCAACGACGCCTCGGCGCTGTGGACCCGGCCCAAGTCGGAGATCAGCGACGAGGAGTACCAGAACTTCTACAAGTCGCTTGGCCACGACTTCAACGACGCCGCGGCCTGGTCGCACAACCGGGTCGAGGGCAGCCAGAGCTTCACCACGCTGCTCTACATCCCCGCGCAGCCGCCGTTCGACCTGATGATGGGCGGGCGCGACGAGCGCAAGGGCCTGAAGCTCTACATCAAGCGCGTCTTCATCATGGACGCGGCCGAGGAACTGCTGCCCAACTACCTGCGCTTCGTGCGCGGCGTGGTCGATGCCGACGACCTGCCGCTCAACGTCAGCCGCGAGATCCTGCAGCACAACCGCCAGCTCGAACGCATCAAGGGCGCCTGCGTCAAGCGCGTGCTCGACCTGGTGGAAAAGCTCTCGCGCGACGAGCCGGAGAAGTTCGCCGCCTTCCTCAAGGCCTTCGGCAACACGCTCAAGGAAGGCATCGTCGAGGATCCGGGCAACCGCGAGCGCATCGCCAGGCTGCTGCGCTTCGCCTCCACCAAGGGCGAGGGCGAAGCGCGCACGGTGTCGCTGGACGACTACGTCGCGCGCATGGCGCCCGGGCAGGAGGCGATCTGGTACGTCACCGCCGACAGCTACAAGGCTGCGGCCGGCGCGCCCCAGCTCGAGGCGTTCCGCGCGAAGGACATCGAAGTGCTGCTGATGTCCGACCGCATCGACGAATGGATGCTGGGACACCTGCGCGAGTACGCCGGCAAGCCGCTGCGCCACATCGCCAAGGGCGAGCTGCCGCTGGACGAGGCGGAGAAGGCCAGGCAGGAGGAGGCCACCCAGGCCGCCGCGCCGCTGCTGGAGCGCATCAAGTCGCTGCTCGGCGACGAGGTGGAGGCGGTGCGCGTGTCGGCACGCCTGACCGACTCGCCCTCGTGCCTGGCGCTGTCGGAGTGGGAGATGGCGCCGCATCTGGCACGCCTGCTGCGCGAGGCCGGGCAGGACGTGCCCGCGCAGAAGCCGACGCTGGAGATCAATCCGCAGCACGCGCTGGTCCGCCGCCTGCTGGGCGAACACGACGATGCGCGCGCCGGCGACCTGGCGCACCTGCTGCTCGATCAGGCCCAGCTCGCCGCCGGCGCACCGCTGGCCGATCCGGCCGCCTTCCTGCAGCGCATGAACCGCCTGCTGGCGGCCTGAGTCCCGCGGGCCGCGCGGCGATCGAGGCGGTCCGCGCCGGACGCCGGCGGCAGGCTCGCCAACTCCAGCCGCAGCCCGCCGGAGGTGCGCAGGGCGGCGCGTCGCTTCGCCGGGGAACACGCCACGCGCTGGCCGCTCGAGGCCGGGGACCCGGCCCGGCGCAGGCGCCGGGCCGCTAGCGCGGCACGCCGCGCCTGCGCAGCCGCACGCGCATGAGTCGCGCCAGGGTGGCGCCGTCGGTGAGGGCCTGCACGCGCGCATCGCCCATCGCCTCGGCCAGGTAACGCGCGTTGGCGCCGCCCAGCCAGATCGGGATGTCCGGGGACAGCCCCCGATGCAGCACGCGCAGCTGGTCCAGGGTCGGCCGCGCCTGGCCCGGGTCGATGGAACTCAGGGCCACCGCGCCGGTCTCGATGCGCGCCGCCACGCGCAGCAGTTCGTCGGCCGGCAGTTCGGGGCCCAGGTACAGCACCGGCGCGTCGGCTTCGTGGGCCAGCAGCGCCGCGCCCAGCAGGCCCAGTTCGTGCGGCTCGCCAGGCAGCGTGGCGAACAGCAGCCGCGGCCGGCGCTCGCGCGGATGCTGGTTGAGGATCGACAGCAGGCGCGTGCGCAGCAGGCTGCTCACCAGCCGCTCCTGGGCGATGGCCAGGCGGCCATCGGCCCAGCGCGCGCCGACTTCGCGCAGCAACGGCATCACCACGCGCGCCACCAGGATCGGGACCGGCAAGGTCGCGATGGCGACCGACAGATCGCGGTCGAACTCGTCCACGCGGTAGTCGGCAACCGCATCGAGCATGCGTCCGGGCAGGGTCTCCACCGCGCCATAGCCGGCCTGGCGCGACTCGTCGAGCAGCCGGTCCAGCGCCGCGTCGTCGAGGCCAGCCAGATCGCGGATCGGGTGGCCGCGCCCGGTGAGCCGGTGCAGCCGCGCGAGCCGCTCGATCATCGCGCTGTCGTACAGGCGACGGCCCTTGTCGTCGCGATGCGGGACCACGGCCACATGCCGCCGCTCCCACGCGCGCAGCGTTTCGGGCGTGAGTCCACTGAGCTCGGCGGCGGCTTTGACGGGAAACATGTCCGGGCAATGTACAAGCTTCGTACATGGACAGGCTGTACGCAGTGCTAACCGCTGGCTGGCCAGACTGACGCCCTCTTCCCTGTCACCGGAGCCACCGCCATGCCCCCCTCCACCTTGTCCGCGTCCAGTTCAATCCGCCTGCGTCCCCTCCTGCTCGCCCTGGCGCTGGGCCTGACCGCGCCCGTGGCTTTCGGCGCCGCCGCCTCCCCAAAGACGCCGCCCGCCGGCCAGGCCCAGGCCCAGGCGGACATCGTCGATGCCGCCATCGCCGCCGGCGAGTTCAACACCCTGGTCGCCGCGCTGCAGGCCGCCGGCCTGGTCGAGACGCTCAAGGGCCCTGGCCCCTTCACCGTGTTCGCGCCCACCGACGCGGCCTTCGCCGCGCTGCCTGCCGGCACCGTCGAGAACCTGCTCAAGCCCGAGAACAAGGCGCAGCTGGTCGAGGTGCTGACCTACCACGTGGTGCCGGGACGCTATCCGGCCGCGCGCGTGGCGACGCTGGAGGAAGCGGCCACGGTCAACGGCGACAGCCTCGACATCGCCACCTCCGGCGATACGGTCACCGTGGAGGGCGCGCGCGTGGTCACCGCCGATGTGGATGCCAGCAACGGCGTGATCCATGTCATCGACAAGGTCCTGATCCCGGAAGACTGATCCGCGCTTCCACCAACACCAATGGAGAACACCATGAAGGCACTCAACATCGTCACCCTGCTGCTGGTCATCGTCGGCGGCATCAACTGGGGCCTGGTCGGCGCCGCGCAGTTCGACCTGGTCGCCGCCCTCTTCGGTGGCCAGGACGCGCCCCTGGCGCGCCTGGTCTACGTGCTGGTCGGCCTGTCGGCCCTGTGGCAGATCGTGCCGCTGCTCAAGGCCGGCAGCGCCGGCGAGGTACGCGCGCAGAACGCGCGCTGAGGCCGGCGTCGCCCGCGACACCCCGATATCGTCGTTCCCCCACGCCGTCGCCGGCACCCTGCGCTGTGGTGTCGGTGGCGGTTTTTTTTTTGCCCAGGCCCAAGCGGCGGCGACGGAGCCGCCGGAGCCTCAGTCCAGGCGCGCGGCGTAATCCTCGCGCACGTACTGGTTGATGTAGGTGTTCAGCCCGACACCGGCCTCGGCCAGCCGCTGCATCTCGATCACATGTTCGCTGCCGGGATGGCGGCCGTCGTAGCGGTAGGTACCGCCATGGTGGAAGCGGATCGTAATCGAGTCCGGCCCGCATTCGTAGGCGGCGACACCCGAATCCCCGGCGGCGGACGCATAGCGTTTCATTGGCCCGATGCCCTGCCCATCGGCGCCCACGTTTGCATCGCCTCCGGCGTGGCGACGTGAAGGATGCGCCGTCGCCAGGCCGGGTGCTTGTGAATGCGCGACGGCATGCTTGTTCAGGTTAGACACGGGCTTCATCACAACACGCCGACAGTAATCGTCCACTTGAGCGGGAGCACCCGGAATGAGCACCGAGAAGAAGATCCAGCACAGCCTCAACGACCTGATCGAGATCGCGCGCGACGGCAGCGAGTTCTACACCGAAGCCGCCGGCAAGGTGCATGACCCGGCCCTGGCCTCGCTGTTCCAGCAGATGGCCGGGCACAAGCGCGAGATCGTCACCGGCCTCACCGCCGAAGTGGCGGCCGCTGGCGGCAAGCCGGCCGAGCACGGCACCCTGGTCGGCTCGATGCGCGAGGTCTATACGCGCGCCCGCGCGGCCCTGGGCCATACCGATTACGCCTACGTGTCCGAGCTCGAGGAACTGGAAGACCGTCTGCTGCATGCCTTCCAGAAGACGATCGACGACCAGGACACACCCGCCCAGGCCCAGGCCGCCGCGCGCAAGTACCTGCCCCAGGTCACCCAGTGCCACGACACCATGCGCGATCGCAAGGTGGCCTTGAAGCACTCGCACTGAGTCCTCGTGCTCCGGCCCCCGGCAGTGCCGGGGCCGGACGGCCAGGCCTCCCCGACGGCGGCCCGGCGCGCGCTCCCATCCTCCCCCGCTGCAGGCGGCCGTTCGGCGCCAGCCCCCGGACGGCGCGCAGCCGCCACGCCGGCCGCGCGCTGCCCTCCATTGCTCACATCGCGCGAAGAAGCGCGCTGCCAGACTTGCGGCCATGCCCGATCCGCGTCCCTCCCACGCAGACGCCACGCCCGCGCCTGGCACCGGCCTGGACGCGCTCTTCGCCCACGCGCGGGCGCGCAGCTGCCGCGTGGCCGCGCCGCTGAGCGCGGAGGACGCGCAGCTGCAGTCGATGCCCGACGCCAGCCCGGCCAAGTGGCATCTGGCCCACACCACCTGGTTCTTCGCCCGCTTCGTGCTGGAGGATCCGCAGGCGATCCCGGACGGATGGGACCTGCTGTTCAACAGCTACTACGTGGGTGCGGGCCCGCGCCATGCCCGCGCGCAGCGCGGCCTGCTGTCGCGCCCGTCCCTGGTCGACGTGCTGGAATGGCGCCAGCAGGTGGATGCGCGCGTGCTGCGCGGGCTGGACGAGGGCGCCTTCGACCAGGCCCGGTGCGAGGTGCTGCTGCTGGGCATCCACCACGAGCAGCAGCACCAGGAACTGCTGCTGACCGACATCCACCACGCGCTGTGGTGCAATCCGCTCGCGCCCGCCTACCGCGACGACCTGCCGATGCCGGGCCACGCGCCCATGCCGGTGGACGAAGGCCCGCAATGGATCGAGCAGGGCGAAGCGATCGTGTGGATCGGCGCCGCGCGCTGGCCGGCCGATGGCGACGGGTTCGCCTACGACAACGAGACCCCGCGCCACCGCGTGCTGCTCCCCGCGCACGCCATCGCCCGTCGTCCCGTCAGCAATGCCGACTATGCCGCTTTCATCGCCGATGGCGGCTACGACACGCCGGCGCTGTGGCTCAGCGACGGCTGGGATGCGGTGCAGCGCGAAGGCTGGCGGCGTCCGCTGTACTGGCACGAGGACGGCGAGCGCGAGTTCACGCTCGGCGGCTGGTGCGAGCGCGAGGCGCAGGCGCCGGTGAGCCACATCAGCCACTACGAGGCCGATGCCTACGCGCGCTGGGCCGGGGCGCGCCTGCCCACCGAGGCCGAATGGGAGGCCGCGGCGGCCAGGTGCGCGGTCGAAGGCAACTTCGCCGACGACCACGCGCCCCTGCACCCCACCGCCACGCGCCCGGCGTCCGCGACCCAGGCCCCGCAGGACATGTTCGGCAACGTCTGGGAGTGGACCGCCAGCGCCTACGCCGCCTATCCCGGCTTCCGGCCGCTGCCCGGGACGCTGGGCGAGTACAACGGCAAGTTCATGAGCGGCCAGCTGGTGCTGCGCGGCGGCAGCTGCGCCACGCCGCGCGGCCATGTGCGCGCCAGCTACCGCAACTTCTTCGCGCCGCATGCGCGCTGGCAGTTCTCGGGACTGCGCCTGGCCAGGGACATGCCGTGAGCGTGGCGCTTCGGCTCGCCGACCTGCATCCGAGCAGCGACGACATCACCGGCGACGTGTTGCGCGGGCTGGCCGGCAACCCCAGGCAGCTGCCCTCGAAGTACTTCTACGACACGCGCGGCTCGGAACTGTTCGAGGCCATCACCCGCCAGCCCGAGTACTACCTCACGCGCGTCGAACTGGACCTGCTCGCCGAGCGCGGCGCCGACATCGCCGAAGCGGTGGGGCCGCGCGTGCACGTGGTGGAGCCCGGCAGCGGCAGCGGACGCAAGACGCGGCTGCTGCTGGAGGCGCTGCACGAACCGGTGGCCTACACGCCCATCGATCTGTCGCGCGACATCCTCACCGCCAGCGCCGCCAGCCTGGCGCGCGAGTTCGCACAGGTGGAGGTGCTGCCGGTGCTGGCCGACTTCACCCGCCCCGTCCCGCTGCCGCGGCCCACGCGACGGGCGCGCTCGGCGCTGGTGTTCTTCCCTGGTTCGACCCTGGGCAACTTCACCCGCACAGAATCGGTCGAGCTGCTCACGGCCATGCGCGCCACCATGGGTCCGGGCGGCGCCGCCCTGATCGGCCTGGACCTGGAGAAGGACCCGGCCCTGCTCGAGGCCGCCTACAACGACGCCGCCGGCGTCACCGCCAAGTTCACCCTCAACCTGCTGCACCGGCTCAACCGCGACGTGGGCAGCGACTTCGACCTGTCCGCCTTCGCCCACCGCGCCCGCTACGTGGCAGCGGAAGGCCGCATCGTCACCACGCTCGAAAGCCTGCGCGAGCAGGTGGTGACGGTGGCAGGCCGGCGCTTCGGGTTCGCCGCCGGCGAACAGATGCATGTCGAGCAGAGCCAGAAGTACACCGATGCGCGCATCGCCGCGCTCGCCGACGAGGCCGGCCTGCGCGTGGTGGACGGCTGGAACGACGCGCGCGACTGGTTCGGCCTGCGCCTGCTGCGGCCGCGCTGAGCCGGAGGCCTTAGCATGTGCGCCGCAAACCCGGCCCCGCCCGATGCGGCGGACGCCGGCGACCAGGACAACAACGGATACGCAGGCCATGACCCTTCCCGAGCACGAATTCGACCCCGACGACAACTACACCGGCGACGCCGATCGCGACGAGATCGACGAGGACGCTGGGACCGAGGCGCTGGTCTGGCAGCTGCTGCTGGTCATCAACCCCGGCGACGAGGACGCGGCGCTGCAGCAGTTCGGCGCCTTCCAGGAGGCGCTCGACGGGGGCGACGCCGAGGACATCGACGCGGTGTGGCTGCTCAAGGACGTGATCGACTGGAAATCCGGCTTCCACATCGAGGAAACCGAGCCCGGGGCGCTGATCGACGCCATCGCCGAGCTGGCCGCGCGCTTCAACCTCAGCATCGACTGGGGCGTGGAGGATCCGACCGACGAGGCCTTCCTCGCACGCGTGAGCACGGCCGAGCTGCTCGAGACCGCGCACGACCAGCTGCGCCTGGACGGCTACACGCTGTGGACCTGGGAAACCGGCACCGAGGCCCGCGCCGGCTGGATGACGCTCTCCAGCGACGACGAGGCCATGCGCGTCCTCGCCCCCGCGCTTGGCATCGAGGCGCGACCCGCGGGCGTGTGATCCCGGGGCGACGCAGGGCCCGCTGCGAGGCGCGCGGGGTCCGGTTCGGCGACGCGGTTGCGCCGGCATGGGCGCCGGGGCCGGACGTCCGGGCAGCAAGGCCCCCCGGGGAACGCGGCCGTCGTCGTTCATGCCGCTTCGCCGGCGGCCGCGCCATGCTGGCGGGCCTGTCCCGTCGCGGAGGCGCTGATGGCCCTGCTGCTCGCGTTCGCGCTGGTCGCGCTGGCCTGGGGACTCGGCGCGCTGCAGCTGTGGCCGCGCGCGCGCCGGGTCGGTGACCTGCTGCCCTGGCTGGGCGGCATGCTGGCGCTGGCGGCGGCCGCGTGCCTGGTGCTGGGCATCGCCGGAATGCTGCTGCCGCTGGACGACTGGCAGTCGCCATCGAACGGACAGGCCCTGCACCGCCTGTTCGGCGAGGGCTCGCTGGCGATGCGGCGCACGGGCTGGACGCCGCTGGACCGCGCCGCGAACGTCTACCTCAACCTCGGCATCGCCTGGACCCTGCTGGTGCTGTGCCTGGCGACGATGCATGGCCTGGTGTTCTGGGCCGAGGTGGCCGAGGACCGGCGGCGCGCGCTGGCGCGCCGCGCGCAATGATGCGGCCCGTCGTGGCGCGGTGGCCGCCGGCTCGTGCCGGCGCGGCTTACTCGAGCGCGCGGAACCGGCGTACGTGTTCCACCAGCGCGCGCAGCTTGGGCGGCTGGTGGCGACGGCTGGGAAAGTACAGGTAGAAGCCGTCGAACGGCGGCAGGTAATCCTCGAGCAGGGCCACCAGCTCTCCGCTGCGCAGCCACTGGCGGTAGTTCTCCTCCAGGCCGAAGGTGATGCCGCCGCCGGCCAGCGCGGTGCGCAGCATCAGGCGCAGGTCGTTGGTGGTGACCTGGGCGCCGACATCCACTTCGAACTCGCGCCCGTCCTCGCTGAATTCCCAGCGGTAGGGCGCCACCTGCGGCGCCGGCCGCCAGCCGATGCAGCGGTGCCGCACCAGATCGCGCGGATGCGCTGGCGCGCCATGCGCGGCGAGGTAGCCCGGCGCGGCCACCGCCACCTGGCGCTGCGGGCCGGTCAGCGGCACGGCCACCATGTCCTGTTCGATCACCTCGCCCAGGCGCACGCCGGCATCGAAGCCGCCGGCCACCAGGTCGATCGGCGCATCGCTCACGGTCACGTCCAGGCCGATGCCGGGAAACGCCTCGGCGAAACCGGCCACCAGCGGTCCGGACAGGAAGCGCTCGGCGATCGAGGACACGTTCACGCGCAGCAGGCCACGCGGCGGGCCGTCGTCCAGCGCGTCCTCCAGCGCCGCGCCGACCGCGCGCAGCGGTTCGGCCACCTGCCGGTGCAGGCGCTCACCCGCCTCGGTCAGGCGCACGCTGCGGGTGGAGCGCTGCACCAGGGCCACGCCAAGGCCGTCCTCGAGCCGGCGGATGCCCTGGCTGACCGCGGAGCGGGTGACGCCGAGCACGTCGGCGGCAGCGCGGAAGCTCGCCGTCTCGGCCACGGCCAGGAACATGCGCAGGAGGTTGAGACCGGCGTCCACTGGTTAGCAAGTCTAACCTGTGCATCCAGCACTGGGCGGGTTCTCTCGACAACGCCGGAGGCCTACGTTGTGTCGTGCAGGCCGCGATGGCCTGCCCTCCTCCTCCACACACACACAGGCCAATGACATGAACCACATCCAGGACAAGATCGTGCTGATCACCGGCGCCAGCAGCGGGATCGGAGAGACCACCGCGCGCCTGCTGGCCGCGCGCGGCGCCACCGTGGTGCTGGGCGCGCGCCGCATCGACCGGCTGCAGGCGCTGGTGGCCGGGATCGAGGCGGCAGGCGGCAAGGCCAGCGCGCGTGCGCTGGACGTCACCTCGCGCCAGGACGTGCAGGCCTTCGCCGATCAGGCGCTGCGCCAGCACGGCCGCATCGACGTGCTGGTCAACAACGCCGGCGTGATGCCGCTCTCGCCGCTGGCGGCGCTCAAGCTCGACGAATGGGACACGATGATCGACGTGAACATCCGCGGCGTGCTGCACGGCATCGCCGCGGTGCTGCCGGTGATGGAGCGCCAGGGCCAGGGCCACGTGGTCAATGTGTCCTCGATCGCCGGGCTGTTCGTGATGCCGACCTCGGCGGTGTACTGCGCCACCAAGTACGCGGTGCGCGCGATTTCCGAAGGGCTGCGCATGGAAAGCCAGACGGTGCGCGTGACCTGCGTGTACCCGGGCGCGGTGGAGTCCGAACTCGCCCACACCATCACCCATGCGGACACGGCCGAGGCGATCGACCAGTTCCGCCAGATCGCGCTCAAGCCCGAG
>Ga0233380_1000644_pt1 | contig 17620 bp, 17 predicted proteins | sample ElkDunMinimDraft_9_FD_191541 | JGI IMG/M metagenome (GOLD analysis project Ga0233380, IMG submission 191541) | Fecal eukaryotic communites from dung pellets of Tule Elk in California, USA - Elk Dung F36 | ecosystem: Host-associated > Mammals > Digestive system > Large intestine > Fecal | place... | reverse complement strand
CGCCTCGGGCGATCCCGTCGCCACGGCCCAGGGCACCAAGCGCGAGGTCGCGGACGCCCTGTGGGACGCGGTGACGAAGCTGCTGCCCGGCATCTGAGACAGGCCCAGATCCTGAGACCATTTTTGGCCCGAAGGACTGGCGTACGGTTCGGCGAGCCTTAGGCTGTCCGGCATGACCAACGCGCTGCGCCTGTTCACGTCTGAGTCCGTGACCGAAGGTCACCCGGACAAGGTCTGCGACCAGATCTCGGATGCCATCCTCGACGCCTTGCTCGCACAGGACCCGCGCTCGCGCGTCGCGGTCGAGACCATGGTGACGACCGGCCTGGTGCACGTGGCGGGCGAGGTCACGACCGACGCATACGTCGAGATCCCCCAGCTCGTGCGCGAGGTCGTGCGCGGCATCGGCTACACGTCGTCGGCAATCGGGTTCGACGGCGACTCGTGCGGCGTCTCGGTCTCGATCGGCCAGCAGTCGCCCGACATCGCCCAGGGCGTCGACAAGAGCCTCGAGGAGCGCGACGACGCGAGCGGCCCGAGCGTGTCGCACGACCCGCTCGACGCCCAGGGCGCCGGCGACCAGGGCCTGATGTTCGGCTACGCCTCCGACGAGACGCCGTCCTTGATGCCGCTGCCCATCTGGCTCGCGCACCGGCTCGCCGAGCGCCTCGCCGAGGTCCGCAAGTCGGGCGAGGTCACCGGCCTGCGCCCCGACGGCAAGACGCAGGTCACGATCGGCTACGAGGGCGACCGTCCGGTGCGCCTCGACACGGTCGTCCTGTCCACCCAGCACGACGTCGACGTCGTCCAGGAGAAGCTGCAGCGCGAGATCGCCGACCACGTGATCGCGCCCGTCGTCGCGAACATCGGCCTGGACGCCACGGAGCTGCGCATGCTCGTCAACCCCACCGGCAAGTTCGTGGTCGGGGGTCCGCAGGGCGACGCGGGCCTGACGGGACGCAAGATCATCGTCGACACCTACGGCGGCATGGCTCGCCACGGCGGTGGCGCGTTCTCGGGCAAGGACCCGTCGAAGGTCGACCGGTCCGCCGCCTACGCGATGCGCTGGGTCGCCAAGAACGTCGTCGCCGCGGGGCTCGCGAGCCGGTGCGAGGTGCAGGTCGCCTACGCGATCGGCAAGGCGCACCCCGTGGGCCTGTACGTCGAGACGTTCGGCACCGAGACCGTGCCGGTCGAGCGCATCACGGCCGCGATCGACGAGGTCTTCGACCTGCGGCCCGCGGCCATCATCCGCGACCTGGACCTGCTGCGCCCGATCTACTCGCGGACGTCGACCTACGGCCACTTCGGGCGCGAGCTCCCGCAGTTCACCTGGGAGCGCACCGACCGCGTCAGCGACCTCCAGTCCGCGGTCTGAGCACCCGGGCCCGCGGGCCGGGCATGTCCGCGGGGCGTGGTGTGATGTCCTCGTGAGCGACGCCCCCGGCCCCGAGCAGCCCACGCTGCTCGGGCTCGATGACGTCGGGGCGGCGCCGACCGCCAAGCGCACCCGCCGGTCGGCGGGGCCGCAGCCGATCGCCGAGGAGCGGCCGGTCGCCCGCGTCGTCCTCGACCTGCAGCCCGCGCACCTCGACCGGGAGTACGACTACCTCGTCCCGGCGGCGATGTCCGACGACGTCGTGCCCGGCGTGCGCGTCCGGGCACGGTTCGGCCCGCAGGAGGTCGACGGCTACGTCGTCGAGCGTGCGGACACGTCCGACCACGACGGGCGCCTCGTGCCGCTGCGCCGCCTCGTCTCGCCCGACCCCGTGCTGGCACCCGAGGTGCTGCGGCTCGCGCGGCGCGTCGCGCAGCGGTACGCGGGCACGCTCGCCGACGTCCTGCGCCTCGCCGTGCCGCCACGCCATGCCCGGGTGGAGAAGGAAGTCCTCGCCGCGCTCGCGACGGTCGACACCGACACGCCGGCCGACGGCCCGGGTGACGGTCCGGCCCTCGAGCCCGACCCGGGACCTACGACGCCCGACCCGTGGTCCCCGTACCGCGGCGGCGAGGCGTTCCTGCGCCACCTGCTGGCGGGGCAGGCACCACGGGCCGTCTGGACGCCGCTGCCCGGCCTCGCGCCGGCACCCGACGGCACGGCACCGCACCTGCCGCACTGGGCCGATGCGATCGCCGTCGCAGCCCGCGCAGCGCACGCGGGCGGGCGCCGCACGCTCGTCGTCGTGCCCGACGCCCGCGACGTCGACCGGGTCTGCGCGGCGCTCGTGGCGGCCGGCGTCGACGACCATCTGCGCCTGCTCGCCGACGACGGCCCCGCGCCCCGCTACCGCGCGTTCCTGCGAGCCCGCCACGGTCTCGCGAGCGTCGTCGTGGGCACGCGGGCGGCGATGTTCGCGCCCGTGCCCGACCTGGGCCTGATCGTGCTGTGGGGCGACGGCGAGGACACGCTCGCCGAGCCGCACGCCCCGTACCCGCACGCACGCGAGGTCCTCGCCCTGCGCAGCGAGCTCGAGGGCGCTGCCTACCTGCTCGGCTCGCCCGGCCGTACGGTCCAGGCGCAGCACCTGCTCGCGACCGGGTGGGCGCGCGAGCTCGCGGCACCCCGCGACGTCGTGCGCGCGCGGGCGCCACGCGTGCGCGCACTGACGTCGGTCGAGCTCGCGTCCGAGGGCCCGGGCGCGGCCGCCCGGCTGCCCACCGCGGCGTGGCGGGCGGCGCGCGCCGCACTCGACGACGGCCCCGTGCTGGTCCAGGTGCCGCGCACCGGATACCTGCCCGTGGTCGCGTGCGCCCGCTGCCGCGCACCCGCGCACTGCAGCACGTGCCACGGCCCGCTCGCGCTGCCCGGCACGTCCTCGGCGCCGCAGTGCACCTGGTGCGGGCGCCTGCAGGGCGGCTGGCGCTGCGAGGAGTGCGGTGGGGGGAACCTGCGCGCCGTCCGTGTCGGGTCCGACCGCACGGCCGAGGAGCTCGGCCGCGCGTTCCCGGGCGTCCCGGTACGGCTGTCGACGTCGAGCGCGCCGGGCGGGATCCTGGACCAGGTCGACGCCCGTCCGGCGCTCGTCGTCGCCACGCCCGGGGCCGAGCCGGTGGCCGACGCCGGCTACGTCGTCGCGCTGCTGCTCGACGCCGCGGTCGCGACGTCGGGAACCCGGCTGGCCACCGCGACCGACGCGCTGCACCGGTGGCTCGCCGCGGCGCACCTGGTGCGCCCGGCGACCGCGGGCGGGCAGGTGCTGCTCGTGGGGGACGCGGCTCCTGCGCCCACGGGAGCGCTCGTGCGCTTCGACCCCGCCGGGCTCGCCGACCGCGAGCTCGCCGAGCGCCGCGAGCTCTCCCTGCCGCCGACCGTGCGGGTCGCGGCCGTCACGGGCGACCGGACGGCCGTGGACGCCCTGGTGAGCCGTGTCGCGCTCGCGGGTCCGGACACCCTGCTCGGCCCGGTCGACGTCCCCGCGTCGCCCACAGACCGCCGCAGGACGACCAGGACGACGACATCGACGCTCGACGCCCCCGTGCGCGCCCTGGTGCGCGTCCCGCTCGCCCAGGGCGGCGAGCTGGCCCGCCAGCTCCAGGCGTCGCTCGCCGTGCGCTCGGCCCGCCGGGAGGGCGGTAGCGTTCGAGTCCAGCTCGATCCCGAGGAGATGCTCTGAGGCATGGCCACCCCCAGCTCCCGCCCCGACCCTGCCGACCCTGCCGACGTTGACGCGGGCCGGGCCGCCATCGACACGGTCGTCTACGACTTCGGCAACGTCCTGATCACCTGGGACCCGTACGGCGCGTTCGGCCCCGACCGTCGCGACGAGGTCGACCGGTGGATGGCCGAGCTCGACTTCCCGGCGTTCAACCATGTGCAGGACGCCGGACGTACCTGGGCCGAGGCGCGCGCCATGCTGATGGAGTCCCGGCCCCACCTGGTGCCGCTGGTCGACGAGTACGTGGCCAACTTCCCGGGCACGCTGCTGGGCCCCGTGCCCGGCTCCGAAGAGCTCGTGCGCGAGCTCAAGGGGCTCGGGCTGCGGCTGCTCGGGCTCACCAACTGGTCGGCCGACCTCATCCACCACGCCGAGCCGGTCGCGCCGGCTGTCGGGCTCATGGACGGCGTCGTCGTGTCCGGCCGGGTCGGGCTCGCGAAGCCCGACCCGCGCATCTTCGCCCGCCTCGTCGCGGACTTCGACGTCGACCCGTCCCGCGCGGTGTTCGTCGACGACAGCCCTGCCAACGTCGCCGCGGCCCGCAGCCTCGGGTTCCGCACCGTGCAGTTCGTCGACACGGCGTCGTTCCGCGTCGCGCTGCGCGAGCTCGGCGTGCCGGTCGAGGACGCGCCCGGTCGGTGAGCGGGGCGCGCACGCGCTCCGAGGGGTACCGGTCCGCCCGACTACGATCGTCCGGTGCGACTTCTGTTTGCCGGAACCCCCGAGCCGGCCGTCCCGTCCCTCCAGGCGCTGCTTGGCTCCCGCCACGACGTCGTCGCCGTCCTGACCCGGGCCGACGCCCCTGCGGGCCGCGGCCGACGGCTCGTGCCCAGCCCGGTGCGTGCCGCGGCCGAGGCCGCCGGCGTGCCGGTCATGACCGACGTCCCCCGTGGCGAGGCGTTCCTCGACGTGCTGCGCGGGCTCGACGTCGACGCCGCACCGGTCGTGGCGTATGGCCACCTCCTGCGCCCCGACGTGCTGGCCGTGCCGCGCCTCGGCTGGGTCAACCTGCACTTCTCGGTGCTGCCCGCATGGCGCGGTGCTGCCCCCGTCCAGCACGCCGTGATGGCCGGTGACGAGGTCACGGGCGCCACCACGTTCCTCCTCGACGAGGGCATGGACACCGGTCCCGTGCTCGGCACCACCACCGAGACCATCCGGCCCCGCGACACGGCCGGCGACCTGCTCGACCGCCTCTCGCGCAGCGGCGCGGACCTGCTCGTCGCGACGCTCGACGCCCTCGAGGACGGCACGCTGCGCCCGCAGCCGCAGGCCGCCGACGGCGTGACGATCGCGCCCAAGCTGACCACCGCCGACGCCCGCGTCGACTGGTCCACGCCCGCCCTCGCCGTCGACCGGCGCGTCCGCGGCTGCACGCCCGCTCCCGGCGCCTGGACCTCGCTGCCCGACAGCACCCGCCTGGGGCTCGGACCCGTCCGCCCTCGGCCCGACGTCGCCGACCTGGCACCCGGCCACGTCCTGGCCGGAAAGAAGGACGTCCTGGTCGGCACCGCGACCCACGCCGTCCAGCTCGGGGAGGTCCAGCCGCCGGGCAAGAGGCCCATGCCCGCCGCGGACTGGGCCCGCGGCGCACGTGGCCTGTTCGACGGCGGCCGCGACCTCGTCCTCGGAGCAGACCAGTGAGCGCCGACGGCGGACGCCGGAGCAACGACCGGAGTAATGACCGGGGCAACGACCGCAGAGACGCGCAAGGGCGGCAGCGGGGCGCTGCCCGCCACCGCGGCGAGGGCCACCGCACCGCGCAGGCGCCCGGGGAGCGGCGCCGCCACACCGACCCCGCCCGTACCGCCGCCTTCGACGTCCTGCGGCAGGTCGACGGCTCGGACGCCTACGCCAACCTCGCCCTACCGCCCCTGCTGCGCGAGCGGCACATCTCGGGCCGCGACGCCGCGTTCGCGACCGAGCTCGCCTACGGCACGCTGCGCCTGCGCGGCCGCTACGACGCGATCCTGACCCACTGCGTCAGCCGGCCCCTCGACCAGCTCGACGCCCCCGTCCTGGACGTCCTGCGCCTCGGGAGCCACCAGCTGCTCGGCATGCGGGTGCCCACGCACGCCGCCGTCTCCGAGACCGTCGCCCTCGCACGCGACCGCATCGGCGCCGGCCCCGCCCAGATGGTCAACGCCGTCCTGCGCGCCGTCTCCCGGACAAGCCTCGACGACTGGCTCGACCGGCTGCGGGCCGAGGCGCCCGACGCCCTCACGGGCCTCGCCGCAACCGGTTCCCACCCGCTCTGGATCACCCGTGCACTGCGCGAGGCGCTCGCGGGCAACGGTCGCTCGCCGGACGAGGTCGGCGCGCTGCTCGAGGCCGACAACACCGCGCCCCGCGTGACGCTCGTCGCGCGGCCCGGGCTCGTGACCCCCGAGGCCCTCGCAGGCGGCCTGGACGACGCCTCCGGACCCGCCCCGCACCTCGAGCCCGGCCGGTGGGCGCCCACGGCCCTGGTGATGACCGGTGGGTCGGACCCGGCGGCCGTGCCCGGGGTGGCCGACGGCCGCGCCGGCGTCCAGGACGAGGGCTCCCAGCTCGTGACGCTCGCCCTCGCCGCCACGCCGCTCGACGGCCCGGACGAGCGCTGGCTCGACCTGTGCGCGGGACCGGGTGGCAAGGCCGCCCTGCTCGCGGGCATCGCGTCCGAGCGCGGCGCCCGGCTCGTCGCCAACGAGGTGCAGCCCCACCGGGCGCGGCTGGTCGAGCGGGCGCTGCGGGCGGTGCCCCAGGGCGCCGTCGAGGCCGTCAGGACCGAGGACGGACGCGAGACCGGGTCCGACGAGCCCGCGGCCTACGACCGCGTGCTGCTCGACGCGCCCTGCACCGGGCTCGGCGCGCTGCGCCGCCGGCCCGAGTCGCGGTGGCGGCGCACGCCCGCCGACCTGGCCGTGCTCACGGGCCTGCAGCGCGCCCTGCTCGCGTCCGCGCTCGACGCCGTCCGGCCCGGGGGAGTGGTCGCCTACGTGACGTGCTCCCCGCACCTGGCCGAGACGCGACTCGTCGTCGACGACGTGCTGCGCCGCCGCGACGACGTCGAGCGGATCGACGCGCGCGCCGCGCTGCGGTCCGTCGTCGTACCGGGGGCCGAGCTCGACCTGGGGCCCGACGACGGCCGCCTCGACGCACAGCTGTGGCCGCACGTCCACGGGACCGACGCGATGCACCTCACGCTGCTGCGCCGGACCGCCTGAAAGACCGGGATGACCCTGATACGTCCCTGATCTGACCCTGGACCCCGCTGCCGGGGGTTCTCCCTGCTGACCGCGGGGGATACCTTCAGCACGTGCCCGTCATCACGACCGATCGCCTCACCAAGCGCTATCCCAGAGTCACCGCACTCGACCAGCTCACGGTCGAGGTCGGCGACGGGGTCACCGGCCTCGTCGGTGCCAACGGCGCCGGGAAGTCGACCCTCATCAAGGTCCTGCTCGGTCTCACCGAGTCCACGTCCGGCAGCGCCACCGTCCTCGGCCACGACATCCACGGCGACGGCTCGGCGCTGCGCAGCCGCATCGGCTACATGCCCGAGCACGACTGCCTGCCCGCGGACGTGTCGGCGACCGAGCTCGTGGTCCACCTCGCGAGGATGTCCGGCCTGCCGCCCGACGCCGCGCGCGAGCGCACTGCCGACACGCTGCGCCACGTCGGCCTCTACGAGGAGCGCTACCGGCCCATCGGCGGGTACTCCACGGGCATGAAGCAGCGCGTCAAGCTCGCCCAGGCGCTCGTGCACGACCCCGACGTCGTGTTCCTCGACGAGCCCACCAACGGCCTCGACCCCGTGGGCCGCGACGAGATGCTGGCTCTCGTGCGGCGCATCTACGACGACTTCGGCATCTCCGTGCTGGTCACCTCGCACCTGCTCGGCGAGCTCGAGCGCATCTGCGACCACGTCGTCGTCATCGACGGCGGCGTGCTCCTGCGCTCGTCGTCCGTCGCCGACTTCACCCAGGCGAGCGCGCTGCTCGCCGTCGAGGTGATCGCCGACCCCGACCAGGCGGCCGCCGCGATGACCGCGGCCGGCCTGCGGACCACGCGCGAAGGACACCTCCTGCTCGTCGAGCTCACCGGCGAGGAGACGTACGACCTGGTACGGGACGTCGTCGCCGACCACAGCCTCGGGCTCGTCCGGCTCGAACCCCGCCGCCACCACATCTCCGAGGTCTTCGAAGGGCAGGCCGCCGATGTCGCAGTCTGAGGCCACCCCCGCACCCGCGCCCACGGGCGCGCCCGCCGGGATCATCCACGACATCGGGTACCGCGGCTACGACGGCCCACGCCTGTCCCGCAGGCGCGTCGGCTTCGGCCTGTACACCCACACGCTGCGCGGCATCTTCGGTCTCGGGCGCGCCCCCAGGTCGAAGGTCGTCCCCATGGGCATGGCCGCCTTCATGCTCCTGCCGGCCGTCGTGCTCGCGGTCGTGTCCGTGGTCGGGGCCAGCCAGCTCGGCCTGACCCAACCGGTGCTGCCCTACACGCGCTACGCCATGGTCACCCAGGCGGCGATCGCGATCTTCCTCGCCGTCGCCGCGCCACAGGCCGTCTCGCTCGACCTGAGGTTCCACACCCTGCCGCTCTACCTGTCCCGGCCGCTCGAGCGCGTCGACTACGTACGAGCCAAGCTCGGCGCCCTGACCACGGCCATGTTCATCCTCATCGCCGTCCCCCTGCTGGTCATGTACGTCGGGGCGCTCGCGGCCGAGTTCGACGCCGGGGCCCAGACCCGCGAGCTGCTCGAGGCGCTCGCCGGCGCCGTGCTCTTCGCGGCGGTGCTGTCGGCGCTGGCTCTCGTCATCGCGTCGCTGACCGCCCGCCGCGGCTTCGGCATCGCCGCCATCATCACCGTGCTCGCGTTCAGCTACACGATCGTCACGAGCCTCCAGGGCCTCGTCGGCTTCGAGGCCGACAACCTGACCGTGGCCGGCTGGATCGGGCTGTTCTCCCCGATGACGCTCGTCGACGGCGTCCAGGTCTGGGCGTTCGGCGTCCTGCCATCGACACCCGCGGGCCCGCCGAACGACGCCGCCGGCGCCGTGTTCCTCGTCGTCGCGCTCGCGCTCGTCGTCCTCTGCTACCGGGCGCTCGTCCGGCGCTACCGGAAGGTCAAGATCTGATGGCCACGCTCGAGGTCACCGCCTGCTCCCGCTGGTACGGCAACGTCGTGGCGGTCAACGACATCACGATGACGATCGGCCCGGGCATCACCGGCCTGCTCGGACCCAACGGCGCCGGCAAGTCCACGCTCATCCACATGCTCGCCGGCTTCCTCCCGCCGTCGACCGGCACCGTGACGCTCGACGGCACCACCATCTGGAAGAACCAGGACGTCTACCGCACCATCGGGCTGGTGCCCGAGCGTGAGGCCACCTACGACTTCCTGACCGGGCGCCAGCTCGCCGTCGCGAGCGCCGAGCTCCACGGCCTGCCCGACGCCGGAGCAGCGGCCGCCAAGGCCGTCGCGACCGTCGAGATGGAGGACGCCCAGGACCGCAAGATCGGCGAGTACTCCAAGGGCATGAAGCAGCGCATCAAGATGGCCGCAGCCCTCGTCCACGACCCCGCCGTCCTGCTGCTCGACGAGCCGTTCAACGGCATGGACCCTCGTCAGCGGCTGCACCTCATCGCGCTCCTGCGCTCCATGGGTGCCGAGGGCCGCACCGTGCTGTTCAGCTCGCACATCCTCGAAGAGGTCGAGCAGCTCGCCCACCAGATCGAGGTCGTCGTCGCCGGCCGCCACGCCGCGTCCGGCGACTACCGCGAGATCCGCCGGCTCATGACCGACCGGCCCCACCAGTACACGATCACCTCCAGCGACAACCGCGTGCTCGCGTCCGCGCTCGTCGCCGACGGGTCCACCGCGGGCGTCACCCTCGACGGCGACGTCCTGCGCGTCCAGGCCACCGAGTTCCTGCCCTTCGCCCAGCTTCTGCCCCGGGTCGCGCGCGACGCGGACGTCCGGCTCTACGAGGTCTCACCCGCCGACGAGTCCCTGGAGAGCGTCTTCTCCTACCTCGTCGCGAGCTGAGCGCACCCACACCGAGGAGACTTCCCCCCGTGAACCGCACGATCATCCGCCTGACGGCCCGTGGTGTGCTCGGCGGCAGGCGCCTGTGGCTGCTCGTCGCGCTCGCCCTGGTGCTGGTCGGCATCGCGGTCCTGACACGCGTGCTCGTCCCCGTGTCCGAGCCCGACGCCGCCGACCTGCTCCAAGGCATCGCCTTCGGCACGTTCCTGCCCCTGTTCGGCCTCATCGTCGGCACCGGCGTCATCGGACCGGAGATCGACGACGGCTCGATCATCCACCTGCTCTCCAAGCCCGTCTCCCGGCACACGATCGTCCAGAGCAAGCTGGCCGTCGCCGTCGTCGCCGTGATCGCGTTCGCCGTCCTGCCGACCATGGCCGCGGCGCTCATCCTCGGCGCGGAGGCACGCACAGCCCTCGGCTTCGGGGTCGGCGCGCTCGCCGCCGGAGCGCTCTACGCGGTCCTGTTCCTGCTGCTCGCCGTCATCACCCGGCACGCGGTGATCATCGGCCTGGTCTATGCGCTCCTGTGGGAGAGCCTGGTGGGCAGCTTCGTGCCCGGGGCCCGCAACCTCTCGGTGCAGCAGTGGGCGCTGTCCGTGACGGAGTCGATCGTCCCCTCGGGCCTGGTGACGGCCGACGTGGGTCTGGGCCTGGCCTGGGCGCTCATCGCCGCCGGTCTGGTGGCCGGGACCTGGTACGCGGGGGACCGGCTGCGGGTCCTGACGCTCGCGTCGGAGGACTGAGCGCGGCGCTCGCCCCTGCGCCGGACCGCCACGGTGGGTGGTGGCGGTCCGGCGACCTACGCTGGGCACCATGGCAGCCCTCATCAGCCCGAGCATCCTGTCGGCCGACTTCGCGAACCTGGAGCGCGACCTCAACGCGATCGCCACGGCCGACTACGCGCACGTCGACGTCATGGACTACCACTTCGTGCCCAACCTGACGCTGGGGCTCCCGGTGTTCGAGCGGCTCGCCGCGGTCTCGCCGATCCCGCTGGACGCGCACCTGATGATCGACGACCCGGACCGCTGGGCGCCCGCGTACGCGGAGGCCGGTGCTGCGTCGGTGACGTTCCACGCCGAGGCGGCGACGGCGCCCGTGCGGCTCGCGCGCGAGCTGCGCCGGCTCGGTGCCCGGGCCGGCGTCGCGCTGCGGCCTGCCACCCCGGTCGAGCCGTTCCTCGACCTCCTCTCGGAGGTCGACATGATCCTCGTCATGACGGTCGAGCCCGGCTTCGGCGGCCAGTCGTTCATCGACGGCACGCTGCCGAAGATCCGCCGCGCCCGGCAGGCCGTGAGCGAGTCCGGGCTCGACGTGTGGATCCAGGTGGACGGGGGAGTGTCCCGGTCGACGATCGAGCGTGCGGCGGACGCCGGCGCGAACGTCTTCGTGGCCGGCTCGGCGGTGTTCGGCGCGGACAGCATCGAAGGGGAGATCTCCGCGCTGCGCGAGCTCGCCGGGGCACATCGGCACGCCGGCGCGTGAGACTGCCTGTGCTGCCTGACAAATAGTGTGCCAAGCGGCATCCTCCACCTCGCCGGCGCCGTCCGCCCGTCAGGAAAGCCCAGACGAGCGGGGGGAGGAGCCGAGCTGGTCTCGACGTCGCCCCGCGTGCGGCGCGAGCGGGCCGACCCCGAGTGGTGACCCGCTCGACACGGGGGAGCCCGGTGGCCCCTGTGAGGACGACACGTTGGTCGACGTCGTACGGGGCGCTCACGTCGCACCGCGGTGTGGTCGGGCCGGGGCATTGCGGCGGCATCCGGGCTACCTGGCTCAGAGAGTAATAGTGTGCCAAGCGTGCACAACCCGCGACGCGGCCCTACAAACCCGAGCCCAGAACACGGGGCGGCCTGTGACCTGCGTCCCGATGCGCGGTCACCTGCCGGGCCGAGCTCGGCTCGGCGTCTACGCTGAGACGCGTGAAGTCGTTCGAGTCGTTGTTCGCCGAGCTGGCAGAGAAGTCCCAGACGCGCCCCGCCGGGTCCGGCACGGTCGCGGAGCTGGACGCCGGCGTGCATGCGATCGGCAAGAAGATCGTCGAGGAGGCGGCCGAGGTCTGGATGGCTGCCGAGCACGAGTCGGATGAGCGCGCCGCGGAGGAGATCTCGCAGCTGCTCTACCACCTGCAGGTGCTCATGCTGGCGAAGGGCCTGACGCTGGAGGACGTGTACGCGCATCTGTGAGCGCCTCGCCGGTTGTCCGGCAGCGCGCGCTCCGTCGTCGTCCGCCCGAGCTGTGAAGGTCACCTGACATGCTGCGAATCGCCGTCCCGAACAAGGGGTCCTTGTCCGACCCGGCCACCGAGATGCTGGTCGAGGCGGGCTACCGCCGGCGCCGAGACCCCCGAGAGCTCGTCCTCGCCGATCCGGACAATGACGTCGAGTTCTTCTTCCTGCGGCCCCGTGACGTCGCCGTCTACGTGGGCACGGGCACGGTCGACGCCGGGATCACCGGGCGTGACCTGCTGCTCGACTCGGGCGCGCAGGCCGTGGAGCACCTCGGCCTCGGCTTCGCCCGCTCGACGTTCCGGTTCGCCGCTCCGGCCGGCGTGATCACGGACGTGAGCCAGATCGCCGGGCGGCGGGTGGCGTCGTCGTACACGACGCTCGTGGCCGCCCACCTGGCCGAGCAGGGCGTGGAGCCTGCGGCGATCGTGCACCTGGACGGCGCCGTCGAGAGCTCCGTCCAGCTGGGTGTCGCCGATGTGATCGCCGACGTCGTCGAGACCGGCACGACCCTGCGGGCCGCAGGCCTCGAGGTCTTCGGCGACCCGATCCTGCGCTCCGAGGCCGTCCTCATCCGCCGGGCCGACGTCGAGCTGGCTGCCGGCCTCGACGTGCTCGCCCGCCGGCTCCGGGGCGTCATCACCGCGCGCGGGTGGGTGCTGATGGACTACGTCGTGCCGCTGGCCCTGCTGGAGCAGGCCATCGCGATCACGCCCGGGTTCGAGTCCCCGACCGTCGCGCCGCTGCACGAGAAGGACTGGGCGGCCGTGCGGGTCATGGTGCCGCGGTCCAAGACCAACAAGGTGATGGACTCGTTGTACGACGTCGGGGCCCGGGCGATCTTGGTGACGCCGATCCACGCGTCCCGCCTGTGAAGCGCACGACGGGCGGTTTCGAGCGCGCTCAGGCCGTGGCAGCGTATCCGGCATGAATCCTGACGACTACCGGACCTTCCGCCCGCTCTGGGGTCAGGTTGCCGTCTGGGTGGTCGGTGTCCTGGCGGTCGGCGGGTCGCTCTTCGTCGGCCTCACGGCCACGGGCCCGATCGGGTCCCAGACCGGGAGCCGGGCATCGTTCGTCGGCTTCGCGGTCTTCGCCGCGGTCGTGCTGTGGCGGCTGGGCGGCGTCCACGCGACCCCGAGCGAGGCCGGCCTCCTGGTGCGCAACGTCGTCTACGTGCGCCGGCTGTCGTGGCCCGAGGTGGTGGGCGTGCGCTTCAGCGCCAACGACCCGTGGGTGCGGCTCGACCTCGCCGACGGCGGCACGATCGCCGTCATGGGAATCCAGCGGGCCGACGGCGAGCGAGCGATGGCCGACGCGCGTCGGCTCCAGGCTCTGGTGACGCGCCACGGCGAGGCGCCCGAGCCTCAGTCGTCCTGACCCGTCACTGACACCCCCACAAACGCCTTCGAGGTCGTGATCTGTGTCGTCATCGCGGGGGATGACGGCCAAGATCACGACCTCGAAAGGTCTATCTGGTGCGGGTCAGCGCGTGTAGGTCAGCGCGTGTAGGTCAGCGCGTGTAGGTCGCGTGACGCTCGGTACGCGGGGTGCGACGCTCGGGGGCACCGCGGTCGACCGAGATGCGCAGGGCCTTGCCCGCGACGTGCGCACGGCCGATCCGGTCCATGGCGGCCGAGTCGAGCGTCGTCGTGATGTCGACGAGCGAGAAGTTGCCGAAGATGTCGATCTTGCCGATGTCGGACCCGGAGAGCCCGCCCTCGTTCGTCAGCGCACCGACGATGCCGCGCGGCTGCGCGCCGTTCGCGTGGCCGACGGCGATCCGGTACCGCGTGCCGTCGGCGGGACGGCGGATGCCCTGGCCGCGCCGGTCACCACGGTCACCACGGTCACCACGGTCGTACCGGTCCTGGCGGTCGGCACGCGGGTGACGGTGCGTGCGGTCGCCGTCGCGGTCCGACCGCTCGGCGCGGTGCGTCTCACGGGTGCGTCCGCCGCGGACCTCGGCGCGCTGGGCGTCGAACTCCTCCTGCTCGGCGCGGAGCTGCGGGCCGTCGTCGCCGACCGCGAGCGCCAGGAGGGCGGCGGCGACGTCGATGAGCGGTGCGCCGTCGGGACCGGTGCGCTCGGTGAGCATCTGCGTGTAGAGCTCGAGGCGTCCGGTGTCGAGGCGCGCGGCGACGGCGTCGAGCATGCGACGGGCCTTGTGCTCGGAGACGTCCTTGGGGGACGGGATCTCGATCTCGGTGAGCTGGGTGCGGATGGTGCGCTCGATCTGCTTGAGCTTTCCGCGCTCGTGGGGCGTGATGAACGACAGGGCGCGGCCGGTGCGTCCGGCGCGGCCGGTGCGGCCGATGCGGTGGACGTAGGCCTCGGGCTCGCGGGGGATGTCGAAGTTCACGACGAGGCCGATGCGGTCGACGTCGAGCCCGCGTGCGGCGACGTCGGTGGCGACGAGGACGTCGAGGGCTCCCGAGCGCAGGCGCTCGACGATCCGCTCGCGCTCCTTCTGCGCGACGTCGCCGGAGATGGTCGCGGCGGAGATCCCGCGCTCGACGAGCGCGGAGCCGACCTCCTCGGCCGCGGAGCGGGTGCGGGTGAAGACGATGGTCGCGTCGGCGTCGGACGTGGCCAGGACGCGCACGAGCGAGCCGGCCTTGTGCCGGAAGGGCACCACGGCGTAGCTCTGCTCGACGCCCGCGACGGTGCTGGACTGGCGCGCGACCGCGATCTCGACCGGGTTGGTGAGGTGGTGGTCGGCGACGGCGCGGATGGCGGGCGGCATGGTCGCGGAGAAGAGGGCGACCTGGCGCTTGGCGGGTGCCTGGCCGAAGATCGTCTCGACGTCCTCGGCGAAGCCCATGCGGAGCATCTCGTCGGCCTCGTCGAGGACGAGGAAGCGGACGCCGTCGAGCGAGAGCGCGCCGCGGTCGAGGTGGTCCATGACGCGGCCGGGGGTGCCGACGACGACGTGGACGCCGTCGCGCAGGGCGCGCTGCTGGGTCACGTAGGGGGCGCCGCCGTACACGGCGTGGACGCGCAGGCCGGGCAGGTGGGTCGCGAAGGACTCGATGGCGTCGGCGACCTGGAGCGCGAGCTCGCGGGTCGGCGTCAGGACGAGGGCCTGGACGTGACCGCGGGAGACGTCGGCGGCGGGGTCGACGGCAGCGAGCAGGGGAAGGCCGAAGGCGGCCGTCTTGCCGGTGCCGGTCTGGGCCACGCCCGTGATGTCACGGCCCCCGAGGAGCGCGGGGATGGCCGCGAGCTGGATGGGGGAGGGGATGGTGAAGCCGAGGTCGGCGACGGCGGCCGCGAGGGGCGCGGGCAGCTGGAGGTCGGCGAACGACGGCGTCGCGTCGGTGCCGGCGTCGGTGCTCGCGTCGATCGTGGCGTCGGCGGGCATGGTGGAGTCAGGAGTGCTCATAGGTCGGTGAACCGATCGTCGAAAGGGAAGGAGTCCTGCGTCGCCTGAGACGGCGAGGCGGTCGCTCGTTCCCGGACACACACACCTGCCCCGACTCTTGAAGGTCGGGGTCGCACGAACACGCGGGAGGGCACGACGAACTCCGAAGGCGCTCACATACTACGGGGTGGTGGCGGCTGCCGGGGTGTTGCGCGGTGGTGAGGTTGCCCACTGCGTACGATGTCGTGGTCGGTGCGGGAGGGCGGCCGCCGGCGTCGCCGGAGTGGCCGCGCGAATATCTGGGGCGGTGTGAGTGCAGGCAGGTCAGCGGGTCAGCTCCACGGTGGTCACCGTCCCCAACCTCATCAGCATGCTGCGGCTGGCGCTGGTGCCGGTGTTCGCCGTGCTCATCGTGGCGGGTCACGACGTGTGGGCGCTGGCGGTGCTGGCGTTCTCCGGCTTCACGGACTGGCTCGACGGCGTGCTGGCCCGGCGGCTGAACCAGGTCAGCAAGCTCGGGCAGATGCTCGATCCTGCGGCCGACCGCCTGTTCATCCTGGTGACGCTCGTGTGCCTGGCGTGGCGCGATGTGGTGCCGTGGTGGCTGCTGGCGGTGATCGTGGCCCGCGACGTCATGCTGATCATGCTGATGCCGGTGCTGGCCCGCCACGGCTACGGGCCGCTCGAGGTGAGCTTCGCCGGCAAGGCGGGCACCTTCGCGCTGCTGTACGCGTTCCCGTTGCTGCTCCTGGCGGAGGCTCCCGGCACGCTGGGAGCGGTCGCGCAGGTCACGGGCTGGGCGTTCACGTGGTGGGGGATCGGTCTGTACTGGCTGGCAGGCGTGCTGTACGTGGCGCAGACGCGACGGCTGGTCGCCGCGGACGGTCCGACGTGAGCGTGCCGACGACCCGGCGCCCGGACGCGTCGATGACGTTGCTGGTCGAGGTCATGGAGCGGCCCCTCGACCCCGGGTACGCCGAGGCTGCGGCGCGTCGCCAGGCCGCGCAGGCCGCGGGCCGGCGGTCGGGCCACAGCAAGGCCGGCGCGGTGCTGATCGCGGTCGTCGCCGTCGTCCTGGGTCTCCTCACGACGGCCGCTGCCCAGCAGCTTCGCGCGCCCCAGGAGAGCGTGGCGGATGCGCGCGCGCTGCTGGAGGAGGAGATCGCCGACCGATCAGCGCAGGCGGCGGCCCTCCAGGAGCATGCGGTGGCCCTGAGCGCCCAGATCGAGGAGCTGCAGCAGACGACGCTCGCGAGCCAGGACCCCGAGGTGCTCGACGAGCTGCGCCTGGACGGCGTGGTCACGGGCGCGATCCCCGTGACCGGGCCGGGACTCGTGGTGACCCTGACCGACGGCGGTGGGCTCAGCTCGGACGAGGTCAGCTCGGACGCGCGCGTGCGTGACGTGGACATCCAGACCGTCGTCAACGCCCTGTGGGCCTCCGGTGCCGAGGCGATCTCGGTCGACGACCAGCGTCTGACCGCCCTGTCGGCGATCCGCAACGCGGGCGACGCGGTGCTCGTCGACCTGGTGCCGCTGCCCGGGCCCACCTACGTGATCCGGGCGATCGGTGACCCGCAGGCCATGCAGGCCGCCTACGCCCGGTCGGAGGCTCCCTCGTACCTGCAGCTCCTCGGGTCGGGATTCGGCATCCAGTCGTCGGCTCAGACCGAGGACGACCTCGACCTGCCGGGGGTCGGCGTCCAGCGGCCGCAGTACGCGCGGGCACTGACGGACGGTGACGACGCCGCGAGCGCCCCGTCCTCGATACTGGAGCCCGACGACGGCCCGACCGGCGCGTCGCACAGCACGTCCAGCAGCACCCGAACCCTGGAGGGACGCTCATGATCGCCGTCATCGGGCTCATGATCGGTGTGGTCGTCGGTCTGGTGGTGGAACCCACGGTGCCCGTGGCGCTGCAGCCGTATCTGCCCATCGCGGTGGTGGCAGCGCTCGATGCGCTGTTCGGCGGGTTCCGGGCCATGCTCGACGGGTTGTTCAACGACAAGGTGTTCCTCGTGTCGTTCCTGTCGAACGTGGTCGTGGCAGGGCTCATCGTGTTCCTGGGCGACCAGCTCGGCGTCGGCTCGCAGCTGTCCACCGCGGTCGTCGTCGTCCTGGGCATCCGGATCTTCTCCAACGCAGCAGCGATCCGCCGACACCTGTTCAAGGCCTGACCATGACCCGACCCGACGAGGCTCGTGAGCCCGACGCCGAACCCGTCGGCGGCGAACGCGACCCCCTGGCGACCCCGCTCGGTGCCGAACCGCCCCGTGCCGGATCGCCTCAGACGGAGCCCGAGCCCGAGCCCGAGCCCGACAGAGAAGCCGACACG
>Ga0233380_1000643_pt1 | contig 17621 bp, 12 predicted proteins | sample ElkDunMinimDraft_9_FD_191541 | JGI IMG/M metagenome (GOLD analysis project Ga0233380, IMG submission 191541) | Fecal eukaryotic communites from dung pellets of Tule Elk in California, USA - Elk Dung F36 | ecosystem: Host-associated > Mammals > Digestive system > Large intestine > Fecal | place... | reverse complement strand
TATCCGGAACTCGGCCGCGCGCAGCCGCTGATCGAGGAAACGCTGCAGCGTGAGGAGATCCAGTTTCGCCGTACCCTGACCAACGGGCTCAAGCTGCTGGACGAGGCGACGACCAACCTTGAAGAGGGTGACAGGCTGCCCGGCGATACCGCCTTCAAGCTCTATGACACTTTTGGCTTCCCCTATGACCTGACCGAGGACGCACTGCGCGTTCGCGGCATTGGCGTCGATCGCGCTGGTTTCGATGCCGCCATGGCGCAGCAAAAGGCTGCTGCGCGGGCAGCATGGAAGGGGTCGGGTGAGGCGGCTGCGGGCGAAGTGTGGTTCGACATTGCCGAGCGTGAAGGCGCGACCGAGTTTACCGGCTATACTTCGACCAGTGGCGAAGGCCGGGTGGTGACGCTGGTGAAGGATGGCGCCGAATTTGAATTTGCCAGTGCCGGTGATGATGTAATCGTCATCACCAACCAGACGCCTTTCTACGGCGAGAGCGGGGGCCAGGCTGGTGACAGCGGCACGATCTGGGGTCCCGATGGGCTGAAGCTGGTCGTTACCGATACGTCGAAGCCGCTCGGCCGCCTGCATGCCCATCATGCACGGGTTGAAAGCGGCACGATTCGAAAGGGCGACACCGTTCACCTTGAAGTGGATGTGGCCCGTCGGGACGCAATCCGCGCCAACCACTCGGCTACGCACCTGTTGCACGCGGCGCTGCGCCACCGGCTGGGTGCGCATGTCACCCAGAAGGGTTCACTGGTCGCGGCTGATCGACTGCGCTTTGACTTCTCGCATCCCACGGCTCTTTCGGTCGAGGATATTGCGGCCGTCGAGGCTGAGGTAAATGCCGAAATTCGTGGCAATGCCGAAGTTCTGACCCGGTTGATGTCGCCCGAGGATGCCATCGAGGCGGGCGCAATGGCGCTATTCGGCGAAAAGTACGGCGACGAGGTTCGCGTCCTGTCGATGGGCGCGAATTCTGGCGGTCAGCATTACTCAGTCGAGCTTTGCGGCGGCACCCATGTTCGTGCGCTGGGCGATATCGGCGTGTTCCGCATCGTTTCCGAAAGCGCCGTCAGCTCTGGCGTGCGCCGTATAGAGGCGCTGACCGGCGAGGGCGCGCGCAACTGGCTGGTTGGCCGCGAGGAACAACTCAAGGGTACCGCAAGCCTGTTGCGCACGACGCCAGATGATGTTGAGGCGCGCGTTGCTGCCCTGCTCGATGAGCGGCGGAAACTGGAGCGTGAGCTTGCCGAGGCGAAGAAGGCACTAGCGCTTGGCGGTGGAGGTGCAAAGGCTGCCGCTGACGACGAGGAAATCGCCGGGGTGAAATTCTCCGGCCAGGTCATCGATGGACTTGATGCCAAGGAACTGCGCGGGCTGCTCGATCAGGCCAAGCAGCGCATGGGATCGGGTATCGCCGCGATTGTGGCGGTCAACGAAGGCCGTGCAAGCTTTGCTGTGGCCGTAACCGACGATCTGACAGGGCGCTTCAGTGCGGTCGACCTTGTCCGCGTGGGCGTTGAGGCGCTGGGTGGCAAGGGCGGCGGCGGCCGGCCCGACATGGCGCAGGGCGGCGGTCCGGATGGTGCCAAGGCAGGCGCTGCTATTGATGCCGTGAAGACGGCGCTGGCGGCAACGCCGGTCGCCTAGCAGACGAAGCGATTTTGAGCGCCCTGTCGCTTTGCAACAGGGCGCTTCCGCTTCGTCACTCAAAAGGGTGCGGGTTCTTGTCGGGACTCGCACGCCAGTTGGCGCGGACCTGTCAGCCCATCCGTTCACCGAGCGAAGTACTTTTTAGCTTCGGCTTTTCGGTCAGTTCACCTTCCTCCATGATGAGGTCGCGCATTTCATCGCGCTTTTCATGAACTGAGGCGATGACGAAGCCCATCGGGACGCCCAACTCCACCAGCACGGCCTCCGATAGTTGCAGTGACGCTTCGAGCGTTTCTGGCACGGCATGGCTTGCCCCGGCGCGGTAAAGGGCGGCGGCGTGGCTGGCATCGCGGGCGCGGGCAATAATGGGCAGGTCGGGGTATTGTGCCCGCAGCTTCTTTACCAACCGCTGCGCCATTATTGGCTCATCCATGGTCAAGATGATGGCGGTTGATCTGTCGGCACCTACCCGGGTGATCGCATTGCCGTGCGATGCGTCGCAGAAGATCACCTTGTATCCCGCCTGCAGGCCCTCTGTGACGAGGTCCGCATCGGCATCAAGGGCGATGTAAGGCTTGCCGTGTTTTGCCATCATGTCGGCCACCAGCCTGCCGACGCGGCCGAATCCGACAATGATCGCGTGCGGGACAGCGGAATCCTCAATTGCCAGTGGGACCTGGGTGGCCGGCTCGACCCGGCGCGCAAGCCGGCGCCCCGCCTGCGCCAATACGGGTGTTACGGTCATGCCGATGGCGGTTACGATCTGCCAGAACTGGGCTGTAGAGGGTTGGATGAGTTGGGCCGTGGTCGCGGCGGCCAGCACGATCAGAGTGGTTTCAGAGGGGCTGGCCATGATGATGCCGGTCTCGGTCGCTGTGCTGCGCCGCGCACCCATAACACGCAGCAGTAGGGCAGTTACCAGTGCCTTGAGCGACAATACGCCGACGGTTGCAAGGACCAGCGGTCCAAGGTTGTCCCACAGTACGCGCACGTCGATGCTCATGCCGATAGTGATGAGGAAGATACCCAGCGCCAATCCCTTGAAGGGTGCGGTGATGCTTTCGACCTCGGTGTGGTATTCGGTTTCTGCGATCAGTAGACCGGCGATCAGCGCACCAACTATGGGTGATAGTCCGGCTGCCGCAGTGGCCAGCGAGGCGGCAATCACGACCAGCAGGCTCGCGCCCAGGAACAGTTCAGGGCTTTTGGTGCGTGCTGCCTGTGCGAAGAGGCGAGGCAGCACAAAACGACCGACGAGGAGCAGCCCCAGCACGGCAGCAAGTCCCATCCAGATGGTCTGGAACAAATTGCCCATGCTTCCGCCCGCAACGTTCGGCGCCAAGGCCCCAAGCATGAAGATGATCGGCACAAGGGCGATGTCTTCGAACAACAGCATGGCCAGTGCAGCGCGGCCGACGGGCGTGCGCATATCAACTATGCGCAGCACCAGCGCCGTCGATGACATGGCCAGCGCCAGCCCCAAGCTGATTGCGCCCGGCAGCGACTGTCCCATGGCGGCAAGGACGAAAGCCAATGCGAAGGCGATGATGACCATTTCAGCCGTTCCGACGCCAAAAACCTGCCGCCGCATCGCCCATAAACGGCCGAACGAAAGTTCCAGCCCGATGGAAAACAGCAGCAGGATGATGCCAAACTCTGCAAAGGGGGCAAGACCTTCAGGATCAGTTATGGTGACATGGGTAAGCCAGGGGTAGTCGAAGACCAGTTTGCCCAGGCCAAAGGGGCCGACTGCGATGCCGACCAGAATAAAGCCGATAATAGGTGTAATACGAAATCGGGCGAACACGGGGATAACAAGGCCGGCCGCACCCAGGATGACCAGAGCATCTGAGAGTATCGGAGTTACAAGTTCGGTGGCCATGCTTGATGTTATGTTGAATGCGGCCCATTTTGTCACGAATGGGAAGCAACGTAGAGGCGGATATCCTTATCGCCGGTGGTGGGCCAGCGGGCATGCTGACCGGATTGCTCTTTGCCCGGGCTGGCGTTCGCACTCTGGTGCTGGAAAAGCACGCCGATTTCTTCCGCGATTTCAGGGGTGATACGGTTCACCCCTCCACGATGGAGATACTGGATCAACTGGGTCTTCTGAGCAGGTTTCTAGAGCGTCCCCATCACGAACTGACCAGCGCACAACTGTTGTGGAACGGGCGGCTTTTTGGAATCGGTGACCTTTCGCATCTGAACACACCAGCCCCATTCATCGCGATGATGCCGCAGTGGGATTTTCTGGATTTCCTGCGGGATGAGGCTGCGGCTTATCCAGGTTTCAGTTTGCGCATGGAGGCGCCGGTTGCGGGGTTCGTTGAGCAAGGCGGACGTATCGTCGGGGTGCGGCTTGAATCGGGCGAGGAACTGCGTGCGGGCAGGCTGGTGATCGCGGCCGATGGACGCGACTCAGTTGTACGGCGCGAGAACCTGCTTCCGGTGGAAAGTCTGGGCGCGCCCATTGATGTGTTCTGGTTCGCCGTGCCGAAGTCAGGTTCGGGCACAGCGCTGCTCGGCGTTGTTGATGGCAGTTCACTTCTCGTCCTGATTGATCGGGGCGACTATTGGCAGTGTGCCTATGTGATTGCGAAGGGCATGGCGGAAACGGTCAAGGCGCGGGGAATTACCGCCTTTCGTGAGATGGTTCGTTCGGCGGCGCCCGATCTTCCCGCCCTTGATACGGCACTACCGGACTGGGATTCCGTTCGCTTGCTATCGGTGGCGCTCGACCGGCTGACCTGCTGGCATCGGCCCGGCCTGCTTGCCATTGGCGATGCGGCCCATGCGATGAGCCCGGTTGGCGGAGTGGGGATCAATCTTGCGATTCAGGATGCCGTGGCCGCTGCGAACTACCTTGCAGAGCCGATTGCGCGCCGCGCAAATCCCGATCCGCTTCTGCACAAGGTGCAAGGCAGGCGACTGATGGCGACGCAACTGGTGCAGCGAGCGCAGCGCGCGGCGCATGAAGGTTTCCTGCAGCCGCTCGTTTCCGGGAAAATCATGGCAGACAGGCCGCCGCGGCTGGTCAGGCTGCTGGATCGCTTCCCGATCTTGCGCCGGATTCCCGGCCGATTGATCGGTCTTGGCATTCGCCGCGAAAAACTACGTGTGCCCAAGGCATAAAAAATCCTCCCCGGAATGCAGGGAGGAAATTTTTAGAGCAATAGCGGAGGGGCGATACCAGCCGGTCAGCTGGAAAGGTCCCCTCCGCCCGATACTTATTGTGAGTTCGCCATTTCAGCTTCGAGGCTCTTCACGATTTCCTCGAAGAAGCCTTCAGTGGTTAGCCAGTTCTGGTCTGGACCAATCAGCAGGGCGAGATCCTTGGTCATGTGGCCGCGCTCGACGGTTTCGATGCATACGCGCTCAAGCGTTTCGGCAAAGCGCACCACTTCGGGCGTGTTGTCGAACTTGCCGCGATACATCAGGCCGCGCGTCCAGGCGAAGATCGACGCGATCGGGTTTGTCGATGTCGCCTTGCCCTGCTGGTGCTGGCGGTAGTGGCGGGTGACGGTGCCGTGTGCGGCCTCCGCTTCCACCGTCTTGCCGTCCGGTGCCATCAGAACAGAGGTCATCAGACCCAGCGAGCCGAAGCCCTGAGCGACGGTATCGGACTGCACGTCGCCGTCGTAGTTCTTGCATGCCCAGACGAACTTGCCGCTCCACTTCAGGGCCGATGCGACCATGTCGTCTATCAGGCGGTGCTCATAAGTGATGCCAGCGGCGTCGAACTTCGCCTTGAAGCCTTCATTGTCGAATACTTCCTGGAACAGATCCTTGAAGCGGCCGTCATAGGCCTTCAGGATCGTGTTCTTGGTCGAGAGATATACCGGCCAGCCCAGGTTGAGGCCATAGTTGAAGCTGGCGCGGGCGAAGTCGCGGATCGAATCGTCCAGATTGTACATCGCCATGGCGACACCCGCAGACGGGAAGTCGAACACATCGAGGTCAAGCTTTTCACCATTGTCGCCGTCGAACACCAGGCGAAGCTTGCCGGGGCCGGGGATCAGCGTGTCGGTGGCGCGGTACTGGTCGCCAAACGCGTGACGGCCGACCACAATGGGGTCGGTCCAGCCGGGGACGAGCCGGGGCACGTTGGAGATCACAATCGGTTCACGGAAAACGACGCCGCCAAGGATGTTGCGGATGGTGCCGTTGGGCGACTTCCACATCTTCTTGAGGCTGAACTCTTCGACGCGCTGCTCGTCTGGGGTGATCGTCGCGCACTTTACGGCAACGCCATACTGCTTGGTGGCGTTCGCGGAATCGATGGTGACTTGATCGTCGGTGGCGTCGCGGTTCTCGATCGACAGGTCGTAATATTTGAGGTCGACGTCGAGGTAGGGAAGGATCAGCCGTTCGCGGATCCACTGCCAGATGATCCGCGTCATTTCATCGCCGTCCATTTCGACGACTGGATTTGCAACCTTGATCTTCGCCATGATGTTCTGAAGCTCCCGGGGAAAGAAAACCGAGGCCTCTTAGCAGACCGAAACCGGTTAGCAAGGCAAGGTTCCCGCTGGACAGGTACGGGCAGGGGCGGCAGTGCTCATGGATAAGTGCACCCAAAGCGCAGTGAAGCAGATGGAGAGGGCAGTATGAGTGAGCAGGTTCTTGTCAGCGTTGCCAATGGCGTGCTGGAAGTTACGATCAACCGGCCAGAAGCCAAAAACGCCATGACAAAGGCTGCTGCAGAAGCGATCGCTGCGGCGATGGACCGCCTTGATGCGGAAAATGATCTTCGCTGCGCGATCCTGACCGGCGCGGGCGGCACGTTTTGCTCTGGCATGGACCTCAAGGGCTTTCTCTCCGGCGAATACCCCGTGGCAGGAGACCGCGGTTTCGGCGGATTGACGAGTTGGACCCCGAAGAAGCCAGTTATTGCGGCGGTCGATGGTTATGCGCTCGCGGGTGGGATGGAACTGGCCATTGCCTGCGACATGATTGTTGCCAGCAAAGGCGCGAAATTCGGAATCCCGGAAGCGAAGCGCGGGCTCGTCGCGGGCGGCGGGGGAGTGGTGCAACTTCCTCGGCTACTTCCGCGTCCACTGGCCATGGAACTGGCACTGACCGGGGATCCCATCACGGCAGAGCGCGCGCACGAACTGGGGCTGGTCAATAAAGTGACGGATGGCCCTGCTATTGAAGGTGCGCGGGAACTGGCGCAGCGGGTGGCGGCGAACGGCCCGCTGGCGCTGATTGCATCCAAGGGGATCATTCGCGATTCGTGGGGCTGGGCAGACCAGGATGTCCTGCCGAACCAGACGCCCTACATTGCAGGTGTCTTCGCCTCGGAAGATGCTCGGGAAGGTGCGATGGCTTTTGCCCAGAAGCGCAAGCCGGAGTGGAAGGGCAGATAACGCCGCTTTGCCGATCCTGCCCCTCTCGTGATGACGAAAGGGGCAGTTTGCCATTCATGGCGGCGCGCGCGGCAGTGAGGCCTTCTGCCTCGCTGAGCGAATTCCAGCCGGGCCTTTTCAGCTTGGGCGAGTGGATGGCTTTTTGAGAATCGCATCACGCCAAGCTGTGTCTTGGTCTCGGAGAAGCAGGCCGTCCGGCGCTGAAAGTGCTTCACGCACAACAGCCGTGCTTAGCAGACCCAGCACCTTCACCCAAAACTCACGCAAAAATCTGAAAATATCCATGTTCTTCGGACATAAGAAAACCCGCCTAACTCATTGAGTTGGCGGGTTTTCTTATGTCTAGTGAATGGTGGGCGTAGCAAGGATTGAACTTGCGACCCCTACGATGTCAACATAGTGCTCTACCACTGAGCTATACGCCCACATCACTAGGTACCCTGCGGCGAAACCGCCGGGCAGGGGCAGGCCTTTAGCATGCCTTTCTCACTATGCAAGCGTCAGATCGACAGTTGTGAAACTTGTCCGAATGTACGTTGGATTTCCATCACGAGATCGCGCAGGTGGAACGGCTTGGACAGCACCTTGGCCTGAGGAACGTTGCGGCAGGCTTTAAGGGTTACGGCGGCGAAGCCGGTGATGAACATCACCTTTGTGTGTGGGCTGATTTCGGCGCAGCGCTGCGCCAGTTCGATCCCGTCCAGTTCCGGCATGACGATGTCGGACAGCAGCAGGTCGAAATATTCGTTTTCAAGCAGGGGGACCGCTTTGGTGCCCCGATCGACGGCAACGACAAAATAGCCGGCGTTTTCAAGTGCGCGGGCAAGGTAGGCGCGCATGGCCTCTTCGTCTTCGGCAAGGAGAATGCGAATCATGATCTGCGGCGTCCATCACTGTGTGGGTGCGGCCCCCGCCGCGTTCGTTAGGTGCCTATAACCCGCCGTGAGTTAAGAATCCTGATTGGATTCCGAGTGGCCAGCTTTGACACACAGGAATTGGCAGTCCAGCAAATGCACCATGGTGCAATTCGCAGCGAGTAAGAGTGATTCGTCAGGTGGTGACGACGGCGGCAATATTCCCGGCGGGAAAGGCGCGCCGGCATTTACCCTGCACGGCCCGAAGCCCTCGGCTGTTCCAGTGCTTATCTCCGTGCCGCACGCCGGGCGCGCTTATACCAGCGAACTGCTCGACCGGATGCGCCATCCTGATTATGCCGTTTTGCGTCTTGAGGATCGGTATGCCGATCTGCTCGCAACAGAAATTGCCAGGCGGACAGGCGCGATGCTTCTTGTTGCTCATGCGCCGCGGGCGATGATTGATCTTAACCGCGCGGCGGATGACGTTGATTGGGCGATGATTGCCGGCGGGGCAGATCGTGACGTCGGGCACTATACACCAGGCCGCCGTGCGCGGAGCGGCCTTGGGCTTATCCCTCGCCGCATTCCGGGGCTTGGAGAGCTGTGGACGCGCCAGCACGATGAAGCAGAGCTGGATCAGCGCATCGCCTGCGTCCACGAGCCCTACCACAATTGCCTGTCCGATACGCTCCACGCGCTTAAGCAGCGGTGGGGTGCGGCGCTGCTTGTAGATTTGCATTCGATGCCTCCGCTGGGGACGCGGCCCGGAGCTGCGTCGCCAGAATTTGTCCTGGGTGACCGCTTTGGCGCGTCGTGCGATGGCAGCCTCGTCGCGTCTGCCTTTGGTTATTTCGCCGAGAAGGGCCGGGGAGCCGCTCATAATCGGCCCTATGCAGGGGGCTATGTGCTGGAGCGGCATGCCGCACCGAGTCGCGGAATTAATGCGCTGCAGCTTGAGATTGACCGGACTTCTTATCTTGATTCGCGGCTGGATGCGCCGAGCGCAGGCGTGGAGCCAATGGCTGATTTGCTGTCCGGACTGGTGCGCAGGCTCGCAGGTGAAATAGCCGAGCTGGGGCAGAGGGGTGACGCTACGGCAAGCTGGTCGGAAGCGGCCGAATAGTTACCGAAGCACATTAAAAAACCACCTCGCGCAATGCGCGAGGTGGCCAAGGTTCAGGGAGGAGGTGCACGAGTGCACCAGCCTTGCCGGGCCATGAGGGTAGCCGCAGCAAGGTATTTTCAGAATATGCCTACAGGGGTTGGGTTGCAACCCCTGTTGTATACGGCGGCGGGGTCGCGCTCTATCAGGCCGGATTGGGTGCCAATGCTGGACCCTTGCCCTGCTGCATCTGACGACCGAATACATCGCGCATCAGTTCCAGCGAGAAGAGGTGGGCAAATATCAGTGGAAGCAGGCCGCTTTGATTCCAGCCGCGCAGAACGTCGCCCCGCATTTCACGCAGTTTGTTTTCGTCGACCATCTTGAAGCCGCGGTAAACGAAGGGCTGCTCCTGGCCTTCCTGCTGGATAGCCACTTCGCCATCCATTAGCAGGTCGTGCTTCTTCAGCTCTTCCATGAAGGCGTTGGTCTTCTGTCCTGCAACTTCGAACTGTTCGCAGAAGTTGAGCGTTGCCTTGCAGCTTTCGGTCGGATTCTCGCCGTCGAACAGAGGCAGGCCGTCTTCGAAATCGCCGATCAGGTCGGTGGTGGGATCAAAGCACAGCGACAGTTCTTCGCTTCCAGCGTTAATGCGGGCGAGCATGAAGGGGTAGCGGCGCGCATAGGCGGGCACATATACCGGGCCGGTCAGAGCGCCTTCGTCGTCGATGAAAACATTGACGCCTTCGTTAAGGCCCATCAGCGCGAGTGGAACGGGATTGTCGCCGCTGGAAAAAATGATCGGGAAATGGCGTTGGGCCTGCGGAAATTCTTCTACCGTCAGCGGAACCGCGTGCTGGTTGGCCAGCCACTTTGCCTTGTCCGTGGTACGGCTGCGCCACGTGCCGTGATCGCGGCTGTTGAGCGGCATCAGGTCGTTGTAAAACAGAGGAAGCTGGGCGGCTTGCGGCGCGCTGGCCATGTACGGTCTCTCCGAAGTTCGTAAACTGTTGCGTAAGTAGAGCGCGCGGCTTTAAGCGCTGGGCGTTTCGGGTGCAAGCGAGACAAGCTTGCCCGGATTAAGCAATCCCCGAGGATCAAGCGCGAGCTTTACTTGGCGCAAAATCGCCAACGCGACGGGATCGCCCAATCGTGCAAGCTCGTCGTGCTTGAGTTGGCCGATGCCGTGTTCGGCCGAGATTGAGCCGCCCCAGTCGGTGACAAGGCTGTTCACCTGCTGGCTAATCGTTTTGCCATCGCTACGCTGCCATTCGGCGCCATCGACACCGGCGGGGGCGATGACGTGGAAGTGGACATTGCCGTCACCAAGGTGTCCGAAGGCAACCGCCTCTGTGCCGGGCCAGTCATGCTCAAGCAGTGGCACCGCAGTTTCAACGAATTCGGGCATGCGATCCACTGGCACAGAGATGTCATGTTGAACTGCGGCACCTTTGGCCCTTTCGGCGGGGGCGACGGATTCGCGCAGCAGCCAGAACGCTTCGGCCTGCGCCTCATTCGCTGCGATGGCCGCGTCTTCGAGGAGGCCCTTTTCGAAAGCATCCGCTAGCATTGCTTCGGACATGTCGCGTAAGCGATCGGCAGCCGAGCGATCCGCAACAACTTCAATAAGTGCGTGCCAGGCATGGTCGCCAGCCAGTGGTGCGCGCGCGTCCGGCATGTACGAGAGTACGGCCTGAAGGCATGAGCGGGGCATTACCTCGAACCCTTCCAGCGCAGGCCCGGCAAAATCCTCGCAGTGAAGTAGCAGAGTTCGTGCTGCTTCAAGGCTGGTTAAACCCGCCCATATCACCACCCGGTCGGCAGTCGCGGGCAGCAGTCGCAGCGTTGCGGCCGTGACAATGCCCAACGTGCCTTCGGATCCGATCAGCAGTTGCTTCAGATCGAAACCGCGGTTGTCCTTCTTTAGCGGCGTTAGGGCGGAATAGGTGCTGCCGTCGGCCAGCACGGCCTCTATCCCCAAAACCTGCGCCCGCATGCAGCCATGCCGCAGCACCTGCGATCCGCCGGCGTTGGTCGAGATTAGTCCACCGACTGTGGCGGAGCCTTTCCCTCCGAGAGTGAGGGGAAAGCGCAACCCTGCGTCGGCTGCCACTTCGTGCAGGGTTTGCAGGACTACCCCTGCCTCGCAGACGATCTGCCGAGCTTCGGCATCCAGCTTGCGAATCCTGTTCATGCGTCGAAGCGAAACCAGAAGCGCGGTTCCGGTTTCGTCGGGCGTAGCTCCGCCGCACATGCCGCTGTTGCCGCCCTGGGGCACGATGGGGATTCCATGCGCGGTGCAGAGCCGCATCAACGCGGCGACTTCTTCGGTGCTGGCTGGGGACGCCATGCCAAGAGCGCTGCCGGTGTAACGTCCGCGCCAGTCGGTCAGCCATGGAGACACGAGATCTGCATCACGTGTGAAACCGCGCGGGCCAAGCAGGGCCGCTGTTTCGGCAAGGAAAGTTTCGATATTGGTCATTGCCAATCCGCTATGGCACAGCCTACTCCGGCTTGCATCCGTCATCACGCAGGTTAAGCGATGGTTCAAGCAGTCGGGCTATGTGAGAAGCGGGAGAGGCGCTTCCACGCATCGGGTAAGCGCCGCGGATGAATTGCTGACGCATGACCTTTTCTACTGTCCTGTTCGCGTCGCTCGCGTTGCTGTTTCCCGAAACGGGGGACGGGATCCACTCCGAATCCGTCGGCGTGCCAGTCGAAGTTGCGGTATTTCGGCAGCGGCTTACGGTGCCCATGGCGCCGCGAACTGGCCCAAGCGAACCCGATTATTGGAATGAACGCTTTCAGGACCTTCGTGACCAGAAACAGAATCAGGTGCAGATCGAGCAGCGCATGACGATCCGCATCATTCCTCAGCCTTCGCCGCGAGTGAATGTCCTTACCGCACTTCCCGATGGTGAGGTGGAGCGACATCTGGTCGAAAAGAAGATGTCCAAATGCGTGCCGGTTTCGGGAATTTCCGGCGTGCAGGTCAGCGGCCCCAGCGACCTGATTCTCTTCTTGCGTGACCGACGGATGGTCAATGCGGCGTTAGAGCGTAGTTGCCGGGCGCGTGATTTCTATTCGGGTTTCTATCTTCAGCGCAGCGTTGATGGGAAGTTGTGCGTCGATCGGGATACGCTGCTTTCGCGTAGCGGTGCGAATTGCAAGCTAACGCGGTTTCGGCAGTTGGTGCCTGCGGACGATTAAGGATCTGCGTCTTTCACAATTCGTGGTTGATGCATTTTCTTGACTTTCACGCATCTTTGGGACAAGGGGCGGCCAGCCTTCGTGGACAAAATCGGTCTGCGACGACGGTGAGGCTCTAAAGGCCCGCCTTTCCCCCTGTTACCGGACATTTTTGCGCCTATGAAATTTGCCGATCTCGGCCTGTCAGACGAATTGCTGCAAACGGTCACCGCCAAGGGATATGACACGCCTACGCCCATCCAGGCGCAGGCCATCCCCAGCGTGTTGATGATGCGGGATATCATTGGCGTCGCACAGACGGGCACCGGCAAGACGGCCAGCTTTGTTTTGCCGATGATCGACATCCTTTCGCAGGGCCGCGCGCGGGCGCGCATGCCCCGCTCGCTCATCCTTGAGCCAACGCGTGAACTGGCCGCGCAGGTGGCCGAAGAATTCGAACTTTACGGCGCGAACCACAAGCTTTCGATGGCTCTGCTTATCGGCGGCGTGCAGATGGGTGATCAGGTCAAGGCGCTGGAAAAGGGCGTCGATGTTTTGATCGCCACACCCGGGCGCCTTATGGACCTGTTTGAGCGCGGCAAGATCCTGCTCACGGGTTGTAATCTGCTGGTTATCGACGAAGCGGATCGCATGCTCGACATGGGCTTCATCCCGGATATCGAGAATATCTGCACCAAGCTGCCGGCCAATCGGCAGACATTGCTGTTTTCGGCAACGATGCCGCCGCCAATCAAGAAGCTGGCCGACAAGTTCCTGTCGAACCCGAAATCGATCGAGGTCGCCCGGCCAGCGACGACCAATATGAATATCGTCCAGCACAAGGTGAAAGTCGCCCCGCGCGCCAAGCGTGAAATGCTGCGGCACCTGCTGAAGACTGACGATGTCACTACCGCAATTGTCTTTTGCAACCGCAAGACAACGGTGCGTGAGCTGGCAACAAGCCTGAAGCGCCACGGGTTTTCCGCAGGCGAGATCCATGGCGACATGGACCAGCCTGCGCGGCTGGCGGAGCTTCAGCATTTCAAGGATGGCAAGATCAACATCCTCGTTGCCTCCGACGTCGCGGCGCGCGGACTTGACGTCAAGGGTGTATCCCATGTCTTCAACTTCGACACTCCGTGGCATCCGGACGATTATGTTCACCGTATCGGCCGTACTGGCCGGGGCGGCGCGTCTGGCCGGGCGTTCACCCTTGTTACCGACGACGATGCCGAAGCTATCGGTAATGTCGAAAAGCTGACCGGCGGCGCGATTCCCGTGTTTGAGGCCGTGCTCGAATCGCGGTCCGAAAAGCCAAAGCGGGAAGATAGGCCAAAGCGCGAAGATCGTTCATCGCGTGAAGGTAGCCCCAAGGCAGAGAAGGCAGAGCGGACGACCGAGCCTCGTACCGAACGCAGTGAAGAACCGCGCCGCGCCGAACCTCGTCGTGCTGAGCCACGGCGGGAACGTCGCGCCGAACCCCGCCAAGCAGAGCCACGCCGCGAACGCCGGGATGAGCCGCAGAGGGTGGATGAAGGCTGGAACGGCCCGGTGCCCAGCTTCCTGGCCGTGTCTGCCCTATAGCCGAGGTACCACGCTGGCGTTGACCAAACACAGCCGAGTCTCCCGGGCTTGGCCTAGCCAGTGTTATTATCTATGCCTTTCTGATTGATGCTGGCTTGCGGATTCGGCAAGTGGCGCACGCACGCTATCGATACGGGAAATGCATTGGACGAAAATCATAAGCTGACGTCCGTTCACCATGAGTGCACCTGTTGAGCGCGCCCGCAGCTTTGCTGCTTGTCCTCAATGCATCGCCGCTGCCCGCCAGTATCGGCGCAGAGGATGCCGCGCAGATCGAAGTCTCGCCAGCAGGTGATGCCCAGCCTACGCAGGCGCCCGTATTGCAGGCTGGTCCAGGTCCGGTTCTTTCGCCGCCGACACCTGTGGAACCCTTGCCCACACCTGTGGAACCGCTGCCGCCGCCGCTCGAAATTCCTGAAGCAGGATCGGTGGGGCCTCTGACGCTGCCGGACTTCACGGGAGCCGAACCCCTAGACCCGCAATCCCAAGGGTCCGAAATAGTCGTCACCGCTCGCGAGGAAACGCCAGGAGACCCCCTCTCTGACGTCAACGCGAAGTCTTACGAAGTGGTTCAGGCTGTTGATGTGGCGCTAGTGGCGCCGCTGGCCGGGGCTTATAAGGAAGTCCTGCCTGAGCCAGTACGGGATGGAGTCAGGAATTTTCTTCGTAACCTCGAAGAACCGGTGATTGCGGTAAATTACCTGCTGCAACTTAAGCCGGGACGGGCCGTGAAGTCGGTGGCGCGCTTTGCGGTCAATTCGACCATGGGTATCGCAGGCCTCGTTGATGTGGCGAAGAGAAAGCCGTTCAATTTGCCCTATACTGCCAATGGCTTTGCCAACACCATGGCGTGTTATGGCATCGGGCCTGGCCCATATCTTTACTTGCCGCTGGTCGGGCCAACTACCGTGCGCGATCTGATTGGCGTTACGCTTGATCGGGCGGCGTTGCCTGCAGTGGTCGGGCCGCCCATTAGTGAGCCGTATTATGCGCTCCCCGCCGCTTCGCTCGATGCCCTTAGTGACCGCGTCGAGATTGACGATCAGATCACGCGCCTCCGGGAGAATTCGGGCGATCCCTATGCGGATTGGCGGGATTTGTATCTTAAGCAGCGCAAGTCTGAAATTGCGGCGATTTGCCCGAAAAAGGGCGAAACTGTCGATGAAACGCTACCTCCACGCGCGGGCAAGGGCAGGGACTGATGGCGAACCTTGGGGTTGGTAGCGGGGGCTGAATCGCCGACGTGAACCAGCCTTGGCCGCGCTGCCTCACGCCAGCTTGACGAAGCTGTCGATCACTCGCTTGCGGCCCCCGGTTTCGAAGTCGATCTCCAGTTTGTTGCCTTCTTGTGCCGCTACAGTGCCGTAGCCAAACTTGTCGTGAAACACGCGCGCGCCGACGGCGATGTCGCTCCGTGGCTTGGCGGCAAAGCTGGCGGCACTACGGGATGGTTCGGCAATGCGCTTTGGTGCGGGGTCGAAACTTTGCGATGCGGCGCGTTGCCAGCCGGGGCCGCGTGTCATCACGCGCGACGGGTTGGCACGGGCAACGTCTGCAAAGGGATCGGCATGTTCCGACCATTGCGCCCGCCACAAGGAGGCTCCTCCAGATAGCGTTGTCTCGCTTTCGACATTAATTTCCGGCAGTTCGGCGATAAAACGCGAGGGGATCGAACTGGTCCACTGGCCATAGATGCGCCGGTTCGCAGCATGCAGGATCGTGCAGCGCTTACGGGCACGGGTGATGGCGACATAGGCGAGGCGCCGTTCCTCCTCAAGCGCGGCCAGCCCGCCTTCGTCCAGCGCGCGCTGTGAAGGGAATACGCCTTCTTCCCAGCCCGGCAGGAAGACGTTGTCAAATTCCAGTCCCTTGGCGGCGTGGATGGTCATGATGGTGACTTTTTCCGTATCGCTGGCCGCGTCGTTGTCCATAACAAGGCTGACGTGTTCGAGGAAGTCGCCCAGGGTCTCATAATCTTCCATGGCACGCGCAAGTTCGGACAGGTTTTCCAGTCGGCCGGTTGCCTCGGCGCTGTGCTCTGCCTGAAGCATCGCTGTGTAACCGCTTTCATCCAGAACGGTGCGGGTGAGATCGGCTGGACTGGTTGTCTTTGCAAGGTCACGCCAGCGGGCGAAATCGCGCATCAGAGCAAGCAGCGTATTGCGCGCCCGCGTCGGTAGTTCGTCTGTATCGACAATTTCGATGGCCGCCAGGGATAGTGGTATGCCGCGGGCGCGGGCATGGCGGTGCAGTTTCTCAAGTGTCTTGTCACCCAGGCCGCGCTTCGGAGTGTTGTAAATGCGTTCGAAGGCAAGGTCGTCCGCTGGCTGTGCGATCAAACGCATATAGGCCAGCGCATCCCGAATTTCGGCCCGCTCGTAAAACCGAAAACCACCAATAATCCGATAGTTGAGGCCGGTTGCGATGAATCTGTCTTCAAGTTCGCGTGTCTGGAACTGAGCGCGGACAAGGATCGCAACGCGGTCAAGCGGAGCGCCTTCGCGTTCCAGCCGTTCGATCTCGTCACCGATGCGGCGGGCTTCCTCGGGGCCGTCCCACACGCCGATCACGCGCAGCTTGTCGCCGCCATTCGCCTCGGTCCACAGGGTCTTGCCAAACCGTTCGGAATTGGTGGCGATAAGGCCGGATGCGGCGGATAGAATATGCGGGGTGGAGCGATAATTCTGCTCTAGCCGGATAACTTTGGCTCCCGGAAAATCCTTTTCAAACCTGAGGATATTGGCAACTTCTGCACCGCGCCATGAATATATCGACTGGTCGTCGTCACCCACGACGCAAATATTCTGGCGGCCTTGCGCTAGAAGCCGAAGCCAAAGGTACTGAACCTGATTGGTGTCCTGATATTCGTCCACCATGATGTATTTGAAGCGCTGCTGATACTGTTCCAGCACATCGCGGTGTTGCCGAAAGATGTTGACCATGTGCAGGAGCAGATCGCCAAAGTCGCATGCATTCAGCGCCTTCAGTCGGTCTTGATAGAGGCTGTAGAATTTTCGGCCCCGGCCATTGGCATAAGCTTCGTTCTCCATGGCATCGAGATCGCAAGGGTTAAGGCCCCGGTTTTTCCAGCGGTCGATCAGACCAGCAAGCTGCTTGGCAGGCCAGCGCTTGTCGTCCAGCCCTTCGACCCGGATCAGTTGCTTAAGCAGACGAAGCTGATCGTCGGTATCGATGATCGTATAATTCGATTGTAGTCCGACGAGTTCGGCATGGCGGCGCAGCATTTTCGCAGCGATGGAGTGGAATGTGCCGAGCCAAGGCATCCCCTCAACCGCTGGCCCGATCAACTGAGCGACGCGCTCCTTCATCTCGCGCGCCGCCTTGTTGGTGAAGGTGACGCACAGGATTTCACTGGGCCACGCCATCCGCGAACGGATCAGATAAGCCATTCGCGCTGTCAGCGCCGCTGTTTTGCCGGTTCCCGCGCCAGCCAACATCAGAACCGGCCCCTCTGTCGTGAGCACGGCTTCGCGTTGGGGTGAATTTAGCCCTGCGAGCCACGAATCCTGGGATTCCGACGGGAGAGTTTCATTGATGGGCATAGGCGAACGGGTAGGGAACATTGACGGCTGGTGCAAGAGCAGCGGCGGCATAGGGAACAATCGGACGGGCACCGAGTTTCCATTTTTTCCGAGCGAAAGTTGGAGAAAGTGACATGCGTAGATTCTTTCTGACTAGCGCCGCCTCTCTCGCCTTGGTTTGTGGTGCTTCGGCAATTGCGCAGGCTCCGGCAGCACCCCAGCCAACGATGACGGCGGAGCAGAAGGGCGCATATGACGCGTGGCCATCCGATCAGCGCATGAACTATGACGCGTGGCCAGCGGGTCATAAGGCCTATTATTGGAG
>Ga0233380_1000642_pt1 | contig 17626 bp, 20 predicted proteins | sample ElkDunMinimDraft_9_FD_191541 | JGI IMG/M metagenome (GOLD analysis project Ga0233380, IMG submission 191541) | Fecal eukaryotic communites from dung pellets of Tule Elk in California, USA - Elk Dung F36 | ecosystem: Host-associated > Mammals > Digestive system > Large intestine > Fecal | place... | reverse complement strand
CGATCGTCCAGAGATCGCTCTGATCGCCTTCAAGAAACAGTACCACCTCGCGCCCATCTCTTATCGTGAAGTATGGCACTGGAGCTGCCAACTGGAACTGATGACGAATAAAATAGAGCGATATGACCGCGATCACGGCGCTGATGGCAGCAGAGGCGGCGGCAATCTGTTCGCTGGTCAAATTCCACGTCCCCCGGCCGAAAACAGGAGGCTAATTTTCGAGATCAAAAGAGTCGAGTCCGTTCCGGCATAACCGGCGGCCCCTTTGTCATGGAGGTGATATGAGTGATGATCTCCGCCTCGGCGGCATGCACGGCGATCTGTCGATCGACGTTAAGGGATGGGCTCTAGGGCTTGAAGATGCGCGCGAGGGCCTCGCCGATTTCGCGAAGGAAGTCGCGGCCCAGTTCAAGGAACTGGAGACCAAAATACGCAATGTCGGACTTGGCCTCACGGCGGCGATCAGCGTTCCATTTGCTGGTATGACCGTGATTTCGAAGCGCGGAGCCGGCGCGTTCGAGAAGTCGATGAACAACGTCAATGCCGCTCTTCGCGGTATCTCGACCGATCAGCTGACCGCATTATCCGACGCTGCGCGGAGGCTAGGGCCCGAAGTCGGCCGCAGCGCCAAGGAAGCCGCCGACGGTGTTGAAACGCTGGCGCTCGCCGGCATGGGGGCGCGCGACATTCTCGGCGGCGGGCTAAAGCAGACGCTTCGTCTGGCCGCCGCGAATGCCGCGGACCTTGGCCAGTCGGCAGCGGCTGTTACCGACGTGATGGCGCAATTCGGGAAAACGTCGGGCGAGCTCGAGGGAGTCGTCAACAACATCACTGGCGCGCTGGACGCGTCGAAGCTCGGGTTCAACGATTTCAAGGATGCCATCGCACAGGGCGGCGGCGTCGCGGGTGCCGCCGGCATCAGCTTTGAGGACTTCAACACCGCCCTGGCCGGCACGTCCGCGCTGTTCGGCAGCGGAAGCGATGCCGGCACGTCTTTCAAAACCTTCATAACGACACTGACGCCCAAGTCCGATGAGGCGGCGCGTGTCATGGAGAAGCTTGGCCTCGAATTTTACGATGCGACAGGCAAGATGAAGGATCTCGCCACGATCGCTGAAATGCTACGCGAAAAGCTGGGCAATCTTTCCGACAGGGCACGGACGAAGGCCCTCACCGAAATCTTCGGTGCCGACGCTATGCGCACAGCCATCGGCCTGATGCGGCTCGGCGGGCAGCAGTTCGATGAGCTTCAGCGGTCGATCGGCCAGACCGATGCGGGAGAGAAGCTGTCGATCCAGCTGCAAGGTGTCGAGGAAAGCTCCAACCGTCTATCGATCGCCTTCGATCAGTTGAAGATAGCGCTGGGCGCGACCGGCATTCTGGCGGCATTCACTGCGGTTCAGGATGCGTTGGCGTCCACCGTGCAGTGGATGGCCGATCTGCCGCCGATCGTGCAGCAGATTGCGGTCGCGATCTGGGGCTTGTCAGCCGCAATCGGGCCGGTGACCTTGGCCTTGCTGGGGATCGGAAAGGTGCTGGCGCCGCTGGTTCTCCTTCGAGGTGGCTTCGGGCTGCTGGGCACCGTGGTCGCCAGCCTTATCAATCCCGTCGGCGCGCTTGTCGGTTTGCTCGGCCGCCTGGCGATTGGCCTTGGTGGGGTCAGCGTAGCGCTCCGCACGGTCGGCATCGCCATGACGGCATGGGCCGGATGGATCGGCTTGGCGGTCACGGGCATCACCCTGCTGGTGCTCTGGCTCAACCGTAAGACGGTCGCAGACGGCGCGGCAACGAAGGCCTCATCAGCGGCGGCGGACGCACTGCAAAAACAGCAGGAAGCGTCCTTGCAACTCGTCTCGGCCACCGGCCAGGCCCGCAAGGCGCTGATCGAGAAAATCAAGCAGGATCGCGCGGCGCAGCTTCAGGCGATGGCAACCGCAAAGGCCGACGTGATGGCGGCACGCGCCGCGCTCGAGCGGGCCAAGGCGAATTTGCCCGCTAAGACAAAGCCGGGCATGTTCATCAACGACCATAAGGTTCAGATGGGGCCGGACGCGCGGGCGGCCAATGAGGCGGTCGAACTGGCGGAGGCCAATCTGCTGGCCCGGGCAAAGGCGCTGGGCACCATCGCCGCGACGGTCGAAGGCTACACCCGGTCGATCAACACGCCTGAGTTCGGCACGGTCGATATGAATTTCGACAAGCCTGATACCGGCGCGTCCGGAGGCAAGGGGTCGGGGCCGTCGGCGAAAGAACTAGCCGATCGCCGCGAGCAGATGAAGCTCGAGCAGCAGATCGCGGTAGCGCGTGCGCGCGACGACAAGGATGAGGTGCGCCGTCTGGAAGAGCAGGTGGATATCCTCCAGCGCCGGCGCGATTATGAGGATGCCGGCCTTGGTGCTGCCGCTGCTAAGCTGGCTGCCCTGAAGGATATCGCTGAGGTCAAAGCCGCAGAAGCCGAATTCGATGCCCGCGAGATCGCGCGCGCGGAGGACGCAATGGATCTGCGCGTCGCCGAGCTGCGCGGCGATGAGACAATGGTGCGGCTGAAGGGAGATCAGGCGTTCCTGACCGAACAAACAGTTATGTGGCAGAGCAAGGGTCTCACGCTGCTTCAGGCGCAGAAGCGTGCCAGCGAAGATCTCGTCCAGATCGACGCGGCCCGCGCCGAGATGGCGGCAAAGATCGCCCGCAGCCAGGCGCTCGATCGCGAGGCCGAGCTTTCTCGCCTGCGCGGCGATAGTGAAGCAAAGCAGCGCGCCGCCCAGCGTGCCGCCGAGCACGATCGGCGCACCCAGCAGTATTTCCGTGATGGCGAAGGCAAGGTGTCGGAGGAAGACGCCCGCGAGCGTGCTTCGCTGGAATTGGATGAGGAAGAGCGGGCGCGGCAGCAGGGCCAGTGGCGCGACACATTCAAGGGCGCGATCCGCGCGGCGATGGATGGCGATCTCAAGGGTTTCGCGAAGAACTGGTGGAAGGACCAGGTCGCAAAGGGGATGGAGGACGCGCTCAACAGCCTGTCCGACATGCTCTTCAACCTCTTCCGCCAGGCGTTAGGACAGGGTGGCGCGGCGGGCGGATCGGGTGGTGGCCTGTTTGGGTCGATCATTGGTGCCGTCGGCGGTATGTTTGGCGGCGGAGCCGCTGGGGCATCTGGGCCGGTGATCAATTCTGGAGCGGTCTCAAAGGCATTCTCCGGTCTGCCTAAGTTCGCAACTGGAGGAAGCTTCGAGGTCGGGGGCAAGCCCGGTATCGACACGAACTTGGTGCAATTCTGGGGAACGGCTGGCGAGACGGTCAATGTGCGGCGCCCCGGCGCCAATGATAACAGCGGCCGCAACACCATTGTGATGCACAATGACTTTCGTGGTGCCGATGCGGGCGCCGTCGCTGGCATCCGAGCGAAGCTGGATCAGCTTGACCGCAATCTCGAGACGCGGGCGGTGACCGCCTATGTGGATGCCAAGGACCGGAGGTTGATGGGCCGATGATATCCTATCCCCGTGCAATGCCCGAGGTCGGCGCGATGGCGATCTCGTTCGAAAAGCAGGAGGTCGACTATATGAGCCCGGAGACCGGCGGCCGCATCGGCGGGGTTGGGGCCGGCTTCCCATTATGGCGCATGCGCATGAGCCTGCAAAACATGTCGGTGCGCGATGCGGACGAATGGTCGGCCTTCATCGCCACGTTGCGCGGCAGCCGCCGCGCCTTCATCGCCCATGATCTCACCCGGCAGCGCCCACGCTTCCCCGAAGGCGGCCCCTTCAGCGAGGTGGCCGCGACCTGGTCACAATCGATCAATGCTGATGGCGACGCGCTGCTGACGTTGACCGGTCTGCTCGCGGGCATGCCGCTGGTGCTGCGCGACTATATTGGCTTTCGATGGGATGCCGCTGGTGCACCTGCGGGTAGTCATGGGCGTCTCGCCCTCGTGCGCGTGGTGGAACGCGGCGCTGCCAATGTGGCAGGGACGGTTACGGTCACAGTGGAGCCGCCGGTGCCCAATATCGTGCCTGCCGGCGCACAGGCCTATTTCCGCAAGCCTTCGTGCCTGATGAAGATCGTTACCGGATCGACCCAGCTCGGCGAGCATGTACTGGGTGGCTATACCGCGCAGGGCGGTGTCATCGAAGCGGTGCAGGAGCTCCTGCGATGAAGATATTCCCACCGGCAGCTAAGGTCGCGATCGATCGCGGTGACGCCGTCACCTCCGGTGCGGTCGCCATCCTGTGCGATCCCCCCGTACGCGTGTGGGGCGGATATGGCAAACAGGAGATCGATGGCGAGATATTCGATGGCATCGGCGATGCTGGCTTGATTGCGGCGGCGGGCAGCGCGCTCGGCGGCGGCGAGCAAAACATCACACTCGAGCTTTCCGGCGTCGAGCCCGAGGTCATTGCCATGTTCGACGCTGCCACGCTGCGGCGCGCCCCATGCATCATCTACCGCCTGATCTTCGACAGTAGCGGCACGCAGATGCTGCATGCCGAGGTCTTTCAGCGCGGCTCGCTTGACCAGGTGCCGGTAGAAGAAACGCCCGGCGGAACATCGACCATCAAGGCGATGGTGGAAACTGCTGCGCGCGGCCTCGGGCGTCGCGGCGGGCGGATGCGCACGGACGCAGACCAGCGCCTCATCAAGCCGAGCGACGGCGGGTTTCGGGCTATCGCCTATGCCGGCCAGAAGAACCTGTACTGGGGCGGCAAGCGCCCCGCGACCGCAGCTTCGGCGCTCGGCGGCGGCACTCGTGCGGTGACAACGCCGCCCAAGGTCTTCGACTGAAATGCGTGACATGGCTGCGCTCTATCGCCTGCTCGATGAGCGGGCTGCGATGCCATTCGCCTGGGGGAGTGATGCCAATGACTGCGTCAGCTTCGCAGCGGCGTGTGTCGAGGCGCAGATCGGCAAGCGCATCCGCTTTGGCGGCCACGACTGGACGACGGCGATCGGCGCCCACCGCATCCTCGAGAAACTAGATGGACTCGCGGCAGCGGTGAGCAGCGAACTGACAGAGATCAGCCCGGCCTTCGCCCAGCGCGGTGATGTCGCCGGGGTGCCGAAACGGCCGGGGGGCAATGATATCGTGCTGATGATCGTCGAGGGCGACACGCTCGTTGGCCCTGCCCCTCACGGACTGGAGCGCATGCCCAGGGCAGTTATGACAATGGCATGGAGCGCAGAATGAAGCGCGTTCTGTCTGCTGCTTTGGCGTGCACTGCATTAGTGGCCCCTACGCAAGCTCTTGCAGATCCGATCTCCGTGACGATCCTCGCGGCCCTAGGAACACAAACCGCAACCGCGCTGGCGATTTCAGCAGTAACCTTCGCGCTTACGACCGCTGCGACGATGGTCATGCAAAAGCTGTTCGCGCCAAAGATGAATGGCCAGGATAGGCAGGCAGCCGTCGTCAGCCTTTCCATTGGCGAAAATCCGCGCGAGGCGCTGTTCGGTGAAGTCGGGACCGGCGGTTCGCTATCCGACGCCTTCAACCATGGCGGGCCCGATGCCACCGATTGGGAGGTGCTGGTCATCGTCGTGGCGGATCATCGCTGCCATTCGCTGACCGGCTTCTACGTCAACGATGTCTATGTCGAGTTTTCCGGGGATGGACCCGTAGCGGGATATAATGGGCAGCTTGAGGTGTACTGGCGGCCCGGCACCGAAGACCAGGTAATGCCCACAGTCGTTACGGCTCAGGGCGGCTGGGCGCCCGACGATAATCTGGCCGGCTGCGCAACAGTCATTGTCGCGTATAAGGCCGACAGTCCCAAGGCAAAGAAGCCAATCTGGACGGCGGGACGTCCGAACTTCCTGTGGATCGTGAAGGGCAAGCACTGCTACATCGCCCGCAAGGACAGCACCGTTTCTGGGGGATTCGGGCCGCATCGTTGGGATGACCCGTCGACCTGGGAATGGACCGATAATCTCATCGATTGCCGTTATAACTGGATGCGCGGCATCTATGCCTGCGACCGCGTCGATGAGCCGGGAATGCTTTTGGTCGGCCGAGGCCTGTCCGCGACGGAGGCCCCGCCTGAGCGCACGCTTGCTGCTGCCAATCTGTGTGACGAACTGGTGCCGCTCAAATCTGGGGGCAGCGAGAAGCGATATCGCATCAATGCCGTCATCCGTGCGAACGAAGAATTCATCGACACGGAAGAGATGTTCGCGGCAGCCGCCGGCGGCATCATCGTCAAACGGCAGGGCGGCGTAGAGATCGAGCCTGGCGCAGCGCGGCCGGTCGTCGCTGAAATCACCGACAACGATTTCATCGTCGGCGAGCCTAAGACGTACAACGCCTTCAGAACCGACACGCAGCGGATCAACAGCGTTGTGCCTCGCTATATCGAGCCTGCCCAGAAATGGGCGGATCACGCCGCGCCTCTGCGCCGGTCCCTCGCCGACGTGGTGGAAGATGGCGGCCCGCGCGAGGATCCTCTGTCGCTGATCGGCGTAACCTCGAACACGCAAGCGCAGCGCTGCGGCGAGATCAAACGCCGGCTGGCGCGCAAGGAGCGAACCTTCACCGGGACGCTCGGCCCGCGCTTTGCACATTTGGAAGAGGGCGACTGGATCGGTTTCACTTCGGCCCGCCATCTGAAAGGCGAGCGGCATGTATTTCGGATCGTGAGCTATTCGCTGCCTGCCAGCTGGCGCAACACCATCTCTATCGAGGAGGTGTCGGCCGACTGCTACGACTGGAATGCTTCAGTTGATGAGATAGCGTCGGGCGCGGTGGCGCAGCAGCAGCCTGTGCCGCCTGAGCAGAACTATGATGCGCCGGATAGCGCAGACTGGTCGCTCGCTGCCGGCGCGGCTTCGGTGCCCTCGATTGTCATCACCGGGGCAGCGCCTGAAGGCGTCATCGACAACGTCGTCTTTGAGTTTCGGCGCGTCGGCGCGGCGAACTGGAGCGCTGCCTCGATCGAGCCGGATACGGTGACACGGAAGGAACTGCCGGTTCCCGAGGCGGAGGCCGCCTATGAAGCCGCCGTTCGATACCTGTTCAAGGGTCTTCCCAGTGAGCGGTTGGTGCTTGGCCCCGTAACCACGGGGGACGTCCAGGCAGACACCGCCCTTCTCTCGATCGAGCTCGGCGGCGGCTCTTCGAATTACAGCGGCGCAGCGATCGACAGCATTCTCGCGCGGCTTGCAGCGGCAGGCATCTAAGGGAAGATAATGGCCAGAAATCTTGAACTTTATGCATCTCGAAGCGACGACTTCGAGGTGACACTGCACCGTGCCTATAGAGGACCGCCGCTGCCGCTCTCAGGCGCAACCATCTCCATGCAGGTGCGCATGCATGCCCACCCAACCGGCGCGCCGCTACTTCAGTTGGCGTCAATCAATTTCATCGATACCGATCACCCCACCAATGCGGGACAGCGCCTATTGAGTGTCTATCCGCGGATCGCCCAGCCCCTTCTGGTTGGCCTGCCTACCGGGCTTAATCAGCCAGAGCCCGGAGAAGCTGACAGGTACTTTCACGAGATCAAAATTCATTATGCCGATGCCAAGCGCGAAAGCCTTTGGGTCGGCCCCTTTCTTCTCCAGCCCGGGGTGAACGACCTATGAGTTTCCAAGAGGTTGTAGGCGACAGCGTCGGCGGCATGCGCGGCGAAAGCCAAGCGGATATCCTGCGGCGCACTGGCCGCTATGGTGTTCTGCCAGCCGACACCGACGACGAGGCGATGGCCAAGCTTAATGCTGCCGCCGAAGCAGAGTCGCAAAAGGCCGAGATTGCGGCTGACCTGGCCGTCATCGCGCGCGCAGGCTCTGAAATGGCGCTCACGGGCGTCAATGACCTGATCCGACCGCAAAATTATTTTATCGACGTATCCCTCTCGACGGCGGAAGCGGCGGTGTCTGCCGGTCAGTATTTCAAGATCAGCGATACGACCACGGGGTTATCGACGGTCTATCAGCGCACCGCTGACGGGTCTGTGGTCCGCTTCACTGATGCGCCCGGGTTCTTCGTACCACTTTTTGAGCTGCTGGGTTCGGTGCGCGTACCGGCCGTCTTCGCGTCGATCACGACGGGGGGCTATTCGGTCGTCGGCAAAGGTGCCGCGCGATACGCGCGAACGAACACGCCCGGTGCGGCCCGGTGGCGGAGGCAATCGGCTGATGGCGCGTGGTGGGAATTGTCCCACGACGGTGTCGTCTACGACACGCAGTTCGGTGCGGTGGTCGATGGCGAGAGCGACGATTACGCGGCGTTGCAGGCGGCGGTAGACTATATCACTCCGCGCCAGATGACGCTTCAGCTCGTGCCAGGCCGCAGCAAGGTCAGTCAGTCGATCGTCATCTGTGACACGACCCGAATCGACCGGATAAACTTCGCGATCATCGGCCCCGGTGGTGACAAGGCGCAGCAGCGTCGCATCATCGAGTTCACCAACCATGCGAGCGCCTACCCCGCAGTCAACGCCCCCGGAAACCTCAATTACGGCTTCATCGCGGACTATACGCGCTCTGTGAACACAGAACAGACGGGTCTCCAAGGCGTCGAGATTTCGGGGTTCCAGATATACGCCCCCAATCGCGGCGCGGCGCTGCTGCTCAGCGAGTGCAACAACGTCACGATCCGCCTTCGTGTCACGCACAACCCGGCATTCGCGGCGGGGACGCAATCGCTTCCACGCTTCGGCATTGTCGGGCGAGGGGTTATCTCGACGGACATCGAACGGTGCGCGTTCGGGAACTTTCAGTACGCAGCACTGTGGTTCACGAAGTCTCAGATGGGGTCTATCAATAAGGTCTATAACGACGCTGTTCGGATCAACAATAACAAGTTCAACGGAAAGAGTTTCGCCCTCGTTATTACGGATGGATCGACCAGCTTCGGCACATTCGAGTTTAAGGGAAACACGAAAGGCGGTTCCAACTGTTCTTACGGGATCATCGGCGGACAGGGGCTAAGTGTCGATGTAACCGGCAGTTGGCTCGAGCATGCTCGGTGCCGCTTCAAGAGCTTCCCCGCCTCTCAGGGATCGGCGATGATTCCGGCGCTGGAGCCGAGTGAGCCGGATATCCCGGACGGCATTCCCTACAACGATGTTCTGTCAGGCGGTTGGTCGTTCTCGTACTCCGAGAGCGGCGTCCAGCAGGGGAATTTCCGCTATGGCGCGGATCTCGCCGGCATACTGTCCGCGACCAGCAATCTCGCCGCGCCTGTGCTGACGGGTGGCGCAGTTGATAAAGTTGAGTGGAATTTCAAGGGGCCGGATATCGGCTTCGGCGGTACGCGGGTCAGCGGGCCATATGTGACCGGCGTCGTCGGGCCGCAGTTCCGCAACCTTCAGGCATTGTACCCGAACATCGCTTGGCATGGATATCAGGGCAACGGATTTGCGGGCGACAGCGCAGCCGGCTGGCGCGACGACCTTCCACTCGGTGACCACAACTCGCGCATGGGCAGCGGAACCCGGCCGGTGAAGGGATCGATTGCCCGACACTTTGCCGTGCCCTCCAGCGGCTACAGTGTGTTTAAACTGCCAATGGCGTTCGTCGGCACCCTGTCGGCGGAACTGCACCAGACCTTCCCGGGCAGCTACGAGACGATCACGCAGCACGCAGACATTCTCATTCGGGGCAATGCGACAGTTCCCGAGATCGTCGCGGCCTACGTCACGAAGCACAGCTACGCGCGCGGAACGTCAACCCCCGACGTGGCAGCCGCGACCGGCATGTACGTCGGTCTGGTCAATGACGTGGTGCTCGGCTCGGAACAGACGGTGACTACCGTTTACAACACCACCGACCTCAACGGCGTGCTGGAACTGACCGCGCACGGCCTGTCATCCGGCGAGCAAATCAAGATGTTCAACGTGCCGGGCCTAGCCGATGGCACGGGCACGATCTACCGGGTCGAGCGGCGTAACGACAACACGATCTATCTCGTCGACGACGTTACCGAACTGCGGGTCAACACGACGGCGATCACCTACACGAGCGGGGGTACATGGAAGAAGGTCACTAACTGGCCCTCGGTCTATGTCGGGTTTGCCGGTCGGCGGGTGGATGCGTCGTCGGGTCTGATTGCAAAGCTGAGCTGGCAGGGTGCGGCCATTCAGAGCAAGTGCCGTTTCCGGAACATCGCACCGGAAGTGTTTTCGCTCTCCTCAGGCGCGGCGGCTGGCGAAATTACGGCCGCAGGGCCCGCCGGCATGGCGCTCCAGCGCATCTACCCACTGGAAGGGCGCAAAACCCATAATCCGAGCAATCTTGCGACGGGTGCCGGCGAGACAACTACCGTGACTGTCACCGGCGTTGCGCTGGGCGACTCCGTTCCTTTCGTCAGCTTCTCGGCAGACCTTCAAGGCGTGCAACTGACCGCCTGGGTATCCGCCGCAGATACCGTCTCGGTCCGTTTCCAGAATGGGACCGGTGGGGCCGTCGATCTTCCGAGCGGAACGATCCTCGTGAAAGGTCGCAGCCAATATGCCTAAGTTCGATAGAGCCCCCATGCACATCTCCGGCACCACGCCAGCCGGAACGCGTTGCGGCGAAGAACCAGAGGTCGGAGCCTCGGTCTTCTTCGATGCGGGCCACGCCGCGACTTCGCTCGATCCTGACGAGGTATGTGAGAACTGCTCTGCGGCGGCTGGATTGTCAGACCAGTGATTGCTCGGATGGTGGCCCCTGCGACCCAAGCAGTCCTTCGTGAGGTGGGCCGCCGTCTCTGTGCCTGGGTATCAGGCGGGGATGGCGGGGCGATGAATGGGGCGGCTTGCTATGCCGATGCCAGATGATGACCGAGCCGTGTCGAAAGGGCCGTCTATGAACCATGACGAATGGATGGCGCGGTATGTCTATATCCCGCTTGCCGCACTAATGGGGGCAGTGTCGTCGTTGGGCGCGAGAAAATGGCGCCAGATGAACCGCATGCAGATCATGCTGACGCTCGTCATGGGCACGACCTCGGCCATCTTCCTGACGCCTTGGGTGGCGCACAAATTCTTCGACGTGCGAGAGGACGACGCCCGCGCCATCGTTGCTCTCACCTATCTCATGGGGTTCGGCGCTTTCATCTTCCTGCCCAAGCTCACGGAATGGGCAGGGAAGATTTTCGGCGCGGGAGACCCGTCATGATTGTGTGGGATATCCTCAATTCTCTGGCGAGGCTGGCGATTGCCGTAATCCTCGTCTGGAAGCTGGTCCGGTTTTGGGATTTGTTCAACGCCTGGGAACGGCACGGCATGGCTGTGGCGGCCGGTACGGCGGTGATGACTATCACGGTCATCTGGGAAGGCCAGCGCAGCCCGGCAGACGGGTGGGCGACGACGCTCTTTTCGTTCGGGGTGCTGCTCTACTTCATCGGGCGCGGGTCGCGGCACTGGCGGCATGAGCGGAACAATAAGTTACAGATCAAACAGGGGAGGTTGCGGTGACGGACTGGCGCCCACTACAGCGCAATCTCGGCGTCACGGCTGATAATGCGCCGGGCCGGAATACCCTCCGCGCCCTGTTCCAGCGCATGGGTGCCAGCACTGGCCGCGCGGTCGAGCTCGCCCTCTCTGCCAACGTCCATTTCCCAGCCTATGGGATCATGGATAGCCCGCGCCGGCTCGCCCACTTCATGGCGCAGCTTGCCCACGAGAGCGGCGGCTTTGTCTATATGGAAGAGATCGCCTCCGGTGCCGCCTATGAGGGGCGCGCGAACCTCGGCAACACCCAGCCTGGCGACGGCAAGCGGTACAAAGGACGTGGTCCACTCCAGCTTACCGGCCGGGCCAACTATCGCGAATTTGGGCAGGCTCTCGGCATCTATTTCGAAGAGCATCCCGAGCTAGTCGCGGTCCCGTCGATCGGCCTGCATGTCGCCTGCGAATATTGGAAGCGCAAAGGGCTGAACGCTCTGGCCGACGCCGATGATGCCGAGGGTATCACGCGCAAGATCAACGGCGGCACGAACGGCATGGCCGACCGCAAGGCGCGCCTCGCGAAGATGAAAGGACTGCTGGCATGACCGAAGAAACCCCCATCGTCGTCAACCCGTCGCCGGTCAAAGACCAGGTGATGACCGCGACCCGCGACGTTGCCCTGATACTGGCAGCGATCCCCGCACTGATCGCTCTACTCGGCAAGCGCGACGTGATCGGCATCGTCAACTATCTGGCGAGCGCGGAAGGGTCGGCGGTGCTGGGCATGCTGGTGGCAGCCGGCGTCGTCATCTGGCGGCAGCTTCTCGCGCGCCGGGCCAATGCGAAGCTCAAGATCGTGGCAGAGGCGGCGCCCAACCGGGTTGCTATCGTGGATCAGAAATGACCCGCGCCCTCCCTCTGTTCCTGCTTCTGTCAGCCTGCGGGCCGCAACTCGTAAACTGCGGCAATGGAGCCAAGCTCCGCGCGGCTGCGGTGATGACGATCGCGACGGTAGACCGTGTGTGTCCGATGGAGCGGTAGTCTCAACAGTTAGTGACTATTCACCTTTTTTCCCGATTGCCTTTTCCCACTCGCGAGCTTCAGCTTCGTGACGCAGGGCGCGCGATCTCCGCCTCTCCGCGCGTTCGATCCGTTTTTGTTTGGCGCGGATCGCCAGAGTCAGCGCGCCGATCAATACCGTCACTGCCAAGCCCACGAGCCATATCATGCCGCCAACTCCACCGCCTCCGGACGACGCTGAGATAGTCGCCGGCCAAGCGCAACTGCCGGCCTCTCAATCCAGAGATACGTAATCGTGCTCACCGCCACTGATGCGCCCAAAACGGCCACGTAGGACACAGCAAGTTTAAACACCGGCGAGCCTTCCATGGCTCCGATCGCGGGGGTCACAGCTTGCACTATGGACCAATGGACAACGTACATACTGAAACTGACCACGCCGATATGTCGCATGACCGGATTGTCGAAAATGCGGGATCCCGAAATCGCCGCGCCAAGGACCAGGGCAGCCTGCAGAGGCGGAGCGACCTGACTGTTTGTCAGCAGTGACGAGCCGGAAAGCCCAGCGATCGTCATCGCCGCCAGCGAGCCGGCAACAAGCACATGGCCTTGCCAAGGGGCAACTCGCCGAATCCAGTCTGATTTGAGAACGTGGAACAGGACAAAACCCCAGGCAAAAGCTGGCAGGTAAGCAGGGAATGCGAAGTGCAGGAACTCCGACAGCACTTCTTTCGGAAACAAGCCGGCCAAGGCAACTTTCGCTATCAGACGGAAGGCCAGCGCCAGCGCGTAGGAGAATGCGAGGAAGGCAATGGCCCGCCGAAAATTGGTCACGATGAGGATAAACAACGGAAACAGCGCGTAGAAAATCATCTCAGCGGCAATGCTCCAGGCGCCCGGCATCGCGTCATTCAACGTCAGGGGCGCAAAGCCGTGCAGGAACGCGAAGGTCAGGCCAATGTCGGCTATTGTGGCGTGGCTACCCATCGCGAAAGGCGACAGCGAGTAGGCTATTATCCCAAAATAGAACATCGGAGCGACCCGGAAAAACCGGCGCATATAGAAGGAGCTTACATCCAGCTGCCGACCCTGGCTGACCGACGCAAGAAGGAGGGCGCTAAGAATGAAGAAAAGCGATACGCCACGGTAGCCATATGAAGCAAAACTGGAGATCGCAGCAGGGAGGCCGGGAGTAGCCAGTCCAACATGAATTAGCACAACACCGCAGATCGCCAATCCGCGAATTCCATCCATGTAGTTAAGACGCTTCTGCATCTCTACCCCGCCTTGAAGCCAGAGCCGCCAAGTGCGGCCTGTGCTGGCGTATAGCTGCCGACCGCCTCAATGGCGAGTAGATAGTGGCGAACGTTGCGTGCCCCAAGGCACCGCACATTGTACTGCCCGAAAGGCATAGGTCACCTATGCGCGCGTCTGTCCGACGAGGCGCTAATCTACAGGCGGATAGTCACTGACCAGGTTTTCAAAGACGCGCAGGATCGCGCCCTGAGGCTCATTGTCTAATTCATCCCACATAAGCCATTCTTCGGCCACCCGTCCTCTCCCGTCATCGACGTAGAGATGTAGGCCAGTTTCATGCACCACTGCGTAGGTTGTCACACCGTGCGTGCGCCCGAGCCTCTCGATCCGACCCCAGTGGCGGTCTAGCTGCGCCCTTGCTTTATCCTGTGGCGATAGGATGCGGGGCCTGGTGAAGCAGGTGAACAATGTCTTGAGCATTGCCCTTCGTATGGCGGACACACGGATCTGCGCAAGCAAGCTACTTCGCCTTGACCGCCGGCACCTCTGCGATCCGCGTCGTGTAATTGGGCGACTTGGTACCAGCCCGTGCGCGCCACTCGCGCTTGAAGCCTTGGCTTGCTGGCACCGCTGTGAACTTCCCGAAGCGGCCGTTGACGTCGTCCAGCGCGAGCATCAGCCGATCGCGGCGCTCGCTACCCTCTTCGAATAGCGTGCGCGGCCGGCGGTCAGCCTCCATCAGATCATCGAGCATCACCCCCGCCTTGGTTATGCCGTAACCATCGCGCCAGGCGCTTTCGACGCCGCGCCGAGCATAGGCGAGCAACATAAGGCCGTCGTTGCTCATGGGCTGGATGCTAAGCGTCCGGCTCGCGCTATATTGCGGTCGGTCCTGTTTATGGCGGTTCGTATGAAAGAAGACGGTCATCCGCCCGGCGACTAGACCATGCTGGCGCAGCTTCTCACCCGCGCGCATCGCATATTGCGTGACCGCTCCCATCAGTTGATCGATGTCGGTGACAGGTGTGCCGAAAGATCGGGTTACAGCCATGCCCTTCCGCTGCGGCTCGACCGTCTCGACGGCCGCCGCTGGTACGCCGCGCAGTTCGGCGATGAGCCGCTCGAGCACCACAGTGCCGATCCCTCGCGCCTGCTTAAGCGCCATGTCGCGCAGCTGGCTCGCCGTCGAGATACCGAACGCTTCAAGCTTGCGAGCTGTCGCACTGCCAACGCCCCAGATGTCACCGACGGCGAACCGATCAAGCACCCATTGACGGATCGCCTCATCGCGCAGATCCGCGACGCCGTCGAACAGCGGGTTCTTCTTCGCGGCGGCGTTGGCAAGCTTGGCCAGTGTCTTTGTCGGCGCGATCCCCACGCAGGTCGGGATCGTTGTCCATTGTAGCACCTGGTCGCGCATGGCGCGGGCGTGATGGACCAAATCGAGATGTTCGAAGCCAGCGAAGTCCACGAAGGTTTCGTCGATCGAATAGATTTCGAAGTCGCGCGCGAAGGGCTCGATCGCGGCGACGACGCGACGCTGCATGTCACCATAGAGCGCATAGTTTGATGATAGCACGCGGATGCCATGGGCGCGAATTTTGTCGCGGATGAGGTGGACCGGGTCGCCCATGCGGATGCCGAGCGCTTTGGCCTCGGCCGAGCGAGCAATCGCGCATCCGTCGTTGTTGGACAGCACTATAACGGGCACGCCTGTCAGGCTCGCGTCGAACGCTCGCTCGCACGACACATAGTAATTATTGCAATCGATCAGGGCGACCGGGGCGCTCATCCATATTTGCGGGCGAGGCCGACGACGACACCCCAGATCTCGACATGCTCGTCGACGATTGTTTCGGGATAGCCCTCCGCCTCCGGCACCAGCCAGTAGCGCCCCTCGCGGCGTTTCAGGCGCTTCAACGTTCGGTCGCCATGGACCAGCGCGACGACGATATCGCCGGGCGCTGGCTTCTTCGCCCGGCTGACAATGATCAGGTCGCCATGCGTGATGCCCGCGCCCGTCATCGAATGGCCATCGACGCGCATGATGTAGGTGGCGGCCGGATGCTCCACCAGCCAGTCGGCCAGATTGATCGGCTCTTCCATGTCGTCCGCTGCCGGCGACGGGAACCCAGCCGGCGTGCTGACGAGCAGCATCGGCAGATCGGGCATAAGCAGGTCGAGGGAGATCGGTTCAAGCATTTCCAGGCCGCGAATCTGTGACCGATCCGAGATAGCGCCCGGCGCGCATTTCGGCTATGTTCTTTTTATGTTCTCATCTGCTGCATCATATGCCGTGGTCGGCGCTAACCACCCCAGCCAGCGTGGCAAGTCGCGCGCGGCAGAGATTGCGTGCTGCGCACCGGGCGATGTCCTGACCTTGCGCCGTGAGCCGCGGAAGGTGGGCGGCTGCCGCGTTGTCGGCGTCTATTCTGCTGACGGCATCCAGCTGGGCTACGTCTCATCCGACCAGTCAGATGAGATCGCTGGACAGGTTGCCGTCGCCCGCGCCATCTTCCAGCGCGCAGACACCTTTGGTGCGGTGATTCGCATGACGCTGGATGGCACCACGCCGACCTTGCCCGTGCGCCGCGAACCGAAGCGCTTCCCGGCCTCGCCTGTGCCGCCGCCGGACGAATATTGCGGCATCTTCCCCAACCACCGACCGATAATCAGCGACCGCCATCTGGGGGCATCCTAGGGGGCATCCGCCGAACCCAACATTAGCCAAAGCGCCATATCACGCGCCCTAATCAGCATAGTTCGGTAGGTGCCGGGCCCACCACTTTTCCGATCTTTTGACGATAGAAGGCAAAGGCCTCCTTCAGCCCCTCCTCGCTGAGGCCGAAATTCTCCAGCGCATATTGATGGGGTGGGCGATTGTCCCTCGCATTGTCTTTGAGCGACTGGCGCATGATCGCCTCTTCCTCAGGCGTGAAGTCCAGGTTGGCGCGCGCATAGACTTTGCGGACCTGCGCCAGCGGATCGGCGACGATTTCGTCATATTGAAGGTCGAGGAACCTGGCGTTCACAGCCGGATCGCCTGCCCGCAAATCATAGAGCTGACGAAGCGCGGAGGACCAGCGATGCTGCCAGTGGCGGCCGATCGCCTTCATATCGACATGGTCCGAACTCATCCGATAGAGCGAGGACACCATGCTGCAATAGGATGGGATGGCGCGCACGGGATCGCGATGGGTCATGATGAAGGTCGCGTCGGGAAACGCCTTCAACGCCGCCGAGGTCGCTGCGATATGATTGGGCGTCTTCAGCATCCATACCGCGCCCTCGCGCGACGGGTCCTGCCATTGGAGATAGCGTAGCCAGAGCACCAATTCGTCATAGGCGGGCTGGTGATCGGCGGTTTCCAGCCATTTCGCATAGCTCGGAATCCACAAGAAGGATTCGGGCGTCGTGGACATAAAGCTCTGGTCGAGAACGGTGATCTCCTCGTCCACATGGTCGAGCGACATGGGGTGGATCGACATGAGGTCCGGGATGGTAGCAAGCATATGGTCGAGCAGCGCCTGCGCTTGCGCACGGCGTTCCGTCGGCTGGCCCTTCGCCTCATTTTCGAAGGGGGCGGGATGATGCGTTTCCCACCATTTCATTGCCGTGATGCCCGGCACGCTGTTGAGCAGGCGGTGCATCATCGTCGTGCCCGATCGCGACAGGCCGAGCAGGACGCCGGCGACCTTGACCGGCCAGATCGCGATTTCCGGATGCTGCCGAATGGCCTCAAACAGCCGCAGCCGGTTCACCAGCGCGCCGGTCAGCCGCCCGCGTTGGACTGCGGCGCCGGATTCATTGAGGCGTGCCTCGCTGTTGATCGAGTCCACCTGGATGGTAAGCGGTTGCAGGAACCAGTCGCTCGGGCCGAAATCGGTGAGGCCGGTGACCCGCACCGCCTCCGCCATCAGCTCTTGAGGACTGGGGATGGGGTAATCGGTCATAAACCCTCCGGGTTTGCGGTCGGGATGGCGGCA
>Ga0233380_1000635_pt1 | contig 17718 bp, 18 predicted proteins | sample ElkDunMinimDraft_9_FD_191541 | JGI IMG/M metagenome (GOLD analysis project Ga0233380, IMG submission 191541) | Fecal eukaryotic communites from dung pellets of Tule Elk in California, USA - Elk Dung F36 | ecosystem: Host-associated > Mammals > Digestive system > Large intestine > Fecal | place... | reverse complement strand
CGGACGCAGTGCCGCCGCCGCGCGCGGGCGGCTCCTGCCCGAGGGGCGGCTTGCCGGACCGATGCCGTGGATCATCGCGGTGATGATGTTCCTGACCGTCCTCGCCGCCGCCGCCGGCCTTGGCCTTGGCACCGTCGTCCGGTCGATCGGGGCGGATCTATCGGGCCGGGCCACCGTGCAGGTGGTCGAAGCCGACGCACAGGCGCGCGCGACTCTGACGAAACGCACCGTCGAGGCGACGCGAAAAATGCCGGCGGTGATGGATGTAACGCCAGTCGATCCTGAAATGCTGAGCGATCAGCTGCGCCCCTGGCTGGGCGAGGATGCAACGAGCGGCGACCTGCCGATCCCGGCGCTGATCGACGTGACATTGCGCCCCGGCGCACCGGTCGATGCGACCATGGCGCGACTGCGTACGTCGCTCACGGCGTTGTCGCCCAATATCCGGCTCGAACCCCACGCCGCCTTCCTTCAACCGCTCGCCCGGCTGCTGTCGGTGCTCGGCTGGCTGGCTGGCGGCCTCGTCCTGCTGATGACGCTGGCTACAGCGTCGGTCGTGGTCTTGGCGGCGCGGGGCGCGCATGACGGGCATCGCGCCACGATCGAGGTGTTGCACCTGATGGGGGCGACCGATGTGCAGATCGCCCGCCTGTTTCAGCGCCGCATCGCGCTGGACGCCCTGCTTGGCTGCGCGCTCGGCTTTGCCCTTGCGGTGATGGTGGTGCTGGCGCTCGCCACGCGGCTGGAGGCCACGGGGACCGAACTGATCGCGGCCGTGGCGCTGCGCTGGCAGGATTGGGCGCTGCTGTGCGCGCTTCCCTTGAGCGGCGTACTCCTCGCCGCCATCGCCGCGCGCCGCACGGTGCTGGGCGCTCTTGGACGCGCGCTATGATCGTTCGACTGGGCGCGCTTTGCCTCATGGCCTGGATGCTCGGCTTTGCCTGGTTCGCGATCTTTCTGCCCCAGCCGCTCGACGACCGGCGAACCGACGCCATCGTCGTGCTGACCGGTGGCGCAGGGCGCATCGACCGGGGCATTGCCCTGCTGGAGGCCGGCGCGGCGCGGCGCATGCTCATTTCAGGCGTCGATCGCAAGGTCCGCCCGGTCGAGCTCGCCGCGCAATATAAGACGCCCGAAAAACTGTTCTCCTGCTGCATCACGCTTGGCCGCGCGGCGATCGACACCCGTTCAAACGCGATCGAAACCGCGCACTGGCTGGAAAGACGCGACTTTTCGACGGTACGGCTCATCACCACCGACTGGCATATGCGCCGTGCGGCGCTGGAACTGCGTCAGGCGCTGCCGCAAAATGTCACAATCGTCTATGACGCCGTGCCCAGCCGCCCTAGCCTCACCATGCTGGTGCGCGAATATAATAAATATCTGCTGCGGCGCGCTGCGGCGCTGACCGGCATCTGAACCAAGAGGACGCATCGCTTCCATGATCATCGCGCTGCGCTCGCTCGCATTCCATATCGCTTTCTACACCGGGTCCCTGGCCTTTGTGCTGGTCGCACTGATCCCCGGCCTGTCGCCCGCGACCGTGCAGCGGATCGCGACCGGATGGAGCCGCTTTCACCGCCTTTGCGCCCGTATCCTTCTGGGCCAGGTCATTCGGGTCGAGGGCGCGCTGCCACGCACGCCCTGCCTCATCATCCTCAAGCATGAATCGATGTTCGAGACGATCGACCTTTTGAGCCTGCTGGAGCGGCCGGTGATCGGGGCGAAGCGCGAACTGCTCGACATGCCGCTCTGGGGCAGGGTAGCGCGCAGCTATGGCCTGATCCCGATCGAGCGGAGCGCCGGGGCCAGCGCGTTGCGGGCGCTGCGGGCGTCGGCGCGCGACGCGGTGGCACAGGGGCGCCAGGTCTGCCTCTTTCCCGAAGGGACGCGGGTGCCGCATGGGGAATCGCCACCGCTCCAGTCGGGATTTGCCGGCCTTTATGCGCTGCTCGGCCTGCCGGTCGTGCCGATCGCGCTCGACACCGGGCGTGTGTCACCGCGCGGCAGCTTTTTGAAGCGGCCCGGCATCATTACCTACAAGGTGGGCGAGATGGTGCCGACCGGCCTCGACCGACGTGAAGCCGAGGCCCGCGTCCATGCCGCGATCAACGCGCTCAACCCCTGATATTCACCCCTAATGCTGGCGGCCGAAGTCCGGCTTTGCGTCGTCCTGCCCCTGTTCGATAATCGAGCGGCGCACCGCGCGGGTACGGGTGAAGAGGTTGAACAAGGTGTCGCCATCGTTCCAGCGGATCGCCCGCTGGAGCGCTGACAGATCCTCCGAAAAACGCTGCAACATCTCAAGCACCGCTTCCTTGTTGGCGAGGAACACGTCGCGCCACATCGTCGGATCGGACGCCGCGATGCGGGTGAAGTCGCGAAAGCCGCCTGCGGAATATTTGATGACTTCCGACTGCGTCACATTTTCAAGGTCGCTCGCCGTGCCGACGATCGTGTAGGCGATGAGATGCGGCAGATGGCTGGTAACGGCGAGAACCAGATCATGATGCGCCGGGTCCATCGTTTCGACATCGGCACCTACGCGCCGCCATAGCTCCGAGACGCGCTCAACGGCGACCGGGTCGGCCCCTGCGGGCGGGGTGACGATGCACCAGCGCCCTTTGAAAAGCGTGGCAAAGCCTGCTTCCGGGCCGCTATTCTCAGTACCCGCGACGGGATGCGCCGGGATAACGATGCGGTCAGGCAGCGCAGCGGAGAGCTGAGCCAGCACATCGGCCTTGCAAGAGCCGACGTCGCTGACAATCGCCTCGGCGGGCAGGTCGGGCGCGATCTCCGCGCCGACCGCGCCCATCGCGCGCACCGGCACGCAGAGGATCACAAGTTCAGCGTCGGTGACGGCCGCGCCAGCCGTGTCGGTGATGTCGTCGCACAGGTCGATGCGGCGCGCGGTGGCGCGTACGTCCGGGTCGGCGTCATGACCGGTCACGCGCACGGTCGGCATCTCCGCACGAATCGCGCGCGCGAGCGAGGACCCGATAAGGCCCAGGCCGATGATGGTGACGCGGGCGAAGGGCAACATCAGCTGTCCTGCGCCATGGCGCGCAACTTCGCCGCGACAGTACGCATCTGCGCTTCCGATCCGATGGTGATGCGTAAGCCATGGGGAAGCCCCTGCCCCGGCAACCAGCGGGTGGCGAAGCCTTCGTCCCACAGGCCCTTCATGGCCGCTTCGGCGGTCAGCGCGCCTTCGAACAGGATGAGCAGGAAATTGGCCTTGCTCGGCACTGCGCGCAGTCCGTGATTGGAAAGCGCTGCGACCTCACCGGCCAGCCATTCGCGCCATTCGCGGTTATGCGCACGGCTGCGCTCCACCCACTCCTTGTCCGCAATGGCTGCGGCTGCGGCCGCCTGCCCCATCGTCGTCACATTAAAGGGCGCGCGGATGCGGTGCAGCGCGTCGATGACCGCCGGGCTGGCATAGCCCCAGCCGATGCGTTCGGCGGCAAGGCCGTGAATCTTGGAGAAAGTACGCGTGACCAGCACATTGGATGCCGTGCGCGCCAGTTCCAGTCCGCCGTCATCATCCTCATCGTCGAGATATTCGGCATAGGCCTGATCCAGCACGAACAGGATGTCGGGACGAAGCCCGGCATGCAGCCGCGCAATCTCCGCCCGGCTCGTCATGGTGCCGGTCGGGTTGTTCGGATTGGCGAGGAAGACGACGCGCGTGCGCTCCGTCACGCAGGCGAGCAGTGCATCGACATCCGTCGCATAGGCGCTGTCGGGAGCTTCCACCGGGGTCGCGCCGACGCGCCGGGCGGCGATATCGTAGACGGAAAAACCGTAACGGACATAGAGTATCTCGTCGCCCGGCCCGGCATAGGCGCTTGCGGCAATATGCAGCAGTTCGTCAGAGCCGGTGCCGTAGATGATCCGCGCGGGGTCGAGGTCATAGGCCCGCCCGATCGCTTCGCGCAGCAGCGTGGCGCCGGGATCGGGATAAGTCGCCAGGTCGTCGGCGGCCGCCATCGCGGCGGCGCGCGCGGCCTCACCGGTGCCGAGAGGGTTCTCGTTCGCCGACAGCTTGATCAGGCGGCGGCCATCATCGGAGGCGGACTTGCCTGGAACATAGGGCGAAATGCCCATGATCCAGTCCTTAGGAGCGGGAGCGGTGGTCATGCCCGGCCTTTAGCGCGGCCGTGCGTAAAGGCAAAGCGGCACGCGCCCTATCCGTCCTCTGCGACCGCCTCGATACCGATAATCTCGATGGCGTCGGCCTTCCCCGCGAAATCTACGCATTCGCCAGCCTCTGCGCCGATCATCGCGCGCGCAAGCGGGGACGTGAAGCTGATCCGGCCTTCATTGGGGCCGGCCTCGTCATGGCCGACGATGGCGACACGCTTCTCACTGCCACCCATGCGATAGGTAACGCGCGTGCCAAAGGCGACGACATCCCCTGCCGGCACCGGCTGCACCTGCGCGGTGGCAAGCCGCGCGCGCCAGTAACGCAGCGTCCGGCGCAGCTTCTTGACGGCTTCCTCATCCTGGCCGGTGAGATCGGCTGCCTCGATCGACGCGACCTCTTCCCGGATCAGCCGCAGCCCGCGCGCCGTCACCAGGTTGGGGCCGGGCGGAATCGGCAGCTCGAACTTGGGCTCCATATGTTCATCGTCGCTCTCGCGACGGAAGGCGACGCTCACGGCTTCCTCTCCCATAACGTGCCCCACCGGGGCGGGTGGGGGCGCGTCTCAATCGTCGTCAAACAATCCGGCAAGCTGTTCGACCATCGTGCCGCCCAGTTGTTCCGCATCCATGATCGTGACCGCTCGCCGATAATAGCGAGTGACGTCATGGCCGATGCCGATTGCCACCAGTTGAACAGGCGATTTGCTCTCGATCCACTGGATCACCTGACGCAAATGCCGCTCCAGATAGGTGCCGCTGTTGACCGACAGGGTCGAGTCGTCGACCGGGGCGCCGTCGGAAATGACCATGAGAATGCGCCGCTCCTCAGTGCGCGCGATCAGGCGGTTGTGCGCCCAGAGCAGCGCCTCGCCGTCGATATTCTCCTTGAGCAGCCCCTCGCGCATCATCAGGCCAAGGTTGCGGCGCGCCCGCCGCCATGGTTCGTCGGCCTTTTTATAGACGATGTGGCGCAGGTCGTTGAGGCGGCCGGGCATTGGCGGGCGGCCAGCGGCCAGCCATTCCTCACGGGCCTGTCCGCCCTTCCACGCGCGCGTGGTGAAGCCCAGTATCTCGGTTTTGACGCCGCAGCGTTCCAGCGTACGCGCCATGATATCGGCACTGATCGCCGCGATGCTGATCGGCCGCCCGCGCATCGAACCCGAATTGTCGATCAGCAAGGTCACGACCGTGTCCCGAAACTCGGTGTCGCGCTCGATCTTGTAGGAAAGCGAGCGCGTCGGATCGATGACGATGCGTGCCAGCCGCGCGGCGTCGAGCAGCCCCTCTTCCTGGTCGAAATCCCAGGACCGCGACTGCTGCGCCATCAGGCGACGTTGCAGCCGGTTGGCAAGCTTGGTCACCGCGCCCTGCAGGCTGACGAGCTGCTGGTCGAGGAACCCGCGCAGCCGGTTGAGTTCGTCTTCATCGCAAAGGTCGGTGGCGGTGACGACCTCGTCATGCTTTTCGGTAAAGGCATGATAGTCGAAGCCCGGCGGCAGATCGGACATCGGCCGGTTCGGGCGGACAGGCATCATGCCCTCGTCGCCCATATCCTCCGCCGACTCGTCGCTATCGCCGTCGAATTCCTCGCTATATTCGCTCTCGCCCTCTTCAGTCTCGCCGCCTTGGTCTTCGGCGCGGGCCTGTGCGTCGACATCGCTGTCGCCGGTTTCCTCCTCGCCCGAATCGCCCTCGTCCTGCTGCTTTTCCTCCTCCTCGCTCTCCTGCTCGGGCTCGGCGTCTTCGGATTCGGGCGGCTTTTCAGCGTCGACCAGCATCAGATGCTCGAGCATAGTGGTCGTCAGCTTCTGGAAGGCACGCTGATCGTCGATCGCGCCCGCAAGCGCGTCGAGATCGGCGCCGGCCTTTTCTTCGATCCATGGCGTCACCATACCAAGCGCACTGGCAAGATCGGCGGGCGGCGCTTCTCCCGTCAGCCGTTCGCGGACCTTGAGCGCGACGGCGGTCGAGAGCGGCACCTCGTCGGCATTGCGGGCGCGGCGGATGGGGTCGGATTTGAGCCGCTGGGCAAGGGCATGGTCCAGATTGGCGCGCACGCCCTCCATCGCCCGCGCGCCGATCGCCTCGACCCGCGCCTGCTCGACCGCGTCGAACACCGCGCGGGCGACCGCATCGACCGGGGCCGCGCGCCCATGAATGGCGGCATTGTGATGGCGTAGCTTGAGCGCCTGGGCGTCGGCAAAGCCCCGCGCCAGTGCGACCTGATCGGCAGGGAGCGCGCGGGCGGGCGTCGGCACCTTGATCGACTTGCCCGCCATGTGCGGCGTATCGGCGGTAAAGCCGACCTCAGCCTCCGCGTCGGCCGCGATCGAGCGTGCGGCACCTGACAGCACCTCCTTGAACAGGTCGAGGGGGGAACGCTCGCTCATGGCTCCAGCAGTGCCGCGCGCAGGGCAGTGCGCGCCGACGCGTCGATGCCAAGCTCTGCTTCCATATAGGCGTCCATCCCGCCATGGCTGGCTTCGAGCGCCGCATAGAGCGCGTCGAGATAGGCAATGTCGGCAGTCAGCACCGGCGCAACCAGCTCTGCCTGATCCCGGTGCGTCTGGGCCAGCCGCCCTTCTGCTTGCGCAAACCGCCAGCCCCAGTCGGCATGCAGGTTGGTGCGCAGATAATCCTGCGCAATATTTTCGCGCGAGACTCCGAGCGCCGCGAGGATCAGCGCCGCGCCGACACCGGTGCGGTCCTTGCCAGCCGCGCAGTTGATGAGGATGGGGAGGCGTCCTCCCAGCATCTGCCCGAACATGGCGCGATAGGATGCAGCATGGTCCATGGCGATGGTGCGATAGAGCGCGATCATCGCTGCGCGCATGTCGTCGGCCGACGTCCCCTCGCCACGCAGAATTTCGCCGAGCACACCGCTCGCGCTGCTATAATTGCGCGCATAATAATCAACATCCTCGCCATGCCAGCTGGTCGGCTCCGCCGCGCGCTCGCTGGGGCGACGGAAGTCGCAGATCGCGCGGATGCCGAGCGCGCGCAGTTGTTGCGCATCCTCCTCGGTCAGCATCGACATGGTGCCGCAGCGATAGAGCTTGCCGCGCTTCACATGGCCGCCATCGGCCGTCGCGCATCCGCCAAAGTCGCGCAGGTTGAACGCGGTGGCGATCGGCACGCGGCAGGCGTCGTCGGACAAGGGCAGCACGGAGGCCATGGGCTTTCCTTCTGTTTCGGGTCCGGGCGTCAGCTCGCGCGACCTGCCACGCTTTCGGGCAGATCCTTGCCGAAGACCCGCTGATAATATTCGGCCACCAGCGCCCGTTCCGCCTCGTCGCATTTGTTGAGGAAGGACAGGCGGAAGGCGAAGCCCACATCCTTGAAGATGAGTGCATTCTGCGCCCAGCTGATGACCGTGCGCGGGCTCATGACGGTCGAAATGTCGCCGTTGACGAAGCCCTGCCGCGTCAGTTCGGCGACCTTGATCATGCTCTCGACTTCCTTGCGGCCGCCGGCATGGTCATATTCGCCGGACTTGGCCAGCACCACCTGCGCCTCGGTCGCGGCGGGCAGATAGTTGAGCGCAACGACCAGATTCCAGCGGTCCATCTGACCCTGATTGATCTGCTGCGTGCCATGATAAAGGCCGGTCGTATCGCCCAGGCCGACCGTATTGGCGGTTGCGAACAGGCGAAACGAAGGATTGGGCCGAATCACGCGATTCTGGTCGAGCAGCGTCATCTTGCCATCGGTTTCGAGGACGCGCTGGATCACGAACATGACGTCAGGACGGCCCGCATCATATTCGTCGAATACAAGCGCGACCGGCCGCTGGAGCGACCAGGGGAGCAGGCCTTCGCGGAACTCGGTAACCTGCTGCCCGTCCTTGAGCACGATGGCGTCGCGGCCGACAAGGTCGATGCGGCTGATATGGGCGTCGAGGTTGATGCGGATGCACGGCCAGTTGAGGCGGGCAGCGACCTGCTCAATATGGCTCGACTTGCCGGTGCCATGATAGCCCTGCACCATGACGCGGCGATTATAGGCAAAGCCCGCCAGGATCGCGAGCGTGGTGTCGGGATCGAACACATAAGCAGGGTCGAGGTCGGGCACCCGCTCATCGGCCACGGAAAAGGCGGGCACCTGCATGTCGACGTCGATGCCGAACACTTCGCGCGCGTCCACGGTGCGGTCGGGCGCGGCCAGCAGCGTTTCGGAACGGGTGTCGGGCTGAACGTCGGGCTGGTCGGTCATGAACACGTCTTTCTGTTGGTCCGCCATGCCCTAACGTAGCAGAGCGTGAAAAGTCGAGGGGCCAACCCTTTTCCTTTGGCATGTGGGCATCGCTGGCGCTTTTATGATGGCCGTTCAGGCAAAGGCAGGCGCCTTGCGCAACCGGCCATAGGCCTCGATCACGCCCTGAAGCGCGTTTTCATGGCTGCGATCGCCACCATTATGATCGGGGTGATAGCGGCGCAGCAACTGCGTATAGCGGGTGCGCAATGCCTTGCGATCGGCGTCGACCGGCAGTCCCATGACATCGAGCGCGCGGCGATCTTCCGCCGACAGCGCCCTGCCATCGGTCCGGCTCGCCTGCGCCCGCTCGGCCCGAGCCTTGTGGTCGCGGAACTTCGCGCCGATCGCATCGAGCGGATCGTCGAAATCGGCCCAGCGCGGCGGCGGGCTGGCGGCGTTGCTCGAGAAGGCGCGGGTTTCCCGCTCCCAGCCCGAAAATGGCCGCTGCGCCGCCGCGATTTCCTCCGCGCTCATCCCGCTGAAGAAATTATAGCCCTGGTTGAAGGCGCGCACATGGTCGAGGCAGAGCCAGCGCCAGCGCGGCCCTTCCTCCCCCGGCCCACCGCTATCGAGCGGCGGCGCGCGAAACTCGCCCGCTTCCTCGCAGCCGGGGACGGCGCAGGGGCGGCCGGTTTCCACGCGGCCATGGAAACGGTTGAAACGACGATTGGAAAAAGGATCGCTGGCCAAGGGTCCGTGGGGTGCAATAGGGGACAAAGCGGCTATATAGGGGCAATGGATAGCGACCTCAAAGGGCCAGTGGCCGCCGAAATCGAAACGCGGCTGCGCGCCGCCCTCAATCCCGAACGCCTCGCCGTGATCGACGACAGCGAAAAGCATCGCGGCCATGCCGGGCATGACGGGTCGGGCGAAAGCCATTTCACGGTGGAAATCGTCGCGGCGCAGTTCGCCGGGCAAAGCCGGGTCGCGCGCCAGCGCATGATCAATACGGCACTTGCCGAACTGCTCCGGGACAAGGTCCACGCGCTCGCGATCAAGGCGCGCGCGCCCGGCGAAGATTGAACGGCCAGGCCGATCCCGCTTCCGTTTCGAAAGGGCATACTATGACGCTCGACGATCTCATCATCCAGACGATCACCCCGACCACCCACGACCTTGGCGACTTCAAGGTACATCGCTCGCTGCCCGTCAAAGGGCGCACGATGGTCGGCCCGTTCATCTTCTTCGATCAGGCAGGGCCGGCGCGCTTCGGCATTGGCGAGGGGATCGATGTGCGTCCTCACCCGCATATCAACCTCGCCACCGTCACCTATATGTTCGACGGCGCTTTCTATCATCGCGATTCGCTGGGCACCGAGCAGCTGATCGAGGAGGGCGCGGTCAATCTGATGACCGCCGGGCGCGGCATCGTCCATTCCGAGCGCTCGCCGCAGTCCGAGCGCGACAATGAGTCGGCGCTGTTCGCGATCCAGACCTGGCTTGCCCTTCCCGAAGCGGTCGAGGAAGCAGACCCCGCCTTCGAACATGTGTCGCGCGACCGGTTGCCGGTCGTCGAGGACAAGGGCGCGCGGGCGCGCATCATCATGGGGACGCTCTGGGGCAAGACCGCACCCGTCACCACCTATGCGCAGACGCTTTACGCCGACATCAAGCTGGAAGCGGGCGGCGCGATTCCGATCGATGCTTCTGCCGACGAGCGCGCGCTTTACGTCGCGCAGGGCGATGCGACCCTAGATGGCATGACGCTCGCGCCCGAGACGCTTTATGTGATGCGCCCCGGCACGCATGCCACGCTCAAGAGCGCGAACGGCGCCCGCATCATGCTGTGCGGCGGCGAGGCTTTCACCAGCCCACGTCATGTCTGGTGGAATTTCGTCTCGTCGCGCCCCGACCGCCTGATGCAGGCGCGCGAGGACTGGGAGGCGATGCGCTTCCCCCTTATCCCCGGCGACGATCAGGAATTCATCCCGATCCCGCAGGGACGGCCCAAGACCGTCAGCTACCCGTAAAGCCGCTCAGCGCTGGAGCGCGGCGGCACAGCTTGCCGGATCGACGTCATTCCCGGTCGGCGCGCGCGCGTCGACATGGGTGACGACCGGCTCCTTGCCGCGCGCGGGCGCATAGAGATAGGCGTCAAGTACGCAGCGGCCGTTGGCGAACTGCAATTTGCGCATCGTCGCCTCCCGGATGTCGAGACGGGGAGCGCCGAACATCTGCTGGAGCCGCCTCGCATCCGCGCCGGCAAGCGGGCCGGGCCGGGCAAAGGCGCTGGCCGGCGGGCCGGGCATGGCGGGAAGCTGGCCGACCTGCGGCCCACTGCTCCCCGTGCACGCACCCAGCGGCAGCGCGACCAGCATCAGGATGGATAGGCGGATCATCACGTCTTCTTACCCCGACCGTGCAGCATGTGGACCGCCATAGCCGCGCTCCAGATCGGCGCAAGCAGGTTGACCAGCGGGATCAGGAACAAGAGCGCTGAAACGAGGCCCATGAGCCACCGGCTGCTTTTGGACAGAGGCGGCACGTCCGGATGGCGCGGCTCGACCATCTCGGCCATGTCTTTCCCCAACAGGACGCCGTTAAGCGCCAGGAACAGCCCGATGGTGCCGATGCCGGTCACGAGCAGCACCAGATAGAAGGGCAGCGCGAGCAGATTCCAGCCAAGCGCGCGCAGCAGCGAGCGCGTCGCGATCGTCAGGCTGCGTCCAGCACCGATCGGCCGGGCCTGCATGGCGGCTTGCGGATAATGCGCCCGTTCGACGGCCACGACGATATCGTCGGCGAATAGCCCCATAACCGCCATCGCCACCGCCCGAAACAGCAGCCATCCCGCTCCGATCATGACGACCGCCACGATCGTCGTTTCCGCCAACCCGCCCCATGCCGCGCCCTGGCCCCAGCCGAGATACAATCGCGCGGCATGGAACAGCCACCAGAGGCCAGCGCCCAGGGCCGCGAAGATGAGCAGCGTCAACAACAGCGTCTTGGCGAGCAGTCGCAGCGCTTCAGGGCGGAAGATCGTGGGAAAGGCACGCAGAAGGGCGGTCAGGATCATGGCGTCAGGCTATCCCCCGCCTGCCGCGCCCGTCAATCAGCGCCGTTGCGCCGCATGGGGCGGGCGGTTAGAGACGGGCGCCTGTTTTCCCCAAGATCCAAGGAAATTGCGTGACCGCACCTGCCCCCACGCTCGACGTCGTCGCCATCGGCAATGCCATCGTCGATGTCCTCGCCCCGGCCGACGACGCGCTGCTCGCGCAACATGCGCTGACCAAGGGCGGCATGCAGCTGATCGACGCTGAAATGGCAGAGCTTCTCTATGCCGACATGCCCTCGGGCCGCGAAATCAGCGGCGGGTCGGCGGCGAACACGCTGGCGGGCCTCGCGGCGCTGGGACGCAGCTGCGCCTTTATCGGCCAGGTCAATGACGACCAGCTTGGCCGCGTCTTTGCCCATGACGTGCGCGCGACGGGCATCCGCTACGACACGCCGATGGTGTCGGGCGACGTCCCCTCCGGCCGCTGCCTCATCCTGGTTACGCCTGACGCACAGCGCACGATGAACACCTTTCTGGGTGCTTCGCAATTCCTGCCGGAAGAGGCGCTCGACCTAAACCTTATCCGTTCGGCCGCGATCCTCTATCTTGAAGGTTATTTGTGGGATCCCGACCAGCCGCGCGCCGCCATGCGCGCTGCAATCGAGGCCGCGCGGGAGGCGGAGCGCAAGGTCGCCTTCACCCTGTCCGACAGCTTCGTCATCGAACGGCACCGGGCCGATTTCATCGATCTCATCGACAAGGGGATGATCGATATTCTCTTCGCCAATGAAGGCGAGATACGCTCGCTGACGCAGATCGACGATTTCGACGGCGCCGTTGCGGCGATCGCCGCGAAGGTGCCGCTGCTCATCGCGACACGCGGGGAACATGGCGCGATCGCAGTGGCGGATGGCATGCGCCATGAAGCGCTCGCCGCGCCGGTCGCACAGATCGTCGATACGACGGGCGCGGGCGATCTGTTCGCCTCAGGCTTCCTCGCCGCTCATCTCGATGGGCAGGACATCGACAAATGCCTCGCGCTGGGCGCGGCGGCGGCGGCCGAAGTCATCTCGCACTGGGGCGCGCGGCCCGAAGCGGACTTGAAGGCGATCAGGGATCAGCTGCTGGGCTGATCCGTCAGTGCGGCGCTGGCAGGTTTCTTGCGGAACAGGGTCCGGTCTTCCGGCCCGAAACCCCAGCGCCAGATGACGATGCCATAGGCGGCGAGGATCGCCGGCACGCCGAAGACCAGTTCGACCCATTCGAGGCGCGCGGGCAGGGCGACGAATGCGCTGCCCACGATGCAGGCAACGCCCGCCGCGCTGACCAACGGCCAGCGCCAGGCATTGACCCGCCCGTCGAGCAGTCGCGACAGCAGCCGGGCCTTGACCAGCGATCCCGCCGCCAGCGCCAGACAGAGCGCGAGCGCGGGCGCAGCGGCGATCCACATGACGGGAAGCCCCATCTCCCGCGCCGCCAGGATGAAGGCGAAACTCAAGGCCGCCTGCACGCTGATCATCAGCAGCGAGATCACAAGATTGCGGTGCCGCGCGATATAGACGAGCGCCGATTCGCTGACGACGGCGGTCGCCGCCACGACTTCGGCCAGCAGCAGGAAGGCGAGCGCCCCGGTGCCGCCGACGAAATGCGGACCGACCAGGCCCATGACGGCCTCGCCCGGAATGCCAAGCGCCAGCGCGATGCCCGCTTGCGCGGCGATAATCCAGAAGCCCACCTGGCTGACCTGCCGCGCGATGGCGCCAAGATTGCCCTCATTGAGGTTGCGGGTGATGACGGGCCCCAGAATCGGGTCGAAGCTGGTCTTGAGCTTCTGCGGCAAGGACGCGACCTGCTGCGCCACATAATAAATGCCGACCACTGCCGGGCTGACGAACAGGCCGAGGATCGCAAGGTCGATACGCCGCGATCCCCATTCCACCCCGTCGGCCGCGGCCAGCGGCAGGTTGCGCCGGGCGAGCCGCCACAAACGCCCTGGGTCCGGCCGCCAGCCGCGCGGCAGGCCATAATGGCGTGCCATTGGAATGATGGAGGCGATAAACGCCGCGATCATCGAGACGGCATAGGACAGGATGAGCCCGTCGCGCGTCGAGTAATAGGCGAAGGCGAAGGCGCCGATACTGATTGCCCAGGGCTCGATAATGGCGCGCGCCCGCACCGTCGCGCCGACGTCGAACCGATAGGCGCAGGCGGCGAGCGCGACATCCGATCCCGCGACGGCAATGACCATCAGGCCAAGCAGCCGGTCGAGCCCGTTGATCGAACTGTTGGGGAACATCGCTTGCGGAAAGGCGACGAGCAATGCGCCGCTGGCCACCGCGACCAGCATCGTGACGAGCATCGCATCGGCAACGACATGCGAATGGGGCCGCTCGGTCTGCGCCAGCGCGCCGGCGAGGCCCCGTTTGAGGCCGAGCGTCGCGAGTTGCGCCGCGAACTCCACCACCAATATCGCATAGGCAAAGCGCCCGAGCGCATCGGCGCCGTACCAGCGGCCAGCGATGAACAGGAAGGGCAGGCGCGCCGCGAGCCGCAGCAGGAAACCGAATATGTTGGTCCGCCCACCCTTTGCCAGGGCGGCGATGTCGTCCTTGGGCTCTGAAAGGGGCACGTCCTGCGCCACAGAAACCTTATCCCCCTCCTGGGTCATAGCTTGGCCGTTGATAACGATATTTGCGGGGAGCGCGACGGTTATTCGGCGCGCAGCGGGCGGGCGAGCAGCGCGTCGATCACTGTTCCAAGCGGCGCGGCATCCTCCAGCAGCGCGCAGACCGCCTCGACCACCGGCATTTCGATGCCGACGGCGCGAGCAGCGTCGCGCAGCACCGGCGCTGTAAAGGCGCCTTCGGCAACGGTCCGGCGATTGGCAAGCAGTTCAGCAGCGCTGCGCCCCTCGCCCAACCCTTTGCCGAGCGAGAAATTGCGCGAGTTCGTGGAGGAGCAGGTGAGGACGAGATCCCCCAGCCCCGACAGGCCGCCCAGCGTCTCCGCCCGTGCGCCACGGGCCAGGCCAAAGCGGGTCATCTCGGCAAAGCCGCGCGAGATGAGCGCCGCGCGGGCGTTAAGGCCAAGCCCCGCCCCCTCGGTCACGCCACAGGCAATGGCGAGGACATTCTTGACCGCGCCGCCAATCTCGGCGCCGATGACATCGTCCGACAGATAGGGGCGGAAGGCCGGACGGGCGATCCGTTCGGCGATGCGACGGCCAAGGTCAGCGTCCGCGCAAGCCAAGGTAATCGCGGTCGGCAGCCCTGCGGCAACCTCATGCGCAAAGGTCGGGCCGGACAGTACGGCCACCGGCGAAGAGGGTTGCGCATCCTGTGCGACTTCGGACATTAAAAGGCGGGTTCCCGCCTCTATCCCCTTGGAACAGAGCAGCAGCGGCACGCCGGCGGGCGCCCCGCTCACCACCGCGCGCAGATGCTGCGCAGGGCTCACCACCAGCAACAGGTCGCGGTCGGCCATGTCGGCCATGTCGCACGTCGCCCGGATCGAAGGGGACAGCGGCAGGCCGGGAAGATAGAGCGGATTTTCCTGCGTCTGGTTGACCGCATCGACCACGTCGCGCTCGAGCGCCCAGAGCCGGACATCCTCGCCATCGGCGGCAAGAAGTTGCGCCAGCGCCGTGCCCCATGCGCCCGCGCCCAATATTCCTGCCTTCATGGCCTGCGCCCCTTCATGCCTTCACGCCCGCGCCGCGCGCCTTTTCCGCATCCGGATCGAGCGGCCAGCGCGGCCGGGCGGGAAATGTGAGATCATCGACCAGGCCCGCGGCATAGCGCTCCGCCCCCGCCCAGGCGATCATCGCCGCATTGTCGGTGCAGAGCCACAGCGGCGGCGCGACGAAGGGCAGGCCGTGACGCGCCGCCAGCGCGGTCAGCGCGGCGCGCACCGCCTGGTTAGCGGCAACGCCCCCCGCCACGACCAGCGCGGTGACGCCCTGGCTCTGCCCGAGCGCCCGCTCCGTCCGGTCGATCAGGCAATCGATCACCGCCTGTTGGAAGCTGGCGGCAATATCCTCGCGCGCATGTACGCCCGATTGCGCCGCGCGCATCACCGCGCTCTTGAGGCCCGCAAAGGAAAAATGCGGCTCTTGTGTCCCCACCAGCGGTCGCGGCAGCGGTACGGTCTTGGGATCGCCGGCAAGCGCCGCCTTCTCCACCGCCGGCCCGCCGGGAAAGCCGAGCCCGAGCAATTTGGCCGTCTTGTCGAAGGCTTCGCCCGCCGCGTCGTCGATCGTGGTGGCAAGGCGGCGATAACGGCCCACGCCCTCGACCCGCAGCAACTGACAATGGCCGCCCGACACCAGGAGCAGCAGATAGGGAAATTGCAGCGTCGGATCGGCCAGCCGGGGGGAAAGAGCATGGCCCTCCAGATGGTTAACCGCCACCAGCGGTTTGCCCGCCGCATGGGCGAGCGCCTTACCTGTCACCAGCCCGACCATCACGCCGCCGATCAGGCCCGGCCCGGCGGTCGCCGCGATCACGTCGACCTGCGCCAGTGTCAGCTTCGCGTCTGCCAACGCTCCCTCAACCAACGGGGTCAGCGCCTCGACATGGGCGCGCGCGGCGATTTCGGGGACGACGCCGCCAAAGGGGCGATGCGCCTCTTCCTGCGTGGCGAGGCGATGGGCCAGCACTTCGCCCTTGGCCGTTACCAGCGCCGCCGCGGTTTCGTCGCAGCTCGATTCCAGGCCGAGGATGATTGTCATTCTCCCTTCCCTCTAATGCCCTCGCCCGGTAGAGCAACCCGCCTATGCCGTTTCCCGATCGACCGTTGCGCCTTGGCACCCGTGGTTCCCCGCTTGCGCTGGCGCAGGCGCATATGGTGGGCGAAGCGCTCCGCGCCGCCCATGACTGGCCGCAGGAGGCGATCGCGACGGTGATCGTCCAGACCAGCGGCGACCGGATTCAGGACCGGGCGCTCGCCGATATCGGGGGCAAGGCGCTGTGGACCAAGGAGCTTGACCGCGCGCTGGTGGAAGGTGAGATCGATTGCGCCGTCCACTCGATGAAGGATGTCGAGACGCTGCGGCCGGCGGAGATCGCCATCGCCGCGATGCTGCCGCGCGCCGATGTGCGTGATCGCCTGATCGGCATCGACAGCCTTGCCTCACTCCCCGCCGACCCGATCGTCGGCACCAGTTCGCCGCGCCGCGCCGCACAGGTGCTGCGGCTGCGGCCCGATGCGCGCATCGTGCTGTTTCGCGGTAATGTCGCGACGCGGCTTGCCAAGCTGGAGGCGGGCGAGGTGAACGCGACGCTGCTCGCCGCCGCCGGGCTCGACCGGCTGGGGCAGAGCGAGATTGGCGTCGAAATGCCGATCGAACTGATGCTCCCCGCCCCGGCGCAAGGCGCGGTCGGGATCGAAACGCTGGCTGCGGACGCGACCATGCGCGACCTGCTGGGCGCCATCAACCACGCCCCGACGTTCGATTGCGTCATGGCCGAACGCGCGGTGCTGCGGGGCCTTGGCGGCACATGCCATTCGCCGATCGCAGCGCTGGCGCGACTGGACGGCGGCGCGATCCACCTTCTGGCCGAAATCATCAATCCCGATGGCAAGGAAACCGTGTCCGACGAAGCACGGATCGCGCGCGGGGATGAAGCGGCAGCCCTGGCGCTGGGTCGCGCGCTGCTGAGCCGCGCCAGCCCGACGCTGCGCGCTCTGTTCGAACCATGATGCCGCTCATCGTCCTGCGGCCCGAGCCCGGCGCCAGCACAACCGTCGCGCGCGCCGAGATGATGGGCTTGGCGGTGCGCCGCCACCCGCTGTTCACGGCGCGTACGCTCGACTGGAGCCCGCCGTCCGCCGACCAGTTCGACGCGCTGCTGGTGACAAGCGCGCAGACCGCGCGGCTGGCTGGACCCGCGCTCGACCGCTATGACGCGCTGCCTATCTATGCTGTTGGAGAGCCGACGGCGGCCGCACTGCGCTCCCGGGGCTTTAGCGACATCGTCGCCGGCTCGACCGACGGCACTGCGATCGCCGCACGCATGGCAGCGGACGGCCATCGCGTAATCCTCCACCTTGCCGGCGAGACCGTCGCCACCATCGAGCCCGGCCCGCTCACCATTAACCGCGTCGCTGTCTATACGATGGTCGAGACCAAGGTGGGCGACCCGCTACTCGCGGACATTGCCGAAGGCGCGATCATCCTCGTCCATTCCCCTCGCGCCGGCGCCCGACTGGCGCAGCTCGTCCCCCCCGCGCTGCGCGCCATGAGCCATGTCATCGCGATCAGCCCCGCCGCGCTCGATGCTGCCGGCGAGGGCTGGACCAGCGGGGCGGCCGCCGAAACG
>Ga0233380_1000632_pt1 | contig 17762 bp, 14 predicted proteins | sample ElkDunMinimDraft_9_FD_191541 | JGI IMG/M metagenome (GOLD analysis project Ga0233380, IMG submission 191541) | Fecal eukaryotic communites from dung pellets of Tule Elk in California, USA - Elk Dung F36 | ecosystem: Host-associated > Mammals > Digestive system > Large intestine > Fecal | place... | reverse complement strand
AGCGACCGAGCGTGCAGCCAGTCGTCGGGGCTGGGTGTGACCAATCAGGCCCTTGACGCCATAGCCCAGCTCCAGGCAGATCTTGGGAATCTGGGTGGTCTTGCCGGAGCCGGTCTCCCCTGCCACTACGATGACCTGATGGTTCTGCAGCGCCTCGGCAATGTCCTGGCGGCGCTGGGTGACGGGCAATTGCTCGGGATAGCTGATGGCCGGCACACTGGCGCGACGCAGCTCCTCACGCTCATTCGTTGGCGATAAATTGGCTGGTGGTTGCTGGGCTGGGGGTATATGAGAAGGGGTCACGCGGTCCTCTATCCTGACTTGCTCTTTTTCAGTTCTGCTTCGCGCAGCTCGCGACGCAGCACCTTGCCGACATTGGACTTGGGCAGCTCCTTGACGAACTCCACCTGCTTGGGCACCTTGTAGGCGGTCAGGTTTTCCTTGCAGTAAGCGCGCAGCTGATCTTCTGTCAGCGAAGTATTCTTGAGTACGGCGAACAGTTTGACGATCTCGCCGCTTTCTTCATCCGGGACGCCGATAACGGCGCACTCGTACACATCGGGATGGGCGTTGACGACCTCTTCGATCTCGCTGGGGAAGACATTGAAGCCGGAGACAATGATCATGTCCTTCTTGCGGTCGACAATCCGCACATACCCTTCCTCATCGATCTGCGCATAGTCGCCGGTCTTGAACCAGCGGTCCTCGGTCAAGGCTTCGCGGGTGGCGCTTTCGTTCTGCCAGTAACCCTTCATCACCTGGGGTCCATGGACCCAGAGCTCGCCCTTCTCTCCGGCTGGCACATCGACGCCGTCGTCATTGACTACCCGCAGGCGGGTCTGTGCGATGGGCTTGCCGACAGTGCCAAGTTTCACATTCCCCGGTGGGTTGATGGTCACCACCGGTGAGCACTCGGTCAAACCATAGCCTTCGTGCATCTCACAACCGGTGATGCGGGTCCATTCCTTGGCGACATTGATCGCCAGGGCCATACCGCCGGCACCGGAAAAACGCAGGTTGCTGAAGTCGATTTTGTCGATATCGCGATGCCGGCAAAGCGCCAGGTAAAGCGTATTGATACCAACGAAGCCGGTAGCCTTGTGGCGGCGCATGGCCTTGACCAAGCTGTCGACATCGCGCGGGTTGGGGATCAGGACACTGTGGTTGCCAGTGTACACGGACATCAGGCCATGCAGCAGAAAGGCATAGCTGTGGTACATCGGCAGCGGTGCGATCATCACGTCCGTGCCATCGTGGATCACGGGCCGGGCGAAGTCGCGCAACTGCATGGTGTTGGATATGAGGTTGGCGTGGGTCAGCATCGCGCCCTTGGCCACGCCGGTGGTGCCGCCCGTGTAGAGCACCATCGCCATGTCAGTGCCCGAATCCACGTTCACACGCTCGCAGTGACTGTCTCCGGCGCGCAGAATGTCACGCCAGCGCATCGCCTCGGGCAGATGGTAGGCAGGCACCAGCTTCTGTACGTGCCGCACGGCTGCGTTAACCAGCACGCGCCGGAAGCCAGGGAGCATGTCGCCCAGCTCGGTGACAATCACCGTCTCGATAGAGGTTTTGGGCAGCACCTTTTCCAGCTTGCTGCAAAAATTGGCGAGGATGACGATGGCCTTGGCGCCGGAGTCGGTGAACTGGTGCTGCATCTCGCGTTCGGTGTACAGGGGATTGGTGGTCACCAGCACCAGCCCTGCCTTCAGTGCTCCCATCAGGATAATGGGAAACTGGAGAATATTGGGCAGTTGGATGGCGATGCGATCGCCTGGTTGCAGTGAGGTCTTGTTCACCAGGAACTGGGCAAAGCACTCGCTGTACTGGTCAAGCTCACGGAAGGTCATGGCGCCGCCCAGGGCACTGAACGCGGTATTGTCCGCGTAGGTGTCACAGGCGTAGCGAAACATGTCGGGCAGCGTGGCGAAGCGGTCGAGATCGACGTCTCCGGTCAGGACCGTGGTGTTCTCTGCTGCAATCATCATTCCTGATTCCTCCTGCCTGCGGTGGGCATCAGGCGGTCAGCCTGTGCGTTGCCTGAACTTGCGGAACGGTAGTCTGTACAGCCGCCAGGTGAGACCGATGAAGATGGCCACACACAGCGATAACACCAATGGAACGAGAGCGCGGATAAAGGTGGTGTCACCCTGGGTGATCAGATCGAGCATCATCACCATCAGCGCCGGGGCCATCAGATCCTGGTCCGGACTGACGTACCAGGGGGTGAACATCAGCGCCAACAATATCGCACGCAGCATGTTGGCGATCGGTTTGACGCGTATGACCCCTGTAAAGCGATAGAAGATCATGTAGCACAGGATGCCTGCCACAATGTAGATTGCCCAGCCGATCAGGTAGTCCTGCCTGTCTAGCATGCTGCCTTCACCCAACGAATGATGTGTTCTTCCAGCCCGTCTTCGTGCACGTAATCCTCGACAATGACCCGGCCTGACACGGGGATGCCTGCGTCGACCATGGCCTCACGCGACCCGGTCAGCAGAGGATGCCATTCCGGCAACGGTTTATCGTCCAGTCGCAGTTTATAGGCACAGGTATCGGGAATCCAGTGCAGCTCCGGCAGCATCTCCATGTCCAGCACCAGGCAGTCCGGCACCAGTTGACGACGTCGGCCGTAGGCCTTGCAGCCACAGCTGCGCTCGTCCAGATAGCGGCACACCACGCGGGTGTAGTGGACCTCGCCGCTGCGGGCATCCTGCAGCTTCTTGAGACAGCAGCGTCCGCAGTTGTCGCACAGGGCTTCCCACTCGGTGCGGTTGAGTTGATCGAGGGGCTTTTCCCAAAAGCGTTCGGACATGTTCATATGGACTCCTGGCTTTGCTGCGGCCGCACCTGAGCGAATCAGGCGGCCATCAGTGCCCGACGTAACCCTTCTTCCAGAATGTCCCTGCGCCAGCCGGACAGCTCTTCGGGCCACATCAGCTCATTCTGGTCCGTCAGACCGTTGATCAGCGGAATCAGCTGCTTTTTGCGGGCCAGCATTTCCGGGGCGATCCCCAGTGCTTCGGCCTTGGCGCGCACGATTTCCTGGCAGGCCTTCAGCTGCTTGCGCATCTGCGGGGTCAGCGGCTGCTCCACCAGATCCGGCCGCAGTGCGGGTCCGCTGTGGGGTCGGGCGATAATGTCCAACAGTGTATCACTGTCGCGCTGCAGCAGGTGCCGGCCAAGATCCGGGATGCGCTGCAGGTCTGCGGACTGTGCCGGCAGCGCCTGCGCCAGTGCCATCAGGTCGGTGTCCTTGGCGATCCAGCTGCGTGGCTTGTTGCGTCGGCGTGCCTCCGACTCGCGCCACTGGCACAGTCGCTGCAATGCGCCCAATTGGGCTTCGTCCAGCCGCCAGGCGGCGCCCATGTTCAGATAATAGTCATGCCAGTCGTCCTGCTGGATGTTTGCCGAGGCCAGCGTGACCATGTCACGACACTCTGCCTCGAACCATTCCAGATAGCCGCGCTGCTGCAGACGCTCACGCAGGATCGTCACGATGCGCGGCAGATAGGCGACATCAAGCGCGGCATAGGTGATCTGTTGCTCACTCAGGGGCCGTTGCAGCCAGTCGGAGCGGGTCTCCCCTTTCTCCACATCGATATCGAGGATCTGCTTGACCAGGTTCTGGTAGCTCAGGCTGTAGCCCATGCCGAGAAATGCAGCGGCCTTCTGGGTATCGAACAGCGGATAGGGCACCTGATGGAAAAGCTCTGCGAACACCACCAGGTCTTCGGAGCATGAGTGGAACACCTTGGTGACCGCATGGCTGGACAACAGACTGGTGAAGGCCTGCCAGTCGGTGAGCTTCAGTGGGTCCAGCAGATAGCTGGCGATCCCGTCGCAGACCTGGATCAGGCCCAGTTTCGGATAGAAAGTGTCGACACGGATGAATTCGGTATCCAGTGCCAGCACGGGAAGATCGCGCCACCTGCTGCACAGGGAGTTCAACTCCTCGTTGGTGGTAACGAATGCCGGGTGAATCAGATCGGGCGCATCTGTCATGATGATTTCCTTAATACCTGTCGTCCATTGAATGCGTGACTGAGAGTGCCACCGTCCACGAACTCCAGTTCGCCACCGACGGGAACGCCGTGCGCAATCCGTGAAATCACCACGTTGAAGTCCTTGAGCTGTTCGGCGATGTACCAGGCCGTTGCCTCTCCCTCCACCGTGGGGTTGCTGGCAAGAATGATCTCGTCCACTTCGCGGTTGCGGAGCAGCTCCAGCAGCGCGGGTATGCCGATCTGCTCGGGGCCTATCCCGTCGATAGGAGACAGGTGTCCCATCAACACGAAATACAGTCCCTTGAAAGTGCTCGTCTGCTCGATGGCATGGACATCAACCGGCGACTCCACGATACACAGCAGTCTGGTGTTGCGCGATGGGTTGCTGCAGATGCGACAAATTCTCTCTTCTGTCAGTGTGCGGCATTGCTCGCAATTGCCCACCTGTTCAAGCGCCTCGGCGAGCATGGCGCTCAGGTGCCGGCCGCCGGCGCGATTGCGCTCGAGCAGAAACAGCGCCATGCGCTGGGCCGACTTCGGACCCACGCCGGGCAGGCAGCGGAACGATTCGACCAGTTTTTCTATCAGGGGGCTGGAAAACATGGATAGACTCTAGATAGCCTCGGGATGGCTCAGGTTCAGGGGTCAGGTTCGGAAATCAGAAAGGCAGCTTGAACCCTTCCGGCAGATTGAGGCCCGAGGCGAGACCCGCGAGGTTGCCCTTGTTCTTCTCTTCCAGTTTTTTGACCACGTCGTTGATGGCGGCGGCAATCAGGTCCTCGACCACGTCCTTGTCTTCGGCCAGCAGACCATCGTCCAGTTCCACCTTCACTACATCGTGACGGCCGTTCATGTGCACGCGCACCAGGCCTGCGCCGGATTCGCCCACGCAAACGGTGTTGGCCGCTTCCTGCTGCGCTTTCTGCAGCTGTTCCTGCATCTGTCGGGCCTGCTTCATCAATTCGTTGAAATCAGTCATCGATTCTCCTCGCTGATAACCTTGATGCTGTCGGGCAGTATCCTGGCAGCGAAATGCGTGATCAGGGACTGCACGTGTTCATCGTTTTCGAAATCGTTTATTGCCTGCTGCCTGCGCTCCTGGCGCTGGCGCTCCCAGCATTTGGCGGGTGACTCCTGGGTCAGTGCGCCGGTGCGGATGAGCACCTCGATCTGCGCACCGAAATGTCCTTTCAGTACCTGGGCAATGCGTCTGCCCTGCTCCTCGTTATAGAGCGAGCTTTGCTGCTCATCAAGCACCAGTTGCAGCAGTCTGCCATCAAAGGACTCAGGCAGACAGTTGAAAATGAGGTTGCCCGTGATGCCGGTCACGCCGAGCTGCTCCACCGTGGTGGTCCAGTGCTCGATGCCAGGCACCGATGGCGGCTCGGCCTGGGCGGGCGCTTCCTGCGGCGGCTGTACTGTTGTCTGTTGGGGTGTCTGTTCGGCTGCCTGTGGGGCTGCTTGTTCAGGCGGCTGATCGATCACCTGCTCGGGTTCTTGTTCCGGCGTTTGCTCCGGTTGCTGCTGCAGTGCTGCCGCGGAATCAATACCCGGTTTCGGCTGCGTCAGTTCAGGCTTTTTTTTTTGCTCCGCGTCCGGCTCTCCCGCAGACGGTGTCGTATCGACAGTCACCGGCGCTGCGTCTCTTTGTGGTGTGTTTTCCGCGGGGTCGGATGAAGGACCGGCTGAAGCTGGCTCCGATGACAGATCGGGCGCAGGGATAGTAGGCAGCTGGGGAGAGAACACCAGCATGCGCAGCAGCAGCATCTCGAACGCCATGCGCGAATCATGGGCCAGGCCGATGTCCTGGCGCCCCTGCAGTGCAATCTGATAGTACAGCTGCACGTCTTCGGCGGTCATTGCGCGGGCAAGGGTCAGCACCTGTTCACGGTCGCCCTGGCTGTTGTCCACGGCACCGGGGACCAGCTGCGCCATGGCCACCCGGTGCAGCAGCGCCACCAGATTGTCAATGAGCAGGAAATAATCGAACGAGCGTTCCGAGACGGTGGTGGCGGTGTCCAGCAGCGCGGCGGCATCCTGTGCGTTGAGGGCTTGCAGGATGTCCACCAGCAAACCGCGATCGGGCGTGCCCAGCAGCTCGCTCACTTCCGCCTCGCGGACATTGCCGGCACAGAAGGAGATGCTCTGGTCCAGCAGCGTGAGTGCGTCGCGCATGCTGCCCTGGGCCGATTTGGCAAGGTGCCATAACGCACCTTCTTCGAAAGGAATCTGTTCGGCGATCAGCACGGAGCGCAGATAATCGACAATGCGTTGCGGGCTCAGGTTCTTGAGACTGAACTGCAAACAGCGCGACAGGATGGTAATGGGCAGCTTGTGCGGGTCTGTGGTGGCCAGCAGGAACACGACATGGGGTGGCGGCTCTTCGAGTGTCTTCAGCAGCGCGTTGAAGCTGCTGGTGGAGAGCATGTGCACTTCGTCGATCAGGTAGACCTTGTAGCGTCCACGGGAAGGTGCGTACTGGACGTTCTCGAGCAGCTCGCGGGTATCCTCGACCTTGGTGCGCGAGGCGGCGTCAACCTCGATCAGGTCGATGAAGCGGCCTTCGTTGATTTCGACACAGGCGGAGCACTGGCCACAGGGGGTGGAGGTGACGCCCTGCTCGCAATTGAGACATCTGGCAAAGATGCGCGCGATGGTGGTCTTGCCCACGCCGCGGGTGCCGGTAAACAGGTACGCGTGATGGAGCCGATTGTTATCGAGGGCGTGGACCAGCGTTTGCAGGACGTGTTCCTGCCCCGCCATGTCGTTGAATGTCTTGGGCCGCCACTTCCTGGCCAGTACCTGATAGGTCATCTTGTCGCGCTCGACGCTCGGAGCTTGCCTGCCTGGCAGTGCATCATCAGGACATCAGGACAGGCCTGAACCTAGAAGAAGTTGGAGGCACCTCCTGCCAGCCACACCACGGCACATGATTTGGCTATTACCGTTGCTCCCTTCCGGGCCTGGCGGGGTTCACAGCCTATCATTGCGAGGGGACCGGCAAGAGATACCATGAAGCATGAATACACCCGGTCAGTGCTATTCACAGCGGGGCATTATCGATAAGTTTGGGTGTGGAAGCAAGGGGAAAGGGGGCGGAGTGCTCATCTACCGGGACCCGGCCCCTGCCTCCCTGTATCGCAAGGTGTTCCTGCTCCACGGTGCAGACATGAAGCCGGCAATAAACATCAGCACCAGCAGAATAAGCGTGCCCAACTGCATCAGCACAGAGGCTGTCTGCACTTCTGGCATGACATTGCTGACCTCCTCCATGGCATACCCCTGAACCTGCTCCAGCCCGGCGCTGGCGGGAGTCGCTGCAGTTGCCGGCGCAGCCGGTGCGGCAGCCGATGAGGCCTGTGTTCCCGGTGCGACAGCGGAAGCCGGCACAGCCGGCATTGCAACCGGCACAAGGTCGGCCTGCACCAGCTTCTGCAACATCGGGTCGGCACAATCCACATCGCTGCACACGACTCCCATCTCCGCATTGAGCTGGCTGACGCGCTCACCAAGGTCCGCCACAATCCCGGGGTCCGCATCCCAGTAACCCTTGCGTACAGACTCGAGCATCCGGGTCATGAGCGCCTGCAGGGCCTCCAGATTGCCGGCATCCCGGAAAAATTCCTCCATCCCCAGGTCATGACGATCGGCAACATAGGTCGCGTACATCTCGTTCCACTTGGCAGCATCCACAGCTTCAGGAACGGTCACCTGCCAGCCCCACAGGTTCTGTACCACATCATTCATGAACTTCGCGCCAGCGTATCCCTCGTCTTTCATGGCCTCGATCCACTCCGGATTCAGATAACGTGAACGCAGTTCCCGGCCCATGTAACGCTCCAGGGTCTCCTGTCGCGAATCGGCGGGATTGGCCAGATTGCTGATCATCACGGGTGGTGTGCTGCCATCCACCGCCCTGACTGCCAACGACAGGCCTCCGAAAGAAGCATAAGGGTCGTCGCCGTCCAGCACCTGAAACACGTTGCTGGAGCGCGCGTGGATCGTCATGTCGGTTCCGGAGAGCGCTGTCTGCAATAACGTCCTGCCGACACCGGCAACGTTGCTTTCCTCGCCATTCTCACCCCAGAATCCTTGACCGTACATGTGGCTCATGCGGGAGAAATAGACATCGGCCAGTGCCTGCTCATCCTCCCAGGTGTCAGAGCGGTCGACCAACAGTTCCATGGTGGTGCCATACGCGCCAGGTGGAATTGAAAACAGCCGTACGGCAGCCATGCGGTCCGCCAGTTCCGATTCCACACCTGTACCCACCAGCATTTGAGCGGTGCTCAGCATGTTGATGCGCACCTGGTTATCGGCCTCGTCCTGAGCCTGGGCTACCGTGACTGCCCTGTCGAGAAGCGCAACAACATTGGAGAAGAGGTCCCTGTACAGTCCGGAGGGAATGATAGTGACATCGACGCGCGGGCGAGCCAGCTCGTCACGGGGAATCGCTTCGACATCCCGCAATACGCCCAGGCTGTCATACACCGGGCGCACTCCCATCAATGCCATAATCTGCGCCTCCTGAACTCCCTGGTGACGCATTGTCTCTACCCCCCAGAGAGTAAAGGTCAGCTTGTCAGGATACACTCCGTTTTCTTCCCGATATGTTGTTACCAGGTCTTCTGCCAGTCTGGCACCGAGATCGTAGCTGGGTTGGGCGGGAATGCGCCTGGGGTCGAAGGAAGAAAAATTTCTGCCGGTGGGCAGTGCGTCTGGCGTACGCAGCGGGTCGCCCCCGATACCCGCGGCGATGTAGCCACCACTCATACCCCGGATGATGCTGTCCATTTCTGCGCGGGGACTTGCTTCAATATGCCCCTTCACAACTTCGATGCGATGTTCACGCTCGCCTTCATCCAGGTTGGTTTCCATTGCCACAATGGCTTCAGCCGTGGCCTGTATACGCTCGGGATCCGGCGCAACTCCCAGCGTGTGCATACCCAGGGGTGTCACCCGGTCAGAAAGCTCTTCCAGATAGTGCACCAGTGCATCAACCAGTTCCTCCGGACGCGTGACACCAGAAATATCATGACCGTGCCCGTCATCTTGGGTATGTAGCGCCAGATCAGTCAACAGGCCCATCTCTTCGCTCATGCTGATGATTGCTTCCAGATGCGCCTGGGCCAGTGTCTCACTTTGCTGGGTAGCAAGGTTGTAATCGTTCAGCCTCGCCTCCAGCGCTCGCATCTCCGGATTCAATCCAACTTCATCGAAGGGCGGAGTGAGGTGGGATACCATGGTTGCCATGCCCCTGCGCATGGCAATGGAAGCCTCGCCGGTGTTATCCATGATGAAGGCATACAGGTTCGGCATATCCTGCACCAGGTATTCCGGCGCATCGTTCGGCCCCATTCCTGCCTCCTTGCCCGGCAGCCATTCATGTGTACCATGCGTGCCGAACTGCAGCATGACGTCTGCCCCGAACTCCTTCTGCAACCATAGATAAAAAGCGATGTACTGGTGCGGGGGAGGCAGATGAATATCATGGTGCAGAACTTCCGGATTTTCACTGGTGCCACGTGATGGTTGTGGAGCGAGAATCACATTACCGTACTGCAGCACCGGCAGAACGAAGTACCTCGCCCCGTTTTCGTCCACATAGGCCATGACTTCGTTTTCGACCGGTGGACCCCAGGTCTGGTTGACCTGCTCACGGACGACTGCCGGAAGCTCGGCGAACCAGCTTTCGTAAGTCTCCATTGGCAAGAGCACGACTTTGCCGCTTCGGGCAACATCGTCTATGGCCTTCTGCTCCCAGGGGGGCAGGTTGGGTCCGAACCGGGTGACATCGGCCTGCAGCTGAGCAGCGTCCGATGGCATATCCGCTAATGCATAGCCTTCCTGCTCGAGGCGAATCATGACCTGCCACAGGCTTGCCGGTACGACATTCAGATAGGCCGCCCCCATGCCTTCCCTGCCAGGCGGGAAATTGAAGTACTGCAGTAAAACGCGTTTTTCGGCGTTGGATTTTTCCTGCAGGGCTACCCATCGCGAAACCCGCTTCACCAGCATATCCACCCGTTCCGGAATGGCCTGCTCCTCGACGTATTGCATCCCTGTGCGGGCGTCACGCAGCAACTCCTTGGCGGCAAAAACGGTTGGCTGCGTAAGTCCTGCCATTTCCGGCATGGCCAGTTGCCACGAGCGCTCCATGATATCCATGCCAATTTCCGAGTTCGTCCACTGGTCCGCCGATTGGGAGAACAGGGAAATGGCATTGATGACGGGTACATTGAGACGTGTGAGCAATGGCACCATCACGTCGGGATCAATCCCTATGTTCATGCCAGCAGCCACCACCGCTGCCACCTGGGGCTCACCTGATTCGTCAAAGAAGAATCTTTCCACTGCCTGTTCCGGCGGATAACCGAAAACGGTCAGCACGTTGAAGTTCCTGAACTCCAGAGCAGCGATGACCGCATCCAGATGGGCAGTGGTACCATCGACAACGTTGCTGCGATAAACGATGAGACCCACCCAGGGCCTGTCAGGCTGATGCTGGCTGTAATGAGGCAGGAACTCGTCGAAGCTGCGATACCAGGTAGATTCGCCTGCTTCATAAATGCCGGTGTCAGGAATCTGCACCGGTGCTTCATAAGGGACGTCAATGCCTGCGCCGGCGAGGAGGTAGAGTAGACCATTGCGTGTATTTTCCGCGCCACCTGCCTCGAAGTACTGAGCGAAAGCGGCATCCCTGATGATGCCCAATGCGCGATCATCTTCGTTGTATGAGCCACCGTAGGCGACTACACGAGCAGCATCGGACACCGCCTGCTCAAGACTCTCCCTTACCAGCTCAACGAGATTACGCCCCACAATCTGCAGAGCGACGATATCAGACTCCGCAATGGCGGCGAGATCGGCCTGGGTCAAACGTGTGCTGGGATAGACCCGTATATCCACATCGCGGAGCTGGGGAAATTCTGTCTTGAGGTCAGCCACTACCTGCAGCGTCTGTCTGGTACGGGAATCGCCCATCAGCACGCTGACCTGCACTTGTTCCTGAGCCAGCAGACTCGACGCAGACAATAATGTCAGAACTACGGCAAGCACCCTATTCAGGAACATAAACGACCCTGCCATCCTCCAGCTGGAACGCCATACCCAGGCGGGTTCCGGCACCGCTCAGTTCGGTGTCAGTGACGCGTTGAACCTTGATTTCGCTACCCGTCTTGGTGACGATTTCTATCTCGCCATCCGCGCTGCGTTTGGTAATGGTGACATCTGTCGTGTCATCCAGCATCGCCATCACATCGAAGGTCATGAACAAGGCTACCATCATGCCCACAATGAGAACGATGCTGGCATCGAACAGGTTCGCAATTCCAGCCAAAGGATCCATGTCTTCGACGGTACTGTGACTTTCCGGCTTCATGAATTTCAGGCTCATGCCAGTTCCTCTGCGGTCTGCGAGTCACCCGGGGACTCTTCTGATTCGATCACCTCGGGCACGGCCCCGTCGATCAGTGCTGACTCCGTCATATAACGCATATCATTCATATCGGAGCGAACCCATCCATCGCGCAGCAAGGCGATGGCGAACGCAATGACGCTGGCACCGAGGCCAACCACCACGGCATTGAAAGCATGTACCATCTGCTCTGCCATCAGCTCCATGCTGCCCTCCCCCAGCGCCGCCAAGGCCACGCCCATCGGAATCAGGGTTCCCATGAGACCAACTCCTGGACCCGCACGCACGATAAAGCGTGCAGTCCTGACCGGTCTGCTCATGACCGCTTCGTAGTTCTGAAGCAGCTTTTCCATTTCCAGTTCCAGGTGACTGCCTGGCCGCGAAGCCAACAGCTCTGCCAATGACTTGCGATAGCTTTGCAGCGCCGGCCGCACGCCCCGCTTGCGATCGATGTATTCACGGCAGGCCTTCCCCATCAGGACCAGTATGACCAGCACCAGCAAGGCCAGGCCAATTGTCACTGGGTAGTACAAGACCGAGCTGACGGTAAAGAGAAAGCTCTCTGCCAGTTGCATGATTCCCATCTAATGGCTCCTTCAAATTAACCGGATTTATTCCGTGTATGTTCTCAGTAACGCACCCTGAACTCAGCGAACCACGAACGGCCGGGACTCAGGTAGAACTGACGATATTCTTCATCGAAAATATTGTTGATGCCTAGTGCCGCACTATAGTGTTCCGAGAGCGCGTAGCTGACCTTGCCATCTGTCAGCACGAATGAGTCGGTGGCTCCGGGCACACCGGTCACGTCATCGGCGTTGTCCGCACGTGTATAGCGCTTGCTCTGATAGTAATGGCTGGCCGAAATATCCCAGCGGTCATGACTCCATTGCAACGATAAATTGTACATGTCCCGCGGCGCGTGTGTGAGTACCTTGCCGATCAGGTCCGGACTGGTCAGGTGATCAGTCACCTCTGTGTCCGTGCGGGTGTAGTTGGCTGACCATAGCAACCCGAAGGGCAGGCCGCCACTCAATTCCACTTCATAGCCCCTGATTTCAGCTTCGCTGGTGTTCTGCGGCATGCTGACGCCCGCTGACGAAACGGTCTGGATCATATCATCCAGTTCGCTGTAGAACGCTGTGGCAACGAGGTTGATACCATTACGGAAATCATGATCGATACCAAGCTCCCATGAAATCGCTGTTTCTGCCTCCAGGTCCGGGTTGCCCACAAAACTGTCGCCGCCAATTTGCGCGGTACCGAAAAATTCGTACAGGTTCGGCGGACGGAAGGCCTTGCCTACCGAGAATCGATAACTGGTAGCTTCCGCCGGGAGATAAACCATCGACAGTTTAGGGCTGAGGGTGTCAGTTTTAACACTCTCATAGCGCAGCACTCCACTCCCCTCGCCAAGGACATGCCGCCAGGTCTGGCCTCCTCTCATCTCCCACCAATCCTGTCTGGCTCCTACATACGCCGTCAGGGAGTCACTGAGAGACCACACATCCTGGACGTACAGTGACGTCGACCTGTCCTCGGCCTGCGTATCTGATCCCAGGAAATAACGGGACCCCGGATCGCTCCAGTCGTTCAGGCTCCAGCGCTCCTCATCGATATCGCCTTGCGAGCCAGCGATCCCCACTATCAGCTCATGTCTGTCGCCCAGCGCCCAGTCCAACTGCAGATCAGCGGTTGTTTTGCCCGTGTCATTGGCCGGTGCCAGGCGTCCATCGCCTCCTTGAAAGGTCACGGGGTTTCTCGCTGAATGCCCGCTGTTGGACAGCGTGATGCCTCCCACGATTACTGTGGTGGTGGACTTTTCGATATGTCCCAGCGACAGGCGAGCGCCCATGTCTCCCATGCGGGTGCTGTAGGTCAGACCGATGTTGGTCTGGTCGACGCTACCACCCCGGGCGAATACGGCCCCATTCAGCCAGCTTGTAAGCGAAATATTGGCGAAGGTCTGTTCGCCATTCGACCCGGCCAGCAGGGAGTGAGGGGTGTCATAACCATAGGTTCCCGACGAATCGGCCCAGCTCAGGTCAAACCGGGTGACCTCTGAGGGGCTATAGCTCAGGCGGAGATTGACACTGTCGTCGTCGTACCAGTTATCGCCTGTATCGCCCACAAGATTGGTGGCAGCACCGATGTTACTCCGATAGGGGTGCGCCCCTGTCACACCGGCAGGTAATGCCGCAACCACGGCATCCGACACATTGACGTGGGTAGTGGCATACCCGTTGGTTGAGCGTTGGCGAAGGTTACCTGAAAGACTTAACGTGTCATTTACGCGCCAGGTGCCACTCAAAGACAGGTCTTGTGTGTCATCGGGCGCAGTAGCGCCCAGTGAGCCTCCACTGCCAGCCTTCAGGCTGATGCTGGATTCAGTAGGCCTCCGGGTGACCACGCTGACCACACCGCCCATGGCATTGCTTCCATACAGGCTGGAAAACGGTCCTCTGACCACCTCGATTCGGTCCACTAGTTCGACATCAATCATCGTCCAGTTGATCTGTCCGTTGCGGGAATCGTTCTGTGGAATCCCATCCACGAGGAGGAGGTTGTCCCTGGCATTGGAGAACCCACGAATAGTCAATGACGGGGTTGTTTCCATGAAGCCTTTGGTGCGACGGTTCATGATGCCGACGGAGTTTTTCAAGGCTTCGTCTACCGTGAAGATGGTCATTCGTTCGATGTCTGCACTATCTATCACACTGACCGAGGCCGGCGCCTCCTTCAGGTTTATGGGGCTGCGTGTCGCCGTTACGACGATTTCTTCACGCGCTTCAGGCGAAGACTGCGCTGTGGCAGAGTGGAGGGGTATTACCGTGGCTGCAGTTGAGACGGTGGCGGTTATGCAGAGGCAGCGGAGATTTTTGTTCATATTCTTCTCTTGTGATTCATGGCCAGTTTGGCGCGGAGGCAATTATGGCCAAGAAGGATGAAAATCCTATGGGATTATTCACTCCGATCACTGGAGAGCGGATGTTAGCACGGTTCGCTTTAAATAATATTGTTATAAAACAATACCCTGGCTACACGCAGAGAACCAGATGGCGCAGATGTGGCATTGGCGCGAAAGCGAGTGGTAACCGATTGGCAATCGGTGAAAGGGTGACGCAGGGGGTGACGGCAGCACAGGTTGTTGCTGCGGACCACGTTGAGCGGTTCGGCGGAGTGCCATCTTGATTGGCGGTGAGGGAGGGATTAATGCCAATGACCTTGAGGTCATTGTCACCCTTCGGGCTTCGCGCGCGGGGCGCGCTCGTTGGCGATTGCTGCGCAATCGGTCGAACCCGGGCTCGCACCCCTCCCCGTGGGGCTAAGATGCAGTTGGGACAACGTTGAGCGATTCGACAGAGTGCTATCTTGATTGGCGGTGAGGGAGGGATTCGAACCCTCGATACGTTGCCGTATACACACTTTCCAGGCGTGCTCCTTCAGCCACTCGGACACCTCACCGTGCTAAGTCAAAACTGCTTCGGGAGCAGCATTTTGAAGGCGCGTCACTTTATAACAGGGTGTGGTGAATTACAAGTAAGGGATTAGGGAAATCATCGCAGATTCAGGCCCCGGTCGGGATTAATGACAATGACCTTTGGGTCATTGTCACCCTGCGGGCTTCGCGCGCGGGCGCGCTCGTTGCCGATTGCTCACGCAATCGGTCGAACCCTCGATACGTTGCCGTATACACACTTTCCAGGCGTGCTCCTTCAGCCACTCGGACAGCTCATCGTGCTAAGTCCAAATAGCTTTGGAAGCGACCTTTTGAAGGCGCGTCACTACAAAACGGGTGTAGGCAAGTACGCTGCAAGGGATTAGGGAAATCGTGGCAGATTCAGGCCCCGGTCACTGTCGCAGATAACGGCTCGCCGGGAATTCCAGATCCTGGGGGGCAGTGCTGCGGACCGGGTTAATCTCCAGACCGCCGCGGCGCAGGAAATTGATGGCCACGCTCAATGACTGCGGCGCGCAATGTGTCTGGATATCACGGAAGACGCGCTCAGCGCACTCCTCGTGGAATCCCTCATGATTGCGGAAGGAGATCAGGTAGCACAGCAGGCTGGCGTGATCGATCCCCTGCCCCGCGTAGTGGATGACCACGGTGCCCCAGTCGGGCTGCGCGGTCACCGGACAGTTGGAGCGAAACAGGTCGCTGTAGAACGTCTCTGTCACCTGCTCCCGGGCGTCATTGCGCAGCAGCGCCGGCGCGGGGGTGTAGGATCTCGGCTCAACGTCCAGCGCATCAAGGCATATTCCCTGCGGGGCGGTCAGCGGGCTGCCCTCCTCCCGCAGATGCCACAGCTTGACCAGCACGGTGCTGCCGGCGGCGGCGCCCAGATCCCGGGCAATCAGCTGCTCTACCGCTTCCAGGGTGTCGAAGCGCTCCTGGTTGAGCGAGTTCAGGTAGAGCTTGAGTGATTTGGATTCCACCAGATTGGATGAGGTCACCGGAAACAGGAATTCCCCGATGGCGGCCACCGGCTTGCCTCGACTGTTCAGCCAGGACAGCTCGTAGGCGCGCCAGGCGTCATAGCCGCGAAACGGCAGCGGCTCGCCAATCCCCAGCTCTGCCCTGCTGTGGGCACGCGGAATCGGAAACAGCAGGCCCGCGTCATAGGCGCCTGGATAGAGGGTGGTTTGACCCAGTGGATTTTTCATGAGGGCTCCAGGGATGGTGGCGGACAACAATCAGTGGCGCAGGCCAGTGCCGCGGCGCAGCAATACGATACACGCGGTGAACAGGAGGGCCACGAACACCACCAGCATTGTGAGCGCCCAGACGATGTTCACGTCGCTCGTGCCCAGAATGCCGTAGCGGAAGGTGTTGACCATGTAGAAGATCGGGTTGAAGGAGGACACCACCCGCCCTGCCTGGGGCAGCAGGTCCACCGAGTAGAAGACGCCGCCGAGATAGATCAGCGGGGTCAGGACAAAGGTTGGAATGATGGAGATGTCGTCAAAACTGTTGGCATAGAGCGCGTTCAGAAAACCGGCCAGCGCAAACACGGCCGAGGTCATCAGCACGACCAGCACGGTCACTGGCAGGTTGTGAATGGAGAAGTCGGTGAACGCAAAGGACATGCCGGCCACGATGACGCCGACCGCCAGGCCTCTGGCCATGCCGCCGGCAACAAAGCCGGACAGGATGACGTAGTTGGGGATGGGTGACACCAGCAGTTCTTCGATGCTGCGCTGGAACTTCTGACTGAAGAAGGACGACACCACATTGGAATAGGAATTCTGGATCACCGCCATCATGATGAGGCCTGGCACGATGAAATCCATGTAGGCAAAGCCGTTCATCTGCCCGATGCGACTGCCGATCAGGTTGCCGAAAATCAGGAAGTACAGCCCGATGGTGATGGCCGGTGGCACCAGCGTCTGGATCCAGATGCGACCGAAGCGCCTGATCTCTTTTACCAGGATGGTTTCAAACGCGATGTACTTGTGATCTTTTTGCATGGTTGCCTGTTAAGTGGCTGATCCTTGAATGTGAGTCATGCGCCCTTCAATCGGGACAGGAAAAGCTGTTCGAGCCGGTTGCTCTTGTTGCGCATGGCCATGACACGGATGTTGCTGTTCTGCAGATGAGTGAAGACATCGTTGATGTCCTCGTCCCTGCCCAGATCCACTTCGAAGCTGAGGGTGTCCAGTGCACGCGCCTGGGGCAGTCCGAGCGCGGAGAGCTGCCCCTCGGCCAGGGGTTCCCTGACATCGAAGATGAAGGTCTGCACGTCGAGCTTGTTCAACAGCGATTTCATGCTGGTGTTCTCGATGATGCGGCCCTCGTCGATGATGGCGATGTTGCGGCAAAGGTGCTCGGCCTCCTCCAGGTAATGGGTTGTCAGGATGATGGTGGTGCCGCTGTCGTTGATCTCCTGCAGGAACTCCCACATGGAGCGGCGCAGTTCGATATCCACGCCGGCGGTCGGCTCATCCAGGATCAGCAGGCGTGGTTCATGTACCAGGGCGCGGGCGATCATCAGGCGCCGCTTCATGCCGCCGGACAGCATGCGGGAGCGGTTGTCGCGCTTGTCCCATAAACCGAGCTTGCGCAGATATTTTTCGGTTCGCTCGCGGGCCAGCTGGCGCGGCAGGCCGTAGTAGCCGCCCTGGGTCATCACGATGTCGGCGACCTTTTCGAAGGGGCTGAAGTTGATCTCCTGCGGCACCACGCCAAAGTCGAGCTTGGTTTCGTATACATGGGTGGCGACGTCGCGACCAAACACGGTGACCGTCCCGGCGCTGGGTTTTACCAGCGTAGAGATGATGCCAATCATGGTGGACTTGCCGGCACCGTTCGGTCCCAGCAGCGCAAAGAAATCGCG
>Ga0233380_1000631_pt1 | contig 17778 bp, 19 predicted proteins | sample ElkDunMinimDraft_9_FD_191541 | JGI IMG/M metagenome (GOLD analysis project Ga0233380, IMG submission 191541) | Fecal eukaryotic communites from dung pellets of Tule Elk in California, USA - Elk Dung F36 | ecosystem: Host-associated > Mammals > Digestive system > Large intestine > Fecal | place... | reverse complement strand
GGCCAGCCGCAGCTACGGCGTGCAAGTGGCCAAGCTGGCAGGCATGCCCGCTGCCGTGCTCAACCACGCGCGCCATACGCTACAAGCGCTGGAAGCGCGGGATGAGGCCGGTCAGGACCAGGTTGACCTGTTTGCTGCGCCACCCATGCCCGAGTCGGCCCTGCAAGCCACTCCCGTGGAAGACGCGCTAGCGCAGATCAACCCCGACGCACTCAGCCCCCGCGAAGCGCTGGAAGCCCTGTACCAGCTCAAGAAACTGACCCAGCGCACTTAAACATTCAGTCATACTTCTTGCTGCCTACAGGAATACACTTGCTTGCTGAAAGCCGCTCTCTGCCTGAAATTTCATGACTTACTGCATCGCCATCAAGCTCAACGCCGGTCTCGTTTTCCTGTCGGATTCGCGCACCAATGCCGGCCTCGACCAGATCAACTCTTTTCGCAAGATGATGATCTACGAGAAGCAGGACGACCGCTTTATGGCGTTGCTGTCTGCAGGCAACCTGTCCATCTCGCAGTCGGTGCGCGAGTTACTGCAAACCATGACGATCCGCGACGACGCCACCGGCGAGGTGCTGACCATCTGGAATGCCAAGAGCATGTTTGACGCCACGCGTGTGCTGGGAGCTGCCGTGCGCCATGTGTATGACCGTGACGGCATGGCCCTCAAACGTGCAGGCGTTGACTTCAATGTCTCCATGCTGTTTGGCGGGCAAATCAAGGGCGAAGGGATGCGCCTGTTTCAGGTCTACTCGGCAGGCAACTTCATTGAAGCCACGGCAGAAACGCCGTACTTCCAGATTGGTGAGGCCAAGTACGGCAAACCCGTGCTGGACCGCGTACTCACCCCGGATCTGCCACTGGATGAAGCCGCCAAATGCGCGCTGGTGTCCATGGACAGCACGCTCAAATCCAACCTTTCTGTGGGCCTGCCGCTGGACCTGGCGGTGTATGACATCAACAGCTTGCGCTGCGACAAGCTGGTGTGCATTGACGAAGACAACCCCTACTTTCAAATGCTGCGCGGCAACTGGGGCCAGCGCCTGCGCGATGTCTTTGACAGCATTGAAGACCCGCAGTGGTTCGGCGGCAACAGCACCGTCCCACTGGTGATGGACAAACCCAGTCCCATCAAGAAAATCACCACTCCTGAAGAAAAACTGATCTAGTGCGCGGCAAGGCCTGCGTGCACCACCGAGCAACGCATGCAACCCTTGATCTTCTCGCACGCCAACAGCTTTCCTGCTGGCACTTACCGCCTGTTGTTTGCACTGCTGCGCGAGCGCGGTTTTGACGTACATGCGCTGGACCGCTTTGGCCACGACGCACGCTACCCCGTCACCAGCAACTGGCCGCACCTGGTGCAACAACTGGCCGACTTTGCCACCCCTTTGGTTCAGCGCTGGGGCCAGCCCGCGCTCATGGTGGGCCACTCACTGGGGGGCTTTGTCAGCGTCATGACGGCTGCGCAGCACCCGCACCTGGCACGCGGGGTGCTCATGCTGGACTCACCACTCATCAGTGGCTGGCGCGCCAAGTCGCTGGAAGTTGCCAAGCGCACTCAACTGGTTGGCAATGTGTCACCCGGAAAAATCAGCCGCAAGCGCCGCAACATCTGGCCCAGCCGTGCAGAGGCTTTGGCCCTGTTCCAGAGCAAAAAAGCCTTTGCGCGCTGGCATCCCCAAGTACTGCAAGACTATGTTGACCATGGCCTGGATGCCACCCCAGACGGCCACGTCACCCTGCACTTCACCCGCGAAGAAGAAACCGCCATATACAACAATCTGCCCCACAACCTCAATACCTTGCTGCGCCAGCACCCGCTGCGCTGCCCTGTGGCCTTCATTGGCGGCATGTATTCCAAAGAGATGAAACAGGTGGGCATGGACATGACGCTGCGCATCACCCACGGGCGCACCATGCTGGTCGATGGCAGCCACCTTTTCCCCATGGAGCAACCGCATGTCACCGCCGCAGCCATTGAAGCCAGCTTGCTCAATTTGAATGCTGCTGCAAAAATCTAAAAAAGAAGCACCCAGCGCTTGTAAAACCTTGACTTTGAAGTGTTTTGTATTTGAAAACCAGTTAGATCAAGCGCTGATAGCTATTCTTTTATAAGAAATCAGAAAGAACGCGATGGCCTTGGATTACCTAGATTTTGAATACAGCGAAGACGAAGACAGCAACGGCACCTGGGACGCTATGGCCAGCGTGGCCGATCACCGCTGGGGTGCTTTGCTTGCCGAAGTGTGCAACGTATTGCGCTGGGCCAGCCAGGAGTTCCATGGCCGCCGTGGCCCACTGGATGAGGGTGGCGACTGGGACTACGACCTCAGCGCCCAGGACGACGACAATGGCCGCGCACTGAACATTCGCTGGTCAGCCAGTACCGCAGGCATCGATGCCGAAACGCCGCAGCCAGGCAGCTACACAACCTTGACGCTGACCCTCACTGGAAATACAGCCTTTGGCGATGCACTGCGCCAAAAGTTTGAATTGGAATAAGCAGAAAAAACGCCACGACCGGGCAAAAGATGGAGCGGGTGATGAAAACAGCAATCACCATCTATTGCATTGAAACATAAATAGTTTTCTCGATTCAAGGCCGAGAAAACTATTTGATCATCTACTCGTATGGGGATCTTTTCAAGATTTGACGAATTTTTCGAAACCCAGAAGCACTCAGTGGCGCCTTGCCTACGTTAAGAGCAACAAGGGGCAAGCAACCCACAACAAAGCATTGATGCTGGAAGAAAGAAGGGTCTTGCTTCAGAAATGGGCGAACTATCTCGAAGATTTGGAAAACACCTCAGTTCCAGGAAGTGTTTAGCCCTGAGTCGTGCCATTCGCTACTTCGGCGGCACGCTGGTCTGGTAACCACGAACACTGAGCCCTGAATCCACCTCGTAGCTTGTGGTGTCGCAGATTTGAATCTGGCTGGCCATGCAGCAGATAGCTTGCGCTATCTACTGCTCTATTGGCGCAACGGGCACCTTAAAGAAACAAGATAGATCCTCATAAAAAATAGGATTGTTCTTGTTTACCAAACTTAGGCCAGCTTCTAAAAGTTGTAAGTGCCACTTGGCGCTATGGACGACCACTGCGGTCTGCCACAACCGGAAACTCGCCATGCCCGCCCAATCCGATCTGCGCTTCACCTTCTTCAATATTAATTTGAAGCGAAGCTGATGCTCTCTAGTATTACTGAGAAAAATGAAAAAAACAGTACCACGGTCTGAGCGAAGTATCTTCAGTTCTCGTGTTGAGGCACTAGGAGCTGACAGCACCGCACTACCCGTAGAACCGGCTGCTGACACCAATGTGATGAAAGTGACAGATACTATTCTTTTTTTAAGGCCTGCATATGCCAGTCTATATGGAGGCAGGCGCAGTATGAGCTGGTGGGCGACAATATTGCTCTATATCATGCTCGTTTTCTTTGCGGTATTTTCGTACCCAGGGTTCTCATACGCTAAAAATACTGGGTTTCTAGGTAACTATCTCGATTTCTGGCTTGAAAACGTCGACGGGCTTGTTGGAATTCCGGCTTTTATATTTATCTGTTGTTTCTGGATGTTTATACCATGGCGAAGGCAGCTCCCTATCATACTGAATCGCCGCATGCAGAAGGTGGCTTGCACCATTGAAGGCAAGCTGGTTACTTGTGAGTGGAAACTGATTGATGCTTACATCAAGGACGTGTCTACGATAGCTGTTGGCGGCGCTCCAATTAATGAAGGAGTTTTGACACTCGTTTTTCCAGGGCACGGCGGCAAGGGCAACTCAAGGCCCCGGGCCGTGATCAAGGCGACTGAGGATGCGCCAGCAGCCATAATTAACGGTGGGTTTTATGGAGCAGGGATGATCTGGGAATACATACGGATTTATATGCAGGAAGGAGCAGATGCAGTTCCTTCTCCGGCTCCGGAGGCTCGCTACATTGGGAAAAACATTATCAACTGCATTAACTATATGAATCCGTGGATGCCATTCACCTACCGTGTTTGGTGGCAATTACTCATTGCCTTAATTCTCTCACCAATCTTCGTCCCGTTCTTGAGCTGTGTGCTTGCTGGGGATATCACGTATATGCTATTCGACCGCATCCTGCCACGTCGTAAGTGGCCGCAGGAACTTATTGACGCCTGCGATGGCATATGGGATGGAAGAGAGTAGTGGGAAAGCGTCCTATCCCAAGAAAAGAGAAAAGTATTTTCTTCACGCGCGTAGATGCACTACGCCCGCATGATCCTCCGTTGGGTGTCGCCCCGGCAGCTGACAACAATGTTATGAAAGTGACCAAGAGCTGTTTATTCGTGCGCCCCGCCTCCGGCAGCATTTATGGCGGAAGGTTCAGCATGAGCTGGTGGGCAACAACAGTGCTCCCATTTGTATTCGTGTTTTTCTCTGTAGTGGAATACATCAGCTATCGTCACGACAGTTCGGTTAATGGATACAGCGCCGGCGCTATAGCTCACTATTTAGAAAACTGGTATTACCCAGTTGGCATAAGTGCGGTGTTTCTCATCTTCTGTTTTTGGCTATTCATCCCGTGGCGCACTCAACTTCCAGTCATCTTTAATCGAAGAACGCGCAAGGTTACCTACCTGGCACGGGGCAAAATTGCGAGCCAGTCCTGGGACTGTCTGGAAGCCTATATCAAGGATGTTACGACCTTTGCTGCCGGTGGCGCCCCCATAAATGAGGGCGTTTTGACGCTAGCCATTCCCTATGCTGAACACGACCACCAGCAATCCGATGACCGACTGCGCATCGGAATTTCCGCCACGAAGGATGCCGACGAAGCTTTCTTTAATCGCGGCATCTATGGGGCCGCCATGATTTGGGAATACATTCGGCTTTATATGCGTGAGGGCATGATTACCCTGCCGCCGTCGTCGGCCCTTAGTAATTATCGAGCCACCAGCGTTCGAGAGTGCGTCTCTCTCTGGTCTCCATTCAGGATGTTCCGCAGCCGTAGTTGGTGGAAGCGCCTCCTGGCTCCATTCCTCTTTCCAGTTGCAGCGCCAGTCCTCTGGTTGATAACAGTAGGTGACCTGCTCTATATGGGACTCGATCGCATCCTGCCCCGTCGAAAGTGGCCACAAGAACTAATCGATGCCTGTGACGGCATATGGGATGGCCGGATATGAGTGATGAATCTGGTGCAGCGCGCCTGATAGTTAAAGAAGACAAAACCGACAATTGAATCAAGGAATTCGACAGTGAGAGGACCCCATCTCAGTCCGCCTTGCTCTGGTTGGCAAGAGGACCTTCCGCTTCCTGGTGAGCATCCAATGGTGGTGCCGAGACTAAGAGTTGACACCCTAAACCATCAAGACGGCATCTACTTGGATATTTCACGCCAATTCTCGCTGGCAAGGGGCGCCATTCTTTGGTTTTCTCCATTGCTGGCAATTAGTACTTTAGTATCCATTTCATCACTACTCCCTATTGCAGGGGAGCCGTATATCTATGATTCCCTATTTATTGGAATATTCGCACTCGCAGTTTGTTTCTATGCACTCATTCACTCTCTCAAACACAGCATAACTCCACCACGCGATTTACCCATCCGCTTTAACCGTGCTCGCCAGCGCATCTACGCCTACAACTTCAAGTACCGCTGGTGGAACCCCTTCGAACGCTGGCAGGTGGTGCCAGTGGCCTATGACTGGTCGCAGGTACGCGCCGAGCGCTGGAAGAAGCGCGGCGCCACCGCCCAGGGCGCCCTCATCATCAAGTGGGGCGTGGTGCTGTCCATCGTCAAACCGGGCACCAACGAGGTTCATCGACCGCTTCCCCCTGAGCACCATGGGTGCCGACGAATTCGCCTGGGCCTATATCTGCACCTACATGCAGCAGGGCCCCGAGGCATTGCCGCCGCCCGGACCACCCCGCGACCACAATGATGTGCCCTGGTACAACCTCGCCCTGCGCCTGGCACCGAAAGTGAAGTGGCCCGCCGACATGGACCTCGAGTCGAGGACCGCACCGTGACCGAGGCGCTGCTCAGACAGTGATGCCCTTGGTATTACTGAGCGCTGGAACCATGGACTATTGTCCATAGGGCTAATGAATAAAGGCTTTACATGTCACGCGCACGAAATCATAGCAATGTACCCAGGGAAGAGCGTAGTTTGCTCTACGACCATATTGAGGTGTGGATTCAACTGGTCAATGCAACACAATGGCCGCCACTTGCGCAAGGAGTGTTGGCACGAAGCAAAGACCGCGGATTTACTACACCGAAGCTCAAAAGGCACTGATTCGCTCAGATTTACAAGGAAAGTGGCGAATTAAAAGCGCCCGTTGAAAAATGAGATTCACATCCGATTTATTCTTGAAGATGAAATAAATATGCCTGTGCTAGCGTTACTCGAACGGCAAGTTAAAGCGTAGTGAAGCTTACGCTGATAATTATGAGTGATATGATTAAGCGCGTTTTTTTCAGATCTTGGGCGTTACCGCTATTTTGTGCTTGCTTGTTCAATAGCTTGCTCGCAAGTGGAAATGAGGCTACGGCTTCAAATAGAGAATTACCAAACTGCGGGCTTGAATTGAGTGTTCCAGCAGAGCTATACCCTGATCAGGGCAGCCATTCTGACTTTTGCCCGAACTCATATCTTGATTCAGGTGGAACAGTCTTGCTGCTAGGCGCCGTAATGGGCGGCCACACAAATCCCAGCTTATTGGAAACCATTCCTTCGTTACGAATATATTCAAAAAGTATAGACAATACTCTATCCGCAAACAACGGAAGTGGAATTCGGCGAAGCCTGAATGGAGTAGTCGAAAACATGGATAATTTCATTGAAATTGACTGTTCACTAAAACGGAAAACCCAGCTATCCGAAATATCTGAAAACAACTGGAGAGGCTGGATTGCAGAAGATGTATATCAAGAAGCGGAAAACTCAGGTTTACGCCCCGACTATTGCAAACGCTACTCAAAGAAAAATAGATGCGTTAGGATGATAATCGGAAACTCAAAAGAATCGGCAATTATGGGACAGTATTGTCTAACCCGCTTGGACGAAGATTTTGATCTTGATGCTGGCCTTAGCTACAATATTTTTCTCAGGCTAATTAGGAGCATTAGGTTCAGCGATGGCTGAGTGATTTTCAATCGCCAATCAATATACCAACCCAGATATCCAAGCTAAAAACTAGTTGCGCGGACAGGGTGGTTTCAAGTCCGAAGTGCAACGCCGCGCAGCCTGTTTTCCTTGCTGAGAGGTATGGCATATTTGTTGTAGCTAGGAGGGAATACTGATGAATATCAGCAGTCGCCTTTTGATATCGACACTATTTCTAATGCCAGGCGCGTACGCAGGCGATCTATGTATTACAGATATTGGCAATACCAACTACACACTCGCCACCTGCCTTGCGACCGCAAACCTAAGCAGAGCGACTTTTGTTGCCAAAGCTCCCCAATCAACTCCATTTGAGTATCTGGAGGTCACGGTAGTCACCGCAAAAAGCAAGAATGACTTTTTATTACTCAACGGGGACAAGGATGGTACGGCACAAGCGGCCGCCAACTCTTTGCCACACGCAGACGCTATCGAAGAGCGTGAGCCTCTAAATGCCGCCGCAGCCAGACGACTCGATGTAAAGGGGTGGATTTCAAAGGGCGAGAACATCGATTATTTTTCCGCAAAGGAAAATCCTGGCTTTTCACTCGTTTGCGGATCTGCATCCCGAGAGATTCGCAGTATTTATGTACGAGTGTCCCAGTGCACGCCTTTCTATGAGCAGGACATTACCGCTTTCCATGAAATTCTAAAGGCGGTGGAAATTAATATCGAAGCGCAATCATCCGGGACCTGACACATAGCGAAGCATGGAAATACCGGTAACGTTGATGTAGTGGCCCTGCTCGAACAGCTCTCACCCTACTTCACGCTAAAAAAGGAGCTTGCCGTAAATAAGCTCAATGAAACTCCCCTGACAATTTCAAATGCACAAGCTAAATTGCTAGAGGATGATTTGAATTTAATTTCAGGGTAAGAACAGTAAAAATATTTGACCGGAAAAACAAGATAAAAATGAAATTCTTGCAACTGCCTTCACAAGCACAAACGGTAACGCTTGATTTTTGCTACCAGTACTATATCAATGATAGACTGGTGCTGTGCGTCAGAAATTTGGGGGATATCTTTATTAAGGGAAGTGGAGAGAACTCTCAAATTGACTGCTCTCCAATCCCGACGCATACAAATCGATAAGGGTGCGAGAGGGCGCTCTGTTGAAACTGGCTATCGACAACGGTGATCTACCGGAGGTCGGGAATCCTTGCCTTTGAACCTATTTGGGGTTATGACGTGACAAGAAAAATAGCGCACAGTGCGGCATTCGGTATAACTCTAGCCCTCTTCCTGGCATGCGGATCCCTCCATGCAGAAACAAATGGCTCGATGAAGAAAGTAGAAAATATCGAACAAAGCCCTTCCTCTGGCGCAGAGAAAAATTCTGGAAGAAAAATATCTTCCATAAGCTTTACGAAACTAATTTCATCTATTGAAGAGTTTAATAAAGACAATCACCTCCGGATATCTGGCGAGGCCTTCAGCTCCAATATTCCAATCATCGAACGTATCTATTTTGGATTTCAACAGGATCCTCCAAGATCGTTAAAACTCGAAGACGGTACACATATACTATGGGGATGGCAGCATGGGCAACCCTGGTTTCAGTCAGTGGCTATATTTGATGGCGACAACAAGCCTAGAATTTTTGGGATCGCTGACAACATTCCGAGGATATACTCATGGCGCTCAAAAACAGGCCTTAAATCCATTAGCGACTATTATAAACTACTAGAAGATCGTCGCTCCAGATTTCTCGGAACACCGGCCGTGACACTCTTTGCAGAAAGTCAGGAAGATATCGACAGATACTATCGATTTGCAGCTCGCTGGCTCGAAGCCAATCTTGTCGGATTCAACTCACAATGTGGCAGCCCTGCGTATGCGGCAAGTTGCGCCCTCGCTGAGGAAGTAAAAATCCCAATAGTCATTCGAAGCTCCAAGTGCATCTCAGCAGAAGGCCGAGACCCATCTTGCACTCTTCGTGTTCCCGAGAAAACTCGAAGTGAGGTGCCGCTAGACATGTTCAAGCAGTAGAGCATCGCGGCTTGGACCACAGCGACTAGGCGAGCTTCGTATATGGCTTACAGCACAAAGTCAAAAACCAGAAGATTCCTGGCTTTCCTTCTGGTTTTTTCTGGAAATATCCACTCCCAGCCGAATGCTGAGAGACCTGCGTCCTGTCCGCTTGCGACAACGGCGTACTTTTCATGTGCACTTCAAGATAATCGCGTGGTTACGCTTTGTGCGGAAAAGTCAATGACAGGCTTCGATGGACGATTCCTTATGATGCACTACCCGAAAGCAGCCCCCAAGGCTGCTCTCCAAATCAGAGCAGGGAGCTTTAGCTACAATCAATACGCAAGATATCAAGTTGAGTACCTGAATATATCCACATCGCACAACGATATTGAGTACAGGATTTTCAGAAATTATGATGAGTCTGTGTCGAAGAGTCATCAGTATGGAATCATCGAAGTAAGCTCAGAAGGCATGGAAAATGAGTACGAATGCATAGGCTCCGTTCTGGATAAGTTGAACGAATTCAGAGTCGGATTAAGGTGTGACCGTGAGAATGCCCTCGGCTGCATAGATTAGATGTGAGCGCGCCGTAAACTTGGAGTCGTTCTATAATGGCTGTTGCTGCATTCCTAATTAGCTTCTCAATGGCGGCAATTTCTCAGCCGCCCCAAGCGACTATAGAAGACAAAGACCTTAGACCAGTGAGCCCTGATGTGAGGGAGGCTGTAAATAAAACCTCCTCATTTAGGCCGTTCAGTCAATTGCATTGCAAGCTGATCGGAAAAAAAATACCCATAACCAGAAGAGAATCCGTGCATTTCTTGACTACAGAAAATGCCTGTGGATGGGGGGCGGCACTCGGCCCAATATGGTTGGTCAGGTCAACCCAACGCAGTAGAGAGCCCATCCTTAGCTCTGGAGGCTATTCGCTGCGTGCGAGCCCTCCATATACAAACGGGATGCCCGAAATTGAAATCAGTGGAGGTACCGCTGGGGTGCCGCTGAAAGAGATACTTCGCTACGACGGAACACTCTACCGAACAATAAAGTAACTGCTGCAGCCGCAGCATGGATGAGGCCACAAGTAACCCTGCATTATTTGAATGCGCGTTGAGATCACGATCATAAAACCTCGCCCTAGTGCCAGGAGCCACCTCAGCAGGCCTTGTCTTGTGGTCAGTTACCATCCAAGTACGACTTCAACATACGTCAGGATAGATAGATGGCCTTATTAACTAAACCAAAAAATATAGTGAGTATCAGGTTTTTCACGGCGTTTTTCGCATTTGCACTTTTGCTGCCTATCCAGTCATATGCCGACAGCCATGTACCCCAAAAATTCTCCGACTACCCGACACACATATACACTGGAGATCTAGTGATTCCCGCCTACCTCAAGAAAGACGGAGAAGTTTGGCGCGATGATATGGGGAAGGTTGTATCGCCGCCTGTAATAAATACAGCCGGAAGATTCTACATGACTCCGCACAGTTGCGGAACATCATGCCGGTACTATACCCTTAATGATCTTTCCAATGGAGAAGAGTCTCAGGCGCTTGTCCGTTTTTCTAACGATGGCGCCACTCCAAGAAAGACAAAGGATGGTCGTGACATCGTAATTGATATAACCACTCGACCAGATAGTTCGCTAATCTTGGTTCGCTACTATATCGACCGCCCAGACAGCCCTCCAGAGTGCAAGGCAAGCTATTTCGCCCTCAATTCCAGCGGAAATTCAATAAGGTCAGTCGCCCAGTTGCTTGAATGTCCCGAGAATTAATATAGGCTGCCGTGTAAAGCAAAATTGGATGCAAAATTTCACAAGGCCCTTAGTTTTCTGGGGGAGCTGGATAATCGCGTCGACTGCTTTACGCAATCCGTAAAGGATTATTATGCAAATACTGGTATCCTGAAGTCAGGCAGGAAGCGCGTGAAACCGGCCTTCGGCAGCGCCCTGCAAAGTCCAGCACTTTTGCGAGACAGGATGCACCAATCGATTAGAAAGTTTCCAGAGTGCAGTGGAGCTTGTATGTGTACTCGAGAAGTCACGCGTAGATCCAGTGCCAGTATCTATGGCTGATCTTGCAGCCCACGGCGTTTGTAGATTTCGGTCATCCACATGGCCAAGCTGCCGATCAAGGGCCCTGTCAGGGTCACCAGTGGTGACTTTATGCCTGCCAGCACGAAAATGAGCATGCCTCCAGAACTCTGCCTCGCTGATTCCTAGAGTCGCCGGTCGCGACTACATCCAGAAGCACTATGAGACGCTGTTTGACCAAAAGAACCAGATATCGCGATGACCATGAAAAAACCCCTCCCCCCATACTCCTCGCGACCATGTTTCTATTGTTCAGCAGTTGTGGTCAAGCTCAATCCGACTCCACGCCAAAGAACGACGAAGAGCCGGATGTCGTCTTACGGTGGCTCAAGCGCGCCACCGATGCCACGGAGGCCATCGAAAACCGGATTCATGGCGTGCCGCGAAAAGCGCCGCGCGGCGCACAACCCGAACTGATTGCGGAAAACGGCTGCGTCACCTGGGACGGCAAGCCGCTCGCACTGGGTGCCCCGGTCGCCGAATGGTGGAAGGTCTTGGGCCCTCCCAGTCGGCAAGACCGATTCGGCAAAATGCAGGCTTGGGACCACCTTGGCATTCTCCTGACGACGGATGCTTACAGCTATCTTGACCAGCTCTACACCGACATATCCAAGCAAATCTCGAAGTCCGACGCTCCCTTATCGTCGGACTCTTATGAGAAGTACCGCCCGCAACAACAGTTGGACGAAGCCAAACGGAAGGGCGTCTTCAAAGTTGAGTTTGTCGTGGTCAGCATCCGCCCGGAACCCGGTCCCGACGTCGATGAAGACGGAAATCTCATCCTTCGCCAAGCATTCATGGGATACCTGCAAGTCAATGGTGTCGGTATCGACAACCAGAGCACCTTAAGAGAAGTATCTCGCTGGAGCGAAAAATCCAGTCACCCCCTTTCTTTCGGTTGCCTGCGCCTCGACGAACTTCGTCGCTGCTCAGCGAGCAACGGAATGATAGGCGCCACCTTCGACGTGGACCGGACTGAACAACGCAACCTCACAGACTTCGCCTTCTTTGGTGATGCCAAGAGTTGCACCCGTCCCAACCCATGACCCATGACCCATGACCCATGACCCATGACCCATGATGCGATGGCTCAATCGCGTCGACTTCAGAATGCTCACCGGGTGTTTTGAGAATTATCTTATTCCCCACGGCATGACTCACGCCGCAGGATTCACATTGGAATAATGTGGACTGCCACTTTAGCTTTCGGCAACGGAGCCTTCGGGCAGACAGCAGTCATAGCATAGGGAAGCAGCACCTATGGGCATCACAGGGAGTTTTCCGTGACTACGCAATCCGATCTGCGCTTCACTGAACTGCCCCCGGAAAGGTAGACATCCCCGGCCTATGCTTTGAGCATAGGAGGAAGTCTATGAGTACCCAGCGATACACCCCGGAATTCAAGACGGAAGCCGTCAGGCAGGTGTTTGAACGCGGCTATTCAGTCGCGGAGATTGCCGCACGACTCACAGCCTCTATAAATGGCTGAGCGCCGTCACCCCTGAAAATCAGAAAGTAGCGGAAGTGCCAGGCACGGCCGCCTGTGGCCGTAACGTGGAGGAAGAGACCGAGCGAGTCCCGGAGGGTGTACTTTCTGCCAGTCGCTTTGGCGTGACGGACCGCGAAATCTGTATGAGACATGTCATCGACTCCTGAATCGAAGTTCAGGGTGATGCTGTTCTATCGCCGCTCACGCTCCCGCAAACAATGCGGAACTGCACGCCACCGCAAAAAGAACCACTTAAAAACCTACTTATTTTGGGTGGCTTTCGGTGGCTCAGTATGACTCTTGGTGGAACTCAAAAGGCTGAAAAAACCTTTAGATTCAACCTACTACAAAAGTCACTGGAGCACATTGGAATTTGGGAGTGGAGCGGGTGATGGGAATCGAACCCACGCTATTTGCTTGGGAAGCAAAAGTTCTACCATTGAACTACACCCGCTTATGGCGCTGTCTGCGTGAACACACAGAGCACCAACCGGGTGTCAATTTATCACAGCCACAATCACTGCAATAGCTGACACCGTGTGGTCACCCCCAGAAACTTGAACAATGACAAGCACCCCTGCCCCCGCGCCCTACGCTGCTTTGATGGTTTGCATGGGCAATATTTGCCGCAGCCCTAGCGCGCACGGGGTGCTGCGAGAGATGGTGAAAGCGCGCGGCTGGAGTGATTGGTTCAGCGTGGATTCCTGCGGCACCCATGCCTATCACGTGGGTGAAGAGCCCGACCGCCGCAGCCAAAAACATGCACTGCTGCGTGGCTATGACCTGAGCGACCTGCGTGCACGCCAGCTCACGCGCGAAGACTTTGAACGCCATGACTTGGTGCTGGTGATGGACCACGAGAACATGGCCCGTGCACAGGCGCTGTGCCCGCCTGCGCAGCGCCACAAACTGCACCGCCTCACGGAGTTTTGCCAAGAGATGCGCAGCGCCGTCGTGCCAGACCCTTATTACGGTGGTGATCAAGGCTTTGAGCACGTTCTCAATCTGATTGAGGACGCCTGCCTGGGCGTACTGGCTCACGCGCAAAAAGAGCACCTCAACGGCTAAACCACGGCGGCGGGCCCAGCAACTGCTTGGAATGAACCTGTGGCTGGCGCAGAAAGGGCTTTGCAACGCGGCCAAAAAGCCACATCTTTCGCCAATGACGTCGAACAACACGGCCCTTCGCACCCGGCTGCGCACGGCAGGCATGACACAGCGCAGCCACGCAAACTCACGCGCGTTTTCTGGCGCTTTATGGTGCATTCATGCGCAAACACCGTGAATGCAGCTCCCTACGCGCATCATTAACACCTAGTAAAAACCCTGCATTTACCGCAATAACAGCATTAAAAGTTCTTGTTTGCTGCGAACCGTCAAAAAGCCGTCAGCAAGCACAGAAGGTGCTCCGTAAAATCGCGCGACTGTGCATTCCTACAAGCCTGCTGGGCAGATGTGGCCACACGCCTTGTCTGTACCTGCGGCACATATCGCGCTTTTTGGAGACACCATGCAAGCACTCTTACGGCTCTCTCGGGGGATCGACTGGCTCAACGCCCAAGTCGGCAAATACGTCATCTGGCTCATTCTTGCGGCCACCGTCATCAGCGGCCTTAACGCTGTGGTGCGCAAAGTGTTCCATACCAGCTCCAATGCGTTCCTGGAAGTGCAGTGGTACTTCTTTGCTGCATCGTTTTTACTGGCTGCTGGCTATACGCTGCTAGAGAAAGAGCACGTCAAGGTCGATGTGCTCAACGCCAAACTCAAACTGCGCACCCGAGTGTGGATTGATGTGATTGGCTTTGCCTTCTTTCTCACGCCCATGTGCGCACTGGTTGTCTACTACGGCACGCCCTTCTTTTTGCAGGCCCTCAATTCCGGCGAAATGTCCAGCAACGCAGGTGGCCTGATCCGCTGGCCGGTGTATCTGATGATGCCCCTGGGCTTTGGCCTGCTGCTGCTGCAAGGCATCTCCGAGCTGATCAAGCGCATCGCTTTCCTCAAGGGGCTGATTGAAGACCCCATGGTCAAGATCGTGGCCAAAACGCCTGAAGAAGAGTTGGCTGAAGCCATCCTCAAAGCCGAAGAAGAAGCGGCCCGCAACGGCGTCAAACGCGTCTGAGCGATAAGGGAGACATAGCTATGGAATTTATTGCAAACAATATGGCCCCGATCATGTTCGCGGGCCTCATCTGCTTTTTGCTGCTGGGCTTTCCCGTGGCATTCAGTCTGGGTGCCTGCGGCCTGTTTTTTGCCGTTATCGGTATTGAGCTGAACGTCTTGCCCGAAGCGCTGATGCAGGCACTGCCGCTGCGTATCTACGGCATCATGCAAAACGAGACGATGCTGGCCATTCCGTTCTTTACGCTCATGGGGCTGATCCTTGAGCGAAGCGGCATGGCAGAAGACTTGCTCGACACCGTCGGTCAGCTGTTTGGCCCCATCCGCGGTGGTGTGGCGATTGCCGTGATTTTGGTGGGTGCCATGCTGGCAGCTACCACCGGCGTGGTGGCCGCGTCGGTGATCTCGATGGGTCTGATCTCGCTGCCCATCATGCTGCGCTACGGTTATGACCGCCGCATTGCCTCGGGCGTGATTGCGGCCTCAGGCACGCTGGCACAGATCATTCCGCCGTCACTGGTGCTGATCATCTTGGCCGACCAACTGGGCCGCAGCGTGGGTGACCTGTACAAGGGCGCATTCATCCCCGGCTTCATGCTGGTAGGTTTTTACATGCTCTTCATTTTCCTGCTGGCTTTCTTTAAGCCACACATGGTGCCTGCGCTGCCTCCAGAAGCGCGCAGCCTGAAGGAAAAAGACGGCTCTAACGGCCTGACATCGTTGCTGGTACTCACCGTGCTGTGCGTGGGCGTTTCCATTTTTGCTGCGCAGAACATGGCAACCATCCACACCTGGCTCACAGGTGAAGTGGTGGACAAAGTCGCCAAGGACGAAACCATCGTGTTCTCGATGTGCTTCGGTGTGGCGCTGGCTTTTGTGGCTGCATCCATCAACCGCGTAACGGGCATGGGCCTGCTGTCGCATGTGGCTGAGAAAGTCACTTTTGTACTGATCCCACCGCTGCTGCTGATTTTCCTGGTGCTGGGTACCATCTTTTTGGGCATTGCAACACCTACAGAAGGTGGTGCGATGGGTGCACTGGGCGCCATTATTTTGGCACTCAGCCGCAAGCGTCTGAACTACCAACTGCTGCGCCAGGCACTGGTGGGCACCACCAAGCTGTCGTGCTTTGTGATGTTCATTTTGATCGGTGCCACTATTTTTGGTCTGACGTTCCAGGGTGTCGATGGCCCGCTGTGGGTAGAACACCTGCTGGCAGATCTGCCTGGTGGCCAAGTGGGCTTCCTGATCATCGTGAACATCATGGTGTTCGTGCTGGCGTTCTTCCTGGACTTCTTTGAGCTGTCCTTCATCGTGGTGCCTTTGCTGGCGCCCGTGGCTGACAAGCTGGGCATTGATCTGGTGTGGTTTGGTGTGCTGCTGGCTGTGAACATGCAGACCTCCTTCATGCACCCGCCCTTTGGTTTTGCGCTGTTCTTCCTGCGCTCGGTCGCACCAGACAAGGAATACACCGACAAGCTCACCAAAAAACGTGTGGCACCAGTGACCACTGAGCAAATTTACATGGGGGCCATTCCGTTCCTGTGCATTCAGCTGGTGATGGTGGGCCTGATCATTGCCTTCCCCGGCATTGTCTCCAGCGGCATGGACGAAAAGGTAGATTACGACCTGGACGCCATCCGCGAGCAGATGGAGTCATCGATGCCCGCACCGATCGACTTTGACAATCCGTACATGGAACAAAACGGCAGCAACCCTGGCAGTGAATCGCCAGCAGACGATCCCCTGAAGGACATGCAAGAGGCCATCAGCAAATAAGCCCCCCCTCAAACGAGCCCCTGAGCGCCGCAAGGCCCGGGGGCTTTTTTCTTGGGCTTGCGCAATAAAAACATAGCTGCCAGCGCATACTGACACTCACTTATCAAGTTAAAAACATCTAAAAACCAGCTAATTCAAGCGCTTATAGCTCATTTTTTCAAAAAAGGCCTTCTGCATTCCCGTCTTTGTGACAAGGCGCTTCAAACCAGTTCTGTACACTAGCCACCGGGTGCCCGCTGCATACGGCAGTGATGGCAGGTGAATTTTCAGGTGCAGGTCGGGCCGCTTGCATACCACTAGCGAAAGTCCGTCTGTGCACACCCATGACCCCCAGGGCCAGGCCCCTCTGCACCCGCAATTTCCTGCGCCCAGCGCGCACATTCCTGCGCTTCAAACAGCCTCCAGCCACATTGCTTCGCGTTTTGCGCACTTGCTGCACATCGAGTCGATGAGTGGCATCGTGTTGATGCTGGCCGCTGCCATCGCCCTAGGCTGGGCCAACTCGCCATGGGCCAGCAGCTACTTCGCCACATGGCACGCTCCGCTGGCGCTGACGCTCGGCCCCTGGAGCTGGAGCACGGATTTGCATTTCTTCGTCAACGACGTGCTCATGACCATTTTCTTTTTGGTCGTTGGCATGGAGATTCGGCGTGAAATGCACAACGGTGCCCTTGCCAACCTGCGCCAGGCCAGCCTGCCGGTGATGGCGGCCATTGGCGGCGTGGCCGTACCTGCCTTGATCTATGTAGCTTTTGCTGGCCAAGACCAATTACTGCTCAACGGCTGGGCCATTCCGACAGCCACAGACATTGCCTTTGCCGTCGGCGTGCTGGCTCTGCTGGGCAAATCCATTCCCGGCCCCTTGCGCATTTTTTTGCTGGCGCTGGCGATCATTGATGACATCGCTGCCGTACTCATCATTGCGTTCTTTTACTCTGGCGGGCTGGACTACAGCGGCTTTGCCGTGGCTTTTGCGGGCTTGGCACTGGTGGTGCTGTTCAACCGCATGGGCATTGCATCAGCCTGGGCCTATGCACTGCCCGGTGCGGTGCTCTGGCTGGGTTTGCTGCAAACCGGTGCCCACCCGACGCTGGCCGGCGTGGTACTGGGCTTGATGACACCTGTGGCCATGCGCCCTGCGCAGCGCCACCATCTGGAAGTGGCGCAACAGGCTC
>Ga0233380_1000628_pt1 | contig 17856 bp, 14 predicted proteins | sample ElkDunMinimDraft_9_FD_191541 | JGI IMG/M metagenome (GOLD analysis project Ga0233380, IMG submission 191541) | Fecal eukaryotic communites from dung pellets of Tule Elk in California, USA - Elk Dung F36 | ecosystem: Host-associated > Mammals > Digestive system > Large intestine > Fecal | place... | reverse complement strand
CCGGCAGGGGTCAGTCAACCGACAACCGCAGGGGTGTCAGCCGAGTCGGGCGGCGTCCAGCAGGGCGCGGATCCGCAGCTTGCGGCTCACCTCCGGCGGGCAGGCGTCGACCACTGCGGCGGTGCCGAGCGGCTCGGCGCCCCGGGCCGCGCAGATCGTGTAGATGGCGCGCAGCTGTGCCCCGGTGGCGACCCAGTCGTCGACGACCAGCACCCGGTCGCCCGGAGCCAGGTGCCGGTCCAGCACACCGAGGCGGACGTTGCGTTCCCGGTAGTCGGCCGGGCCCTGCGCCCAGGAGACCGGGCCGGGCAGTTGGCGCTCGTCGGGCTTGTACGCCGGAACGAAGCCCACGCCGAGCGCGGTGGCGGCGAGCGGGCCGATGATCAGCCCGGTGAGGGCGGGGGCGACGACCACGGTGGGGCGCTGGGCGCGGAACGGTCGTACCAGGGCGGGACCGAGCCCGGCCAGCACGACCGGGTCGCGCCACCAACCGGAGTGGTCGCTGACCAGGTGGGTGCCGTCGGGGTCGGGATCGAACCACTGGAAGAGGTCGATCAGCCGTTGCTGAAGTTCGTTGCCCATCGTCTGCCATCCTGCCGTCCGGCGCGGTGCGCGTGGGCCCCGGCCGGTGATGTCCGGGCGCGGGTCGTCGTGGCGGGCGCACCGTGTGGACAGAACTGCCTCGGACGACGGGCCAGGTTGGTGCGTTCGGCCGGTTTCGTCAGGCATGCTGGTCGGCGTACCCATGCAATCGCTGCCGTCGGGCCGTAGCCCGTTGAGTCGTGGATCCCGCGCCGGACTCGGCGCGGCCGTTGTCCTGCTCGCAATCGTCCTGATGATCGATATCGCGGACGGCTCGGAGGGCCGCTACACCCCCCTGATGCTGGTCGCCCCGATGTTGGCGGCGGCGCTGGCGCACTGGCGGACGGTGGTCGCGTCGGGGGTCGTCGCGCTGGCGGCGATTGTTGCCTGCCTGTTCGTGCAGGACCGGGTGAACGTCACCGACGGGGTGACGATGGCCGGCATCCTCCTCGCCACCGGGGTCTCCGCGCTGGTGGCGCACCTCTACCAGCGGCAGTCCGAGCACCTCGCCGAACTCTCCAAGCTCGCCTCGGTCGCGCAGCAGGCGGTGCTGCGCCCGATCGGCCCGCAGGTCGGTGGCTTGGCGGTGGCGGCACGCTACATCTCCTCGACCGCCACGGCCGAGATCGGCGGCGACCTGTACGAGGCGATAGACACCCCGTTCGGCGCCCGCATGATCATCGGTGATGTCCGGGGCAAGGGGCTGGACGCGGTCCGGCTGGCGAGCATCGTGCTCGGGTCGTACCGGCATGTGGCTTTCGAACGGGCGGACCTGCGCGCGATCGTGGCGGACCTGGACCGGGCGGTTGCCCGCAACGTCGGCGACGAGGACTTCGTCACCGCGGCGTTGCTGGAGGAGCGGGGCGGGACGCTGACCATCGTCAACTGCGGGCATCCGGCACCGCTGCTGCTGCGCCGGGGCCAGGTGATTCCGTTGGATCCGCCGGCGCCCGCGCCGCCGCTGGGTTTCATGCCGGTGGCGCGTCCGCGGGTGGAGCGGTTGGAGCCGGGTGACCGGCTGCTGCTCTTCACCGATGGGCTCGGCGAGGCCCGCCGGGAGGGGGAGTTCTTCCCCATCGCGGAGCGGGCGTGGCGGCTGCTCGGCCACGGCACGGTCGCCGACGGGCTCGCCTCGCTGGAGGCGGCGCTGGTGGAGTGGGTGCAGGGGCACCTGGACGACGACATCGCGCTGGTGCTGCTGGAGTACGCCGGTGCCCGGTTGGAGGCGGCGCTCGCCCTGCCGAGCTGGGAGGTCGGCGCGACCGAGGGTTGATCCGGCCGCGCGGGTCCTCACCGACCGGCCGCTGCATGGTGCAGGGGAAATGTTGCGGGCTGTGAGCGGTGAATTCCTTCGATAAGGGAATTCGGGCTGCGCATGGTGCGAAAACGCTTGTGTTCCGGGTCACTTTCCGGACCGGCTTGTTTGGTTTTACCGACGAGTAATACAGTCTGGGTTACTGATCGGTAACACCTGTCCGGGAAGCGGGGCCTGCAAGCATGACCCACTACAAGAGCAACCTTCGAGACACCGAGTTCAACCTCTTCGAGGTCTTCGGAGTGGATCAAGTGATCGGCCAGGGTCCGTTCGCGGAACTCGATGTCGACACGGCTCGTTCTTTCCTGGTCGAGATGGAGCGCCTGGCCCGCGAGGACCTCGCCGCCAGCTACGTCGACGGCGACCGCAACCCGCCGGTCTTCGACCCCGCCACCTTCACCGCGCCGCTGCCCGAGTCGTTCAAGAAGTCCTTCCGGGCCTTCATGGACTCGGAGTTCTGGCGCCTGGACCTGCCGCCGGAGCTGGGCGGCACCAACGCCCCGCGCGCCTTCTGGTGGGCCCTGGCCGAGATGGTGCTCGGCGCCAACGCCCCGATCTGGATGTACGCCTCCGGCCCGTCCTTCGCCCACGTGCTGCACACCGAGGGCACCGACGAGCAGAAGCGCTGGTCCGAGCTCTTCGTCGAGAAGCAGTGGGGCTCGACGATGGTGCTGACCGAGCCGGACGCCGGCTCCGACGTCGGCGCCGGCCGCGCCCGGGCCATCCCGCAGCCGGACGGCTCGTGGCACATCGAGGGCGTGAAGCGCTTCATCACCTCGGGTGAGCACGACCTCTCGGACAACATCATCCACTACGTGCTGGCCCGTCCGGTCGGCGTCGAGGGTGTCGGCGGCCCGGGCACCAAGGGCCTGTCGCTCTTCATCGTGCCGAAGTTCCACTTCGACGGCGAGACCGGTGAGCTGGGCGAGCGCAACGGCGTCTACGCCACCAACGTCGAGCACAAGATGGGCCTGAAGGTCTCCAACACCTGCGAGCTGACCTTCGGCGAGCACGGCATCCCGGCCAAGGGCTGGCTGCTCGGTGAGAAGCACGACGGCATCCGCCAGATGTTCATGATCATCGAGTACGCCCGGATGCTGGTCGGCACCAAGGCCATCGCCACCCTCTCCACCGGTTACCTCAACGCCCTCGAGTACGCGAAGAACCGCGTCCAGGGCGCGGACATGACCGCCACCGACAAGAACGCGCCGCGGGTCACCATCACCAACCACCCGGACGTCCGCCGCTCGCTGATGCTGCAGAAGGCGTACTCCGAGGGCCTGCGCGCCCTGGTGATCTACACCGCCTCCTGGCAGGACAAGGTCTCGCTCGCCGAGGCCGCCGGCGACGAGAAGGCCATCAAGGTGGCGAAGCGGGTCAACGACCTGCTGCTGCCGCTGGTCAAGGGCGTCGGCTCCGAGCGGGCGTACGAGCTGCTCGGTCACGAGGCGCTGCAGACCTACGGCGGCTCCGGCTTCCTGCAGGACTACCCGCTGGAGCAGTACGTCCGCGACGCGAAGATCGACACCCTCTACGAGGGCACCACCGCGATCCAGAGCCTCGACCTGCTCTTCCGCAAGATCGTCAAGGACAACGCCAAGGCCCTGATGGTCCTCGCCGACGAGGTCAAGTCCTTCATCGGCGCCGAGGCCGGCAACGGCCAGCTCAAGGCCGAGCGGGAAGCCCTCGGCAAGGCCCTCGGCGAGGTCGAGAAGATCCTCGGCGTGCTGCTCACCTGGCTGACCGAGGCGCAGGGTGGCGACACCCGGGCGCTGTACAAGGTCGGCCTGAGCAGCCGGCGCTTCCTGCTGGCCCTCGGCGACGTGGTCGTCGGCTGGCTGCTGCAGCGCCAGGCCCAGGTCGCGCTCGACGCGCTGGCCGGTGAGGTCTCCGCGGCGGACAAGAACTTCTACACCGGCAAGGTGGCCGCCGCCCGCTTCTTCGCCCGCGAGGTGCTGCCCCGCATCGGCTCGGACCGCCGGATCATCGAGGGCACCGACCTCGACGTGATGGACCTCCCGGAGGAAGCGTTCTGATCCAACGCGGATCATGAGGGATCCGACCGATCAGGGATCCTGAACCGGACACGGCGACGGCCGGCGAGCATTGCTCGCCGGCCGTCGCTCGTTGCGCCCAGTGCCTACGTCCGTACGCCTGTCCTCCGCGTCCTGCCGCCGGTGGCGGAATTCGGCGGCGGGGCGGGGTATCAGGCGGGCCTGGCGGGGAAATCCCGGCGTCAGAGCAAGCCCAGAGCCACCGCACGGGGGAGTGCAGCGCACATGGGCGTTGGAAGCGGCATTTTTCTGATAGCGATCGGCGCGATCCTGACGTTCGCTCTCCGGGCGAATGTCTGGTGGGTCGACCTGCGCGCCGTCGGCTGGGTTTTCATCCTGGCCGGGCTCGCCGTCCTGCTCACCACACTCTGGTTCTGGCAGGACCGCCGTAAACGGGCACGAACCCTCATCGTGGAGGAGAACCGGCTCTCGCATCCCACCGCGATGATGCCGCCGCCGCCCGACCCGCCGCCGCCGACAGGGCCGCCGGACTGAGGCCGTACGCGACGCAGGCGCGGAACGCCGTGCCCGCGTCTGGGGCAGGCCGGAAACGTCCTGCCTGCGACCCGTCTCGCACCCGCGCCCAGCACCCGCAACTTCCCCGAAATCGCCGCCTCGCCGTAACCGTGGGCCGCGACTTCGGGGAAGTTGCTGTGTGGGTACAGGGCGCGGGGCGCTACTTCGGGGTAGTCGCCGGGTGGGGACGTTGGTGGGAGGCCGTGTTCAGGTAACCGGCGGCTGGTGTCGTTCGGTGACCGGGGCGCTGCCGGGGCTCAGCTTCGCCCACTGGGTGGTCACCTCGTGCACCGCGATGCCGCTGGGCGGCAACTCCCCGCCGGTGTCCGACGCGAGCAGCGCGGAAAGCCGCGAGATCTGCGGGTTGTGGCCGACCACCAGAACGGTCCGGGCGTCGGGCGCGGCCCCCCGGACCAACTCGAGCAGTTCGTCGGCCGGGTCGCGGTAGACGGCCGGCTCGTAGCGGATCACCGGTGCCGGGATCTGCTCGTCGGTGCCGCCGTCGGCGACCGCCGAGGCCACGTCGTGCCAGGTCTGGCGGGTGCGGCGGGCCGGTGAGCAGATCACTTCGTCGGGGAGCCGGCGCTTGCCGGCCAGCCAGCTGCCGGCCGCGGCGGCTTCCGCGTGCCCTCGCGGGCTGAGCGGGCGATCCAGGTCGGCCGGGGTGCCGGTGGGCGCTTCTGCCGTGGCATGGCGGAGCAGCACCAGGACCCGCGGCGGGAACTCGTCATCACTCATGTACCCAGCGTGCCTGATTGAGAACAGAAGCGCTGGGGTATGTCGATGTGTGCCGCAACCTCATCCGTGGCCGCGGCGGTTGGAACAACGCCAGCTCAAGCCAAGGAGGGCGAAAAGTGGGCATCGGTGGCAGCATTTTCCTGATCGCGGTGGGCGCGATTCTCGCGTTCGCTGTGGAAGCCGAACTCGGCTGGCTCAGCGTCAGCACCGTCGGGTGGGTGCTCATGCTGGCCGGTCTGGTCGGGCTGATCCTCACCATGTGGTTCTGGCAGAGCCGGCGCCGGGCAGTGGTCACCACGGCCGCTCCGGCGCAGCGCGCCGTGCCGGTCCAGGACGACCGGGTGGTCGAGGAGTACCGGGAGGTCCGCCGCCCCGGCACCGGCGTGTGACCTCAGCTTCACCCGATCGGGACTCCGCGACCGCGGGGTCCCGATCGGCGTGTCCGGGGCCGGATCCGGCGGGTCAGGCGTAGATGGCGAAGTAGATGGCGATGTGGTGGCAGATCGCGGCGAGCAGCGTGCAGGCGTGGAAGAACTCGTGGTGGCCGAAGACGGCGGGCCACGGGTTGGGCTTGCGCAGCGCGTAGAAGACCGCGCCGACGCTGTAGATCACGCCGCCGACGGCGAGCAGCACCAGCACGGTCACGCCGCCGTTGTGGCCGATGTCCGGCAGCACGGCGACCGCGACCCAGCCCAGCGCCAGATAGAGCGGCGCGCCGACCCAGCGCGGCGCGTGCGGCCAGATCACCTTGAGCAGTACGCCGGCGAACGCGCCGCTCCAGACGATCCAGAGCAGCATGGTGCCGAGTCCGTCGGGCAGGAGCAGCACGCACAACGGCGTGTAGGTCCCCGCGATGAACACGAAGATCATCGAGTGGTCCATGCGGCGCATGAGCTGATAGCCCCGCTCGGACCAGACCCGGCGGTGGTACAGCGCGCTGGTGCCGAAGAGCCCGCAGACCGTCACGCTGTAGATGAGGCAGCTCACCAGGGGCGCCCAGCCGGGGCGGGTCGCCGCGAGCGAGCAGAGTACGACCCCGGCGGCCAGCGCCACGAAGAACGCGTACAGGTGCAGCCAGCCGCGCATCCGTGGCTTGCCGATGTCGACCGGCTTCAAGCGCAAGGGAGCGGAGGTAGTCACCAGATCAGATTAAGGGCTGGCGGCGGGATGCGCGCAGGGGCCTTGGTCCTTCCGTCATGTGCTCACCGCGGCGTCACTGCGCGGATACGTTCGTGCCATGGACCTGAATGCGGATGTCGGCGAGAGTTTCGGACTGTGGCGCCTCGGTGACGACGACGAACTCCTCGACCTGATCACCTCGGCGAACGTGGCCTGCGGCTTCCACGCCGGTGACGCGATGACGATGCGTCAGGTCTGCACCGCCGCGGCCGCACGCGGAGTCGCCGTCGGCGCCCTGGTCGGCTACCGGGACCTGGCCGGCTTCGGCCGTCGCCGCATCGAGTACGACTTCGCCGAGCTGCGCGACGAGGTGCTGTATCAGATCGGGGCGCTGGAGGCCTTCTGCCGGGTCACCGGCGTGCGGCTCAACCACGTCAAGCCGTACGGGGCGCTGTACCGGACCGCTGCGGTGGACGAGGTGCAGGCGGCCGCGGTGGTCGCCGCGATCAGCGAGTACGACCCGCAGCTCGGGGTGCTCTGCGCTCCCGGGTCGGTGCTGGCCCAGCTCGCCACCGGCGCCGGACTGCGGCCCGTGGCCGAGGGGTTCGTGCAGCGGGCGTACCTGCCGACCGGGCAGCTCGTGGCGCGGGAGAGCCCGGGCGCGGTGATCACCGACCCGGAGGAGGTGGCGCGCCGGGCCGTCCGGATGGCGGCCGAGCAGCAGGTCGTCGCGATCGACGGGACCGTCGTGCCCTGTCCGGTGGAGTCCCTCTGCCTGCAGAGCGACATCCCCGGCACGGTCCGGGTGGCGACCCTGGTCCGTGCCGCGCTGACCGATGCCGGGCTGACGCCGGTCGCGTTCGCCTGAACGACCGCGGCCGCCGCTGTGCCGCCCGGTGGCCGCTGTGCCATCGGGGCGGCCGCTGTGCCGCCCGGTTGGCTGCCGGCCGCCGAGCCGTCGGGGACGTTGCCGTTCAGGCGTCGAGGCCGCGCAGGATCAGCGGGAGGCGGGTCGCACCGTCGGCGCTGATTCGCACCGGTACGCCCCAGTCCTGCCGGGCGAGGTGACAGGCGCCGTGCTCGGTGTCGGCGTCGCAGGTGGCGGCCTGTGCGGTCACCTGGAGCACCCCGGCCGGCACGTCCGGGTTCACCCGCAGCGCCCGGCTCAGGTCGGTGCCGGTGCCGGCCCCGTCGAGCAGCAGCTCGGGTGGGGAGGCGGAGACCTCGAGCCGGGTGGCGGGGCCGAAGGTGGCGTCGAGCTTCCGCCCCGGCGCCGGGGTGAAGATCACGTCCAGGGTCAGCGGGCCCGCCGCGATCTCGGTCGCCGGGCGTTCGGTGCGGTGCCGGGTGCCGTCGACCGAGATCCCGGCCGCGGTGAGGGTGCCCGGCGCCAGCCGGGTGAGCCGGTGCCCGGCCGATTCGACGACCAGCACCCCGCCGTCGGCGGCGAGCACCACGTCGCTCGGCTCGGCGAGCCCGTCGGCGACCGTGGTTACCTCGTCGGTCGCCGGGTCGAAGCGCCGCAGCGCGCCGTTGTAGGTGTCGGCGATCAGCACCGAGCCGTCCGGTAGCGCGCAGACCCCGAGCGGGTGCTGCAGCAGAGCCTCGCCGGCCGGGCCGTCGACGTGCCCGAAGTCGAAGAGCCCCTGGCCGACGGCGGTGTGCATCTGCCCGTCGGCGACGTACCGCACGGCGCTGGTCTCGCTGTCGGCGATCCAGAGCTGTTGCCCGTCGGCGGAGACGGAGAGCCCGGAGGGCTGCGCCATCCAGACCTGCTCCAGCGGGCCGTCGCGCAGCGACTCGACGGTGGTGCCGGCGTACATGCCGACGGTGCGCTTCACCGGGTCGAACCACCAGAGCTGGTGGATCCCGGCCATCGCGATGATCACCCGGTCGTCGTACCAGGCCAGGTCCCAGGGGGAGGAGAGGTCGGCGGCGAGGGCGTCGTGTGCGTGGTCGTCGACCGTGGAGCGCCACGGGTGGCCGCTGCCGGCGACGGTGGTCACCTCGCCGGTGCTCAGCTTCACCCCGCGCAGCAGGTGGTTGACAGTGTCGGCGACGACCAGGTCGTACCCGGCGATCTCGGCGGTGTGCTCGGGGAGCAGGCAGAGCCCCTGCGGCTCGGCGAAAGCGGCGACCGACGCCGGACCGTCGCCGCGCCCCCGGTCGCCCGTGCCGATGCGACGCCGGACCGTCTCACCGTCGCCGGCCAGCTCCACGATCGAGTGGCGGGCCGAGTCGGAGACCAGAAACCCGTCGCCGTACGCGATGGCCTTGCCGGGAAAGCGCAGCGGGGTGACCGCTTCGGCGGGTGGGACGTACGGCCCCTCGCCCCGGTGCAGGGTGCCCTTCGCCTCATGGGTGGTGATCAGCTCGTCGATCAGCCGGGCCAGCCCGTCGGCGTGCCCCTCCCCGGCCATCGTCGCCACCACGTACCCCTCGGGGTCGATCACGACGAGCGTCGGCCAGGCGCGGGCCGCGTACTGCTGCCACATCTGCAGCTCCGGGTCGTCGAGCACCGGATGCGCGACGCCGTAGCGCTCGACGGCGGCGGCCAGCGCCGCCGGGTCCTTCTCGTGCTCGAACTTGGGCGAGTGCACACCGATCACGGCCAGCACGTCGCCGTAGCGCTCCTCCAGGGGGCGCAACTCGTCCAGCACGTGCAGGCAGTTGATGCAGCAGAAGGTCCAGAAATCGAGGATCACGATGCGTCCCCGCAGGTCCGCCAGGGTCAGATCCTTGCCGCCGGTGTTGAGCCAGCCGCGGCCCCGCAGCTGCGGAGCCCGTACGCGTGCCGTCATGACCCCAGCCTACGGACGGTGCGGCGGTGCGGCAGCGCGGTGGTCTCGGCGAGGTCCACGGGGAAGGGCCCGGCGGGTGCGCCGGCAACGAGTGAGGCGCCCGACAGCGGCACCGGCGGGGTGCCGGTCCGTCGGGCGCCTCACTCGGCGGGTCCGTGGATCAGCCGGCGTCCGGCTCTCCGAGGCAGAGCACCCGGCCGGCGCCCGTACCGGGGAGGAGGACCGTGGGCTGCGACGTGTCGGTGCAGTCGGTCTTGGCGTCGACCTTGGCGGTGACGACCTTCGCGCCCTCCTCGCCGCACGCCGCAGCGGCGGCGTCGGCGCCGTTCTGCTTCACGCAGGAACCGACCGCCGGGTCGAAGGCGGCGGATTTTTCGGCGGAGCGGCCGAGCTGGCCGATGCCGAAGAGGAGGCCGAAGGCCAGCGCCAGGATCATCGCGGCGGCGGCCACGATGAGCAGAATCGGCTTCACCACGCCCTTGCCGGCATCGGCCGGGGCTTGCTCGGCGGCCGGCTGCGTCACCTGCTGTTCCGGCTCGGCCGTCTGGGTGAAACTGTTGAAGCGGTTCTGCTCCGGATCTGCTTCGTCCCAGGGCGCCGTGGTGCCGGCGGCCCCGTTGCCGGCCGCAGCGCCGTACGGCTCCTGGCCGCCGAAGCTCGCACCGACCGGGCCGGGCTGCTGCCGGTTCGGGAACCCCTGGCCGTTGAACCCCTGGCCGTTGAACCCCTGGTCGTCCGGGAACCGCTGGTCGTCCGGGAACCGCTGGTCGTCCGGGAACCGCTGGTCGTCCGGGAAGCCCTGGTTTCCGGGGAATCCCTGCTCGGCGGGGAAGCGGTCCTCAGGGAAGCGCTGGTCGCCGGGGAACCCCTGATTGTCCGGGAAGCGCTGGTCGTCCGGGAAGCGCTGCTCTGCCTGGCGCTCCGCCGGGTGGCCGGACTGCTCCCCCTGGCGCTCCGCCGGGTAGCCGGACCGGTCCGCGTCGTAGTCCCCGTTCGGGGCGTACGCCTGCTCGGAGTTCGACGCCGGACCGTGGTGGAGCTCCTGCTCCGCGCGCCGGTCGGCCTCGGGTGCGGGCCAGTAGTCGACGGTGCCGTGGGCGGCGTCGACCTGACCCGGGTCGTTGCCGTAGGGGGCCGGGGACTGCGGGTACGCCGGGGCGTCCTCGTCGTGCGCCGGTGCGCTCGGCGCCGAGTGCGGCTTGATCCCGTTGACCGGCCTGTCGCCGAAGGGCGAGTGGCCGTTGCCGAAGTCCGGCAGAGGAGCGGCGGTGGCCGGCCCGGCCGGTCCCCGGTCGTAGGCGTTGTTGTCGGACTGGTGGCCCTGGGGCTCTGCCTCCTCGACCTCCGGTTCCGGCTGCACCGGCCGGCCGTAGACGCGGGGCGCCGCGGCCGGGGCGGGCTGCACGATCTCCTCGGGCGCGATCCGGTTCGCCGTCGGCACCGAGGCGCTGGCCGATACCGCGGCCGAACCGCTTGCCGCCTCCGGCTGCTCGACCGGGCGCGCCTGCTCCGGCTCGCTCGTCGGGTACTGCTGCTCCGCGGGCTGCCGTGGCGCCGGGAGCCCGGAGGCCGGCTGAGATGCGTACGCCCAGGCGGGCTCCGCTCCACCCTCGCCCGGCCCGTCGTCCATCGGGGAGCGAGGCGCCGGCGGCGTGTACGGGGTGGGGTTGCGGTGCTCCGCGGGGGCGAAGTCGACATCAGCCGGTGGCGGCGGCGCGGCCGCCAGGCTGGCACCCGGAACCCGGGTCTCCTGCGGCGGTAGCGGCACGGCCCCCGAGGGGGAGATGCCGGGGCCGGGGGCAGGCTGGTACGGCACCGGTGCGGCACCCCACCCGGCACCGGCGGCCGGCGGTGCCGACTGCTCCCACGGTGCCGACTCCGCGGCGGCCGGCGGCGCGGGCTGTTCCCACGGTGCCGGTCCGGGCGTGGACGGCGCCGACTGCTCCCACGGCGCCGACTCCGCGGCGGCGGGTGCTGCGGAGTCCCAACGCGACGGTTCCGCGGCGGTGGGCGGCGCGGAGTCCCAGCGCGACGCTTCAGCGGCGGCGGGTGGTGCGGAGTCCCAGCGCGACGCTTCTGCGGCGGCGGGTGCCGCCGAGTCCCAACGCGACGGTTCCGCGGGCGGTGCCGAGTCCCAGCGGGCCGACTCGGCGTTCGGTGCGGAGTCCCAGTGCGACTGTTCCGCCGCAGGCGGTGGTGCCGGCTGCCAGTGCGGCGCGTCAGCGGCCGGGGGTGCCTGCTGCCAGTGCGACGCCTCCGGGGCCGGTTCCGGCTGGGACTGCCCGTTGGCGCCCCAGGCCTCCTGCGGGGACCACGGGGTTGCCTCCGGAGGGGCAGGCTGCGTCGGGGCGCTCTGCGCTTCGGCGCCGCGCCATGGCGGAGGGCCGGCCGGGCTCGTTCCACCCGCGTAGGGGGCGGCGTCGACGAAGGACTGCTCCTGGCGCTGCTGCGGCGGGAACGACTGCGACGGCGGGGCGTACGACCCGGCGTCGGGAGGGAAGATGGCTCCCGGCACCGACGCGCTGGCGCGTACCGCACCGGGTTGTCCCTGCCGCGTGCCCGGTGTGGACCGGGCGGCGTTCTCCTGCGGTGACCAGCCGTTGCCGTCGCCGTCGCCGGGGTTCTGCGCTGCGGGCGGGGGCGCCCAGCCGAAGTCCGGGGTGGTAGTGGGGCGGCCCATCGGCGGACGGTCGCCGTACGGCGCTGATGTGCCGGTGCCCGGCGCGCCCTCGGTCGGCTCGTGGCCGGGGTGGTGCGGGCCCTCGGACGTCATGCGCGCGCCTCCTCCATCACATCTCGGTCCCCGGGGTACGGGACCGATGATCGGCGGGTGCCGACAATGCGGCAACTCCTGCCGTGGGTCCTCTCCGCACCGTGACCGGTCACTGCCTGTGGCACCCGGAGAGAATCTGTCGTCACCCGGCGTCGCGGATCGGTGTCGAGCGGTGTCTATCCGCCCGTGCTGCCCCGCTGCCGGCCGGGTGACGGCCGTGCACAACCGTACCGGGCGCTGCGCCGCCACGGAATGCCGGTCTCATTCATGCCCAAACGAAGATGACCCGCCGTCTGGCGGGTCATCGGAGAGAGAGATGCGAGCTGTCGACGGCTCAGCCGTAGTGACGCTGAGCAATCGCGAGGATCTCATCGCGTACGGCCGGCGAGTTCGCCGAGCGCAGCGCGCTCTCGATCGCGCGGGCGCGACGGTGGGCGGCACGGCGGTGGCGGTAGCGGTCGAGCATGTTCACTGTCTGACTCTTTCTATTCGGTTGTCCGTTGGTGTGATGCCACCATTAAACCAGACAGGGAGCCCCAATCTCCATCGATTCTAAGGTGAGCTGGGCCACCAGCCGAACAATCTCAGACAATCCCTCCTTTGGTCCCGTAAATCTTTCGGCCGTGCCCGGCGGCTGCCCTTCGCGGGGGCGGTGACCGAACGTGGTGGGACGACTGCGGCCGGCGACCCCGGGAGTGGTTCTCCCCGGGGCCACCGGCCGCCGCTGTCATCCTGCGCCGTGGCCGCTACGTCCAGGCCAGCAGCGCCGCCTCCGGATCGGTCAGGAAGACGCCGATGTCCCGCAGGAACTTCGACCCCAGCTCACCGTCGATGATGCGGTGGTCGAACGAGAGCGCCAGCGTGGTGACCTGCCGGGGGCAGACCTTGCCCTTGTGCACCCACGGCATCTCGCGGACCGCGCCGAAGGCCAGGATCGCCGACTCGCCCGGCGGCAGGATCGGGGTGCCGGCATCGATGCCGAAGACACCGACATTGGTGATGGTCAGCGTCCCGCCCGTCATGTCCGCCGGGGTGGTGCGGCCGGCCTTCGCCGTCCGCACCAGGTCGTTCAGCGCCTGCGCCAGCTCGGACAGCGGCAACCTGCCCGCGTCCTTGATGTTCGGCACGATCAGCCCGCGATCGGTGGCCGCGGCGATGCCGAGATTGACGTAGTCCTTGACCACGATCTCGTCGCCGGCCCAGGTGGAGTTGACCATCGGATGCCGGCGGACCGCCAGCAGCACCGCCTTCGCCACCAGCAGCAGTGGCGAGACTCGTACGTCGGCCCACTCCGGGCGCAGGCGCAACCGCTTGAGCGCCTTCATCGACCGGGTCACGTCAACCGTCAGGAACTCGGTGACGTGCGGCGCGGTGAAGGCCGAGGCGACCATGTTCTCCGCGGTGAGGCGGCGTACCCCCTTCACCGGGATGCGCCGTTCGCGGTCCGGCCCGAACACGGCCGCGCTGCCCGCCGACGCGGGCGGGACGCCCGCCGCGGCGGTGGCCACGGCCGGTGCCTGCGCCGCGGCCTGTACGTCGGCACGGGTGATCGACCCGGCGGGGCCGGAGCCGGCCAGTGCGGTCAGATCCACACCGAGGTCCCGGGCGAGCTTGCGTACCGGCGGCTTCGCCAGCACCGGCCGGGACGCCACCGGGCCCGCAACCAGCGGCGGGGCCGCGACCGGCGGGGTCACGGCCGCCGGTGGCGGTGGCGGTGGCGCGGTGACCGCTGCCGCTGCCGGAGCAGCCTGCGCCGGCACCGTGCCGTTGCCGCCGGCCGCGGGCGTGTTGCGCCGTTGCCGCCGCTGGACAGCCCCGGTACGTGGGCCGTAGCCGACCAGCACCGCCGTACGCCCGTTGCCGGCCGCACCCTCGGCCGGGCGCGCCGCGGCGGCCGGTTCGGGCTCGTCACCGGCGTCGGGCTGGGTGTCGATCGAGATGATCGGGGTGCCGACCTCGACCGTGTCGCCCTCGGCGCAGAAGATGGCGCGGACCCGGCCGGCCCACTTCGCCGGGATCTCCACGGCCGCCTTGGCCGTCTCCACCTCGACGATCGGCTGGTTGAGCTCGATCACCTCGCCGACCGAGACCAGCCACTTGAGAATTTCACCCTCGGTGAGTCCTTCACCGAGGTCGGGCAGGTTGAACTCCTTCATCCGCGACATCGGCGTCACCAGCCGAAGGTGCGGTCGACGGCGTCGAGCACCCGGTCCAGGTCCGGCAGGTACTCCTCTTCAAGCCGCGAGGCCGGGTAGGGGATGTCGTAGCCGGTAACCCGCAGCACCGGCGACTCCAGCGAGTAGAAGCACTCCTCGGTGATCCGCGCCGCGATCTCCGAACCGAGGCCCAGGTTGGACGGCGCCTCGTGTACCACCACACACCGCCCGGTACGCCGCACCGACTCGTACGCCTCGGTCAGGTCCAGCGGTGAGATGGTGCGCAGGTCGATCACCTCCAGCTCGCGGCCGTCGGCGGCGGCGGCGTTCGCCGCGTCGAGGCAGGTGCGCACCATCGGCCCGTACGCCAGCACCGTGACGTGCGTGCCGGGGCGGACCACCTGGGCCGCGTGCAGCGGGTACGCCTCGGCGAGCGGGGCGTCCAGGTCGACCTGGCCCTTCTCCCAGTAGCGGCGCTTGGGCTCCATGAAGACGACCGGGTCGTCGGAGGCGATCGCCTGCCGGATCATCGTGTACGCGTCCTGCGGGTTCGCGCAGGAGACGACCTTCAGCCCGGGGGTGTGGGCGAAGTACGCCTCGGGCGACTCGGAGTGGTGCTCCACCGCGCCGATGCCGCCGCCAAAGGGGATCCGGATGACCATCGGCATCCGCACCTTCCCCTGCGAGCGGTACCGGAGCTTGGCGACCTGCGTGACGATCTGGTCGTACGCGGGGTAGACGAAGCCGTCGAACTGGATCTCGCAGACCGGCCGGTAGCCGCGGATGGCGAGGCCGACCGCGGTGCCGATGATGCCGGACTCGGCCAGCGGGGTGTCGATGACCCGCTTCTCGCCGAAGTCCTTCTGCAGCCCGTCGGTGATGCGGAAGACGCCGCCGAGCTTGCCGACGTCCTCGCCCATGATGACGACCTTCGGGTCGTCCTCCAGGGCCCGTCGCAGGCCGACGTTGAGCGCCTTGCCGAGGGTGAGCGTTTCGGTGGCCATCAGTGGGCGCTCCCCTCGAACGACTCCTCGTAGCGGACAAACCGTTCACGTTCGGCGTCGATCAGCGCCGATCCGTCGGCGTAGACGTTGTCGAACATCGTCACCGGCGCCGGGTCCGGCATGGCGAGCACCCGTTCGCGCAGGTGCACCGACTCGGCGCGGGCCTGCTCGTCGACCTCGGCGAAGAAGCCCTCGTCGGCGATCTGCTGCTTGGCGAGGAAGAGCTTCATCCGGTCGATCGGGTCCTTGGCCTGCCAGGCCTCGAGTTCGCCGGCCATCCGGTAGCGGGTCGGGTCGTCGGAGGTGGTGTGCGCGCCCATCCGGTACGTGTACGCCTCGATCAGGCTCGGCCCCTGGCCGTTGCGGGCGTTGTCCAGCGCGTGCCGGCTGACCGCATAGGTCGCGAGCACGTCGTTGCCGTCGACGCGTACGCCGGGGAAGCCGAAGCCCGCGGCCCGGCGGTAGAGCGGGATGCGGGTCTGGCGCTCCAGCGGCTCGGAGATCGCGTACTGGTTGTTCTGGCAGAAGAAGACCACCGGCGCGTTGAAGACGCTCGACCAGATGAACGCCTCGTTGACGTCGCCCTGGGAGGTGGCGCCGTCGCCGAAGTAGGCGATCACGGCCTCGCCGTCGTCGCCGCCGGTGCGGCCGTCCATGGTGATGCCCATGGCGTACCCGGTGGCGTGCAGGGTCTGCGAGCCGATGACGATCGTGTAGATGCCGAACTTGAACTCGTTCGGGTCCCAGCCGCCCTGGTCCACGCCGCGGAAGAGTCCCAGCGGCATGATCGGGTCGATGCCGCGGCAGTAGAGGACGCCGTGCTCGCGGTAGGTCGGGAAGACCATGTCCTGGGTGCGCAGTGCCCGTCCGGACCCGACCTGGGCGGCCTCCTGGCCGAGCAGGCTGGCCCAGAGGCCGAGTTCGCCCTGGCGCTGCAGGGCGGTGGCCTCGGCGTCGAGGCGGCGGACGAGGACGAGGTCACGGTAGAGGCCGCGGTACTCCTCGTCGGTGAAGTCAACGCGGTACTCGGTGCCGTCCGGGCCGGTGGCGCACTCCAGGCGCTCGCCGTCGGGCGTGAGTAGCTGTACGAGGTCCGGGTCCGCGGCCGTGTTGCCCGGCTGCTTGGTCCGGGGTGCGGCCCGCTTGCCGCGGGGGGTGGCCCCGGGGTCGCCCTTTGCCATCCGTGTCTCCCTGTTCTCTGTTCGCGCCGACGCCGAGGGTCGCCCGACCGCGCGAGGGGGTACGCCGGCTCGGCCTGTGCCAGGCCGGCTGGGGTGCCGTCCGCGATCGCCCCGGTCGGGGGTGCCTCGCGGCGTGATCCGGATTCCGTGCGGAGCCCGGCTCGGGGAGCGCCCGGCGTCAGCTCGGCCTGCCTCGGGGTGACGGGCAGGCCGCGGCTGGTGCCGTTGCCCTCATCTTGGCAGAGAGGGTGAGCAGGCCCACACCTCATCCTGGCTGCCGGACCCGTAACCCGTCCAGGTTGGGGCGGTTTATCCATTTAGCGGGGTGCTTTCGGCGGCCGATTGCCGCGACACGCGCGCAGATCCCACACGTGGAGCCGTGCCTGGGTCACCCTGATATGTCTGAGATGTGCTGATTGGCGGTGGCTGTCAGTCGGAAGTGGACCGAGGGAAGGTGCGTACCGGTGTCGGAGCACGGCGAGCGACAACCACCGCCGCTGACCGGACGACACCGTCCGGTGCAGTTCGCCGGCGACCGCCGGCTTGTGGGGGCGCACCGCGCGCAGGGGCTCAACGGTTCACCACGGGGCTATCTCTTCACCGTGGCGCTGCTCGCCGGCACGGCGTCGATGCCGATCCTCGCCGCGATCAGCGCCGGATCGGCGACCGTCGGCAAGACCGCCACCACGAACGGCGCCGGAGTCTTCATGCCGCCACCCTCCGCCGGCCCGGTGGTCGTGCCCGCTCCGGCAGCCGGGCCGCCCGTGGTGACCGTCCAGCCCGCACCCGAGCGGTCGGACCCGGTGGCGGTGCCGCAGCCGGCGCCCGCCCCGGTCTCCTCGCGGAGCCGGCCCGGCCCGCCGGAGCGCGGATCGACCGAGACCGGCGAGCCCGCCCGGTCCCACCGGCCACGCCCCTCGACCCCCACCGTGCGTCCGGCGCCGAGCCCGACGCGGGCCGGTCCGACGCGCCCCGGTCCGGCTCCGAGTCCGACACCGAGCCCTTCGCCCTCGCCGAGTCCGTCCCCCTCGACCGGCCCCGCGCCGAGCCCGTCGGAGCCGTCGGAGCCGTCAGAGCCGTCAGAGCCGGTAGAGCCGACCGGTACGGCGTCGGTTCCGGCCACACCCGGGGAGCCGGTCCCGAGCGGGCCGGCGCCGAGTGAGTCCGCGCCGTCGACGACGACCGCTCCGGTACGGCCGGTCCCTACACCGAGCCCCGCCCCGCGGCCGTCGCCCTCGGGTGAGCTGACTGCCTCGGCGAGCCCCGAGGTGCCGATCCGGTCGCTGACGCTGCGGCCCGTGCCGACGCCCACCGGGCTGCGCTGGATGCTCGCCCCGGCCACCGGCTGACCGCACCGGCGCACCCGGCGCTACCGGTACGCCCGGCGCCGTCGGTGGTGTTCTCCGATCGCAGCCGGTGGGTGCGCGGGACGCGCTACGGGGTGGAGGCGGGGCGCAGCATCGGCGGGTGCAGCAGGTTCGCGGCGCCGCGGCGGAAAAGCTGCGCCGGGCGTCCCCGGTCACCCTCGGTGCTGCGGCCGGCGGCCTTGAGGAAACCGGGGGTGCCGGTGACCTTGCGGTGGAAGTTGCGCGGGTCCAGCTCGACACCCCAGACCGT